>Ga0114922_10001160_pt1 | contig 25209 bp, 15 predicted proteins | sample AartaG_FD_100975 | JGI IMG/M metagenome (GOLD analysis project Ga0114922, IMG submission 100975) | Deep subsurface microbial communities from Aarhus Bay to uncover new lineages of life (NeLLi) - Aarhus_00045 metaG | ecosystem: Environmental > Aquatic > Marine > Oceanic > Sediment | place... | reverse complement strand
GTTGCAGCGGTCCTGGTCATAATGGCTAAGTGCCAGTCCGGGAAAGCCTACAACTGATACTTTCTCGCCCGTCCGGCCAAGGATTCTCCTTGGTAATCCGGCAACCATGTCCTGTTTTTTCGAAAGTGATTGTTCGCATCCTGATAGAGAGTGGATAGCAAGGCCTGTGGCAATACCGCCTGCACTTTTAAGAAATGTTCGTCTTTTCATAATGATTTCCCCACGAAAGAAATATTTGACCTTATTGTTTAAGATTTAAAACAGCTCATGACAGCTTGATTGTGTCACAAAAGTTATTGTAAAAAACCTGTAAATCTTGTCAACATCAAATGCAGGCTTTCAATCCCAGCGGTAAAACACTAATTTCTATCATTGCATAACTATCTGTACACTGGTATAATTCCATAATGTACTTTGTGAGGGTATAATTTGCAAAGCAATTTCATTTTTTATGTTAGAGCTGGAAATTCACACATGAAATACCCATGAAGTGTGAGGAAAACATTAAAAAATAAGCAACTATCAGAAATAAATATTTAAAAAAGATAAAGAAAGGTAACCGAAAATGAAGGCCAACAAGCAAAACGTAACTCGAAGAGACTTTTTAAAGGCTGGAGCAGCTATTTCGGCCGGTGCGATGCTTTCACCAACAAGCAAGACCTTTGCAGCGGGTTCTGATACCATTCGCGTCGCACTGATAGGCTGCGGCGGCAGGGGAACTGGAGATGCCATCGACTGTCTGAGGTCCGGCGATGGAGTGGAAATGGTCGCCATGGCGGATATATTCAGGGACAGGCTTGAAAGTTCCCTGGCCAATATGAAAAAGAAATTCCCCGACAAAGTTAAAGTTACCCCTGAAACGAGCTTTCTTGGCTTCGATGCCTATAAAAAAGTCATGGCTATGAGCCAAGTGGATATAGTAATGTTGACCACACCGCCGGGATTTCGTCCACAAATGGTAAAGGCGGCTTTAAACAGTAATAAACATATCTTTATGGAAAAACCCGGCGCGGTCGACCCCGTTGGTGTGCGCTCGCTTCTTGCATCGGCAAAACTTGCTGATGAAAAAGGGCTCTCTATCGTGGTGGGTACGCAGCAGCGATGGCAGCCCCAGTATCAGGAGCTTATTAAACGCATTCATGACGGTGAGCTTGGAGAAATAGTCGGCGGACAGGCCTACTGGAACTGGGGCAGCTCCAGGTGGCACTTCGAGAATCGCAAACCAAAGTGGACCGATATGGAATGGCAGATTCGCTGCTGGCCGTATTTCGTATGGTTGTCAGGTGACCATATCGTCGAGCAGCACCTGCACAATATGGACGTTATAAACTGGGCGGTCGGCTCACACCCGGTTTTGTGCCTCGGCATGGGCGGGCGTCAGGTTCGGACCGGCCCTGAATTCGGAAATATTTACGACCACTTTACAGTCGAGTATGAATATCCGGGAGGTATTCGGGTAATGAGTATGAGCTCTCAGATTGAAGGTTCCACTCCTCGTGTTGGGGAGCGCGTAGTTTGTACGAAAGGGGCGACTTATACAACGCGTGGTGAGGGATATATAGACAATACGAGAGGTGAAAGAATTTACAATTTTAACAACCATATCCACAGCGGTGAAGTGGCTCAGTATGCTAATCTGATAAAGAGCATTCGCCAGGGTAATCCTATTAACGAGTGCAAGAGACTCGCTGAAAGCACAATGACTGTTATCATGGGCAGAATGAGTGCTTATACAGGCCGGGCCATGAAATGGGACTGGGCGATTAAGTCCAGGCTTGACCTGTCACCCGGGAAATACGAGCTCGGTGAGCTGCCCGTCAGGCCTGTTGCGATGCCCGGAAAGACACAGCTTATATAGAAAAATATTCTGATTAACGCTGTTGTTTCCAAAGACATTAATTTACAGCTAATTTTTTGGCTTCATCCGGTCATTGGGATCGCATATTGACCTACCCATTACCCGGAAGAACCATTTTTTTGTTATACATCGAGAGACCAGCCGTTGTGATAAGGTTCTTTTATGTAATTGTTTGCATCTCTGTCATTGGTTATCTGCATATTCCTGCCGTCCCAGTCGATTCCTTTGCCCGTGCGAATGGCAATATTTCCCAAAAGAACAATCTCGGTTAACGGCCCGGCCCAATCGAACTGACAGGTGGCAGATTGCCCGCCACGCATAGCTTCGAACCATTCGGACCAGGTTCCGCCCCGGCGCTGCAGCGTTTTACGAGGTGCTTTATAAGCTTTCATTTTAGATTCCGGTATAATGCGCGTTCCCAGCATCTTTCCTTTAGAACCCACATACATTATACCTGATTGTGGCAAGTTTTGCCCGTTTTCCAGTTCAGCGGGGCGAGGAGGTTTGAGACCGCCATCGTACCAAACCGCCTTAAAAGGCGGCATGCCTTCTCTTGATGGGAATTCCCAGGTGACAATCGAGGCCAATGGCGCAGACTCTTCCATTATCCGGCTTGATGTTGCACTGATACTGACAGGATGGCCGAGTTTTAACACACGTTTTGGAATATTGAAATGATGACAGCCCATATCACCGAGTGCACCGGTGCCGAAATCCCACCAGCCGCGGAAATTCCAGGGATGGTAAATCGCCCTGCGAACGCGATTGACATTTGGTACATTTACCTGCTCAAGAGCAAGGTGTCCTTTTGGCCACTCATTCTTAAACGGCCGTTTCTTAGCCGGACCGAGCCATAGATTCCAGTCGAAAGTATCGGGAATTGTATCTGCTCCCCTCGGACGAGTCATTCCCTGCGGCCACAGGGGTCGATTTGACCAGATGTGTACCTCGCTTACATCTCCGATAGCCCCGTCCCAAATCATCTCACATGTCCTGCAGCCTGTCTCAGTCGAGTTTGCAGAAGCGGTTACCTGCGTTGCCACCTTGGCCTTTTGCGCTTCCTCTACCACACGTCTGCACTCATCGATTGTCCGTGTTAGCGGCTTCACACAGCAAACGTGTTTGCCTTTTCTCAGCGCTGCTATTGTAATTAACGCATGTGTATGGTCAGGTGTGCCAATATATATCGCGTCAATATCTTGTTCCGACTCCAGCATCTCTCTATAATCACGATAACGTCTGGCCTGGGGCCATTTGTCGTATGATTTGGCAGCGTATTCATCATCTACATCACACAATGCAACAATTTGAGCATTTTGTTTGTCACAACTCTGTAATTGGCCGTGACCAACACCCCCGACACCCACTCCCGCCAGATTGATTCTGTCACTTGGCGCCGTGCGGCCGGTCCCTCCAAGCACATGCCTGGGGACGATGGAAAAAGTCATTGCAGCGGCTGTACCTCCGATGAATTGACGGCGGCTGAATTGATTTTTGCCCATCATGTCTTTACCTCCTGAAAAACTGTTATTATTTCCTACCTTATTATCTCCTTAAAATGTGATTATGTAAAGAATCATATTAATTTCTAAAGTTAAACATGCAGAGAGTAACCACAACAACCGTGCTGCACTCCTGCAGGGCAACTCGTGACATAGGATGAAGTCTCAAAAGAAGCTTTTGATTTGTGGGGGAATTATGATATTATTTCAAAGAATAATTTGGTTCCGACCTATAAAAATCACTGAAGGAACCAAATGATTAATACATGATTATTTAGTCGGAAACAATTTTGTTTTGGAGAATTGCCGGTGAAATTAAAACGCTATGAAGGCAATCCGATTCTTTGCCCCAATCCACAAAACCAGTGGGAAAACCTGGCCGTATTTAATCCCGCAGCATGGTATGACGAAGAAAAACAACAAGTGATACTCCTATACAGAGCTGCCGAAGCACACCCGGAATATAAGTGTTATTTCGGACTGGCGGTCAGCTCGGATGGTTATCATTTCGAGCGCGTTTCAGAAAATCCGGCATTTAGTCCCAGTATAGATGGTTTTGATGCCAGCACGGTACAGGACCCCAGAATGGTTAAAATGGGTGAATACTATTATATTACCTATGCATGCAGATTTTTCCCTTTCGGGCAGTTCTGGCAGCCGGAAGAAAACCGCTATAAAGCCCCGATATGCCCGCCGGATTTTCCGCGGGCCATTAGAAACAACGCAACAAGCTCAGGCCTGCTGTTAACAGAGGATTTTAAGAGCTTTATTCGTGCCGGGCGCTTGACCGATCCTATGCTGGACGACAGAGACGTAATACTCTTCCCCGAGAAAATAAAAAATAAATTTGTTATGATGCACAGACCGCTGGAATGGGTCGGAGATGAATATGGCACGGAATTCCCGGCCATCTGGATATCGACATCCGACGACCTGCTTGGTTTCCGGCAAAGCAAGCTTCTTGCCAAAGCGAAATATGACTGGGAGTGCGGCAAGATCGGCATTAACACACCGCCGATTAAAACCAAAGACGGCTGGCTGACGACTTATCATGCTGTTGGTTCCGACAAATACTACCGTCTTGGGGCTTTACTTCTGGACCTGGAAAATCCGGATAAGATTTTGGCCCGCACAAGAGACTGGATTATGCAGCCGGAAAAAGATTACGAAATCGATGGTTATTATAAGGGTTGTGTCTTCCCCTGTGGAAAAGTTGTGATAGACGAAACGCTGTTCGTTTATTACGGTGCCGCCGATAAGTACGTTGCTTTAGCTACATGCAGCCTAAAGGAACTTTTAGACTACCTGCTTTCCTGTCCGGCATAAAGAAAGGAAAACAAATGGAGCTTCACTCTATTGATATTTGCATTATCATCATCTATCTGGCGGCTGTGGTTATTATCGGCTGGCTGTTGTCAAAACGCGCCTCGAAAAATCTCGAAGCCTACTTCCTCGGCGGCAAGTCGCTGCCATGGTACGTGATAGGAACATCACACGGCGCCAGCGGTTTCGATATTACAGGCACGATGTGGTTCGTTGCGATGCTTTTCACTTACGGCCTCAAAGCCGCTTTTATACCCTGGATTTGGCCCCTTTTTGACAGAGTTTTCCGCCAGGTATATCTCGGCCCCTGGATCCGGCGCTCTAATGTTCTAACGGGCGCTGAATGGATGCGGACCCGCTTCGGCAAAGGTTTGGGGGGAAACTTATCACATATCAGCGTTGTAGTCTATGCGCTGGTGGCGACTGTCGGTTTTTTGGGCTATGCCTTCCAGGGCGTTGGAAAATTCGCCGAAGTATTTTTCCCATGGGACCTTGCCTGGGGCCCGTTTTCCTCTTCGGATATGTATGGGATAGTTATCTTAGGCATAACGACAGCATACCTTCTTTTCGGGGGGTGGTACAGTGTTGTGCTGACCGATCTTATTCAGTTTGGCTTGTTGACCGTGGCGTCGGTATTTATTGCAATTGTCGCCATTAACAAGGTAAGTCCGGAAGCACTCAGCAAGGTTGTACCTGCGGGATGGAACGAGCTGCTGTTCGGGTGGAAGCTTAATCTGGACTGGAGTGGATTAATAGACCAGCTCAACAACAAGATAACAGGCGACGGGTTTTCTCTTTTCGGTATATTAATAATGATGATGCTGTTTAAGGGTTTACTCGTGAGCATGGCCGGGCCGGCACCGGGCTATGGGATGCAGCACGTATTGTCCACACGAAATCCAAGAGAGGCGGCGCTGGAGAACTGGTGGATGTCGATCGTGCAATTGGTGCCGCGGTTTTTAATGATTACGGGCATCGCAGTATTAGGGCTGGTTTATTTCAGCCCTCAGGTCAACCAGATGCTCGCGGCAGGAGAGAAATTTGATTTTGAAAAGATTTTGCCCTATGTAATCAGGGATTTTGTTCCGGTGGGTCTTGTAGGCGTCCTTTTAGCAGGTCTCTTGGCCGCCTTTATGAGTACTTTTGATTCTACCGTTAATGCAGGGGCCGCATATCTGGTCAATGACATATACAAACGCTATCTCAATCCCAATGCGGCTACAAAAAAATATATGTACTCCAGTTATTTCTGCTCAGTACTGCTCGTCGTGGTGGCAATCGTCGTTGGTATTCACATCAAGTCAATACACGGCATTACCACCTGGATTGCTTTCGGCCTGTATGGTGGTTACGTGGCGCCGAACATACTAAAGTGGCACTGGTGGCGGTTCAACGGATACGGTTACTTCGCCGGTATGATAGGCGGCGTTGTGGCGGCTCTCGTTCCGCTGTTAATCGCACCGGATTTAAATAAGATGTATATCCTGCCCTTTAGTCTGCTTATCAGCACTATTTCTTCGATAGTAGTCTGCCTGCGAACTCCACCCGAAAAGGACGAGGTGCTGGAGAGCTTTTATCGAAACGTCCGGCCATGGGGATTCTGGAAGCCCGTTCACGAGAAAATTATCTGCAAAAACCCGAAACTTCAGAAAAATAATAATTTCCGCCGCGATGCATTTAACGTTGCTATCGGAATCATCTGGCAATTAAACCTTATGGTAATTCCAATCTGCATTGTCATCAGGCAATATAAGACCTTGTTTATTTCTATTGCAGTACTGGCGGTAACTTCAATCATCATGAAGTTTACCTGGTATGACAAGCTCGGCCCCGGCGATATGTATGTGGCCGAAGACACATAATATAATAAGGAAAATCATAATGGTCTGGCATATAAATAAAATTGAATGTCTTTTTGTTTTATTGGCATCTCATATTTTCTTTACCTCGTGTATTTACTCTGCGGAAATTGAAAGGGCAGGTTTGTACTCCGTCATTGAACTTACCTTCAAAGGCCCCGAGCAAAACGAAAAAGACGTTCCCGCCCGCGATATTGATTTTTGGGTCCGCTTCTGCCATGAAAGTGGTTCTCCCGAGTATAAGATTCACGGCTTCTGGGACGGTGACGGCAAAGACCGAACAAGCGGCAATATCTTCAAAGTTCGCTTTTGCCCGACAAAAACCGGACGCTGGAACCTAATTGAGGTTTATTCGAACAAACCAGCCCTGCACGGACAAAAGCAGGATGACTATTTAACTGTCAAATCCTCGGACCATCCCGGCTTTTGGATTGTCGATTCCAAAAGTCCGGGCAGCCGTTGGTATATGCGTTCGGATGGCTCCCATCCTTATATCTTCGGCAACACCCATTATTCGTTTCTGTCCGGCTACCAGAAAGGTAATAAGCCAAGCGGAAATAACATCGCTGCCGATATAGCCGGCAATGCAAAATACTTTAAAAAACTTCGATTCACCTTACATTGCGACCGTTATCCCAATCCCCGGGAAAAGCCGTTTTTCGATGACAGCGGCCGACTAACCGACCACGGAAATTACTCGCACCGGCCAAATCCGCGATGGTTCAGCCAAAGGGCTGACATGGCCGTAAAGACGGCATATAAACACGACCTGATTGCAGACCTTATTCTGTGCGGTCCCGATACCCGGGACTCCCGCTCAAACCTGCACGCCGAACATAACGGCGGTGACCCCACTCCATGGCTAAAATATGTCGCCGCACGTTATGGTAGCTTTCCTAATGTATGGATATGCCTGTGCAATGAATACGAGATAAAGACCCCCAAATATACCGAGGAAGAAATTGCCCGGTTCGGACGCATCATCAAACAATACCTTCCCTTTCCGACACCTCTGAGCGTGCATTCTACACCTCGCACACTCTGGTCGAACAAGTTCGATGAGCTTCCCGCATGGAACGACCATCAGATTATCCAGAAAAAGATTCGCAATCTTCCTGATGCTGCCGACGTAATCCAAGATACATGGCAAAACAAGGACGGCCAAAAACCACATAACAAACCGACTGTCAATGACGAGTTAAGTTATCAGGGCAAAGGTGACAAGCACACCGAACAAGACACCATTGAGTCTCACCTCGGCGTCTTTCTTGGCGGCGGCTACGGCACAACCGGCGAAAAACCCGGCTCAAAACTGGGACAATATTTCAGGGGATGTTTTAACCCCGCCGGGCACACCGCCGCTAACAATCTAAAATACCTGCGACAGATAATCGATACCCATATCACCTTTTGGAAAATGGTTCCCGATACCGGCATCTTCTCGAACCTTCATCCCAACTTTCGAGGCCTTGCCTTCCCCGGCCGCGAGTACGTCCTCGGCACGAATAAAGCCCACAATAATATAATCGCCAGCCTGCCTGCCGGCACCTGGACGGTCATTCGCTACGATATAATAAATAAAAAGACAGTAACGTTAACCAAAACCGCTCGCAGCACTTTCAGCTTCGATTCCCCCGATAGCCGTGCGGCCATGTTCCATTTCAAAAAAATAGAAGGAGGCAGAAAATAAAATGACACATACTTTATCTCGACGTGAGTTCTTAAGAAAAACATCGATAGCAGTTGCACTTTCAGCGACAGGTTGTTTAGCAGTAAGAAAATCTAAAGCTTCCAGGCTTCCAAATCTCGTTTTTATGTTTCCAGACCAGTTTCGCCGGCAAGCCATAGGTTATATGAATGAGGATCCGGTTATCACTCCATCTCTGGACCGGTTCGCATCTGAAAGCATGGTTCTTACTGATGCCGTAAGTAGCTATCCCGTTTGCAGCCCATTTAGGGCTCAGTTATTTACAGGCAAGTATCCAATCTCGAACGGTGTTACCACAAATTGCAATTCCGGCCAGATTGTCTTCCTCAAACAAAACGAACGATGTCTGAGCGATATTCTCTACGATAGCGGCTATAGTCTGGGCTATCTGGGCAAGTGGCATTTAGACAAGCCCCATGAGCCGTATGTTGGGCGCAGAAGAGGCCGCGTCGGCACCAAAGGCGGCGGCATCGTCTGGGACGAGTTTGTCCCTGCCCACCGTCGTCACGGCTTTGAATTCTGGCACGCTTACAACTGCCGTGACCAGCACCTTAACCCACGCTACTGGACAAAAGACTCCAAACGCACGGAACCAATATATTTCAAAGAATGGTCCACAAAACACGAGGCCGATGTCGCCGTCGAGTTCATCAAAAATCCGCAAAACAAGTATCGCCAGCCGAACAAACCTTTTGCCCTGTTCATTGCTCCGAACCCACCGCATACTCCTTTTGACCAGGTGCCGAAAAAGTACGTGGATATGTACGAGGGCAAAACTTATAAGGACCTGCTCAACCGTCCCAATTTTGACCGTAATAATCCCCATCCTCAGGCAAAAGCCCACGTTAAAAACTATTTTGCCGCAGTTACCGGCACTGATGAGCAGTTTGGTCGAATCCTTACGGCCTTAAAAGAAGCAGGCCTCGAAGACAATACAATTGTTGTCTTTACATCCGACCACGGCGAGATGATGGGCTCCCACAATCGAATGCACAAGAGTGTTCCTTACGAAGAGTCTATCGGAATCCCTTTCATAATTCGCTGGCCCGGAAAGATACCCCCTCGCAGGGACAACCTGCTGTTGACACCTCCTGACATTATGCCCAGTTTACTAAGTTTGATGGGATTCTCTGAACTAATACCAAATGACGTTGAAGGCGCTGATTATTCTTCAATTATGCTTGGCAAAAAAGGCAATAGACCGGCATCTGCCCTGTATCTCAACTGCTCCGGCCCGCATGGCGGCAGAAGGGGTCTGCGAACACATAGATATACTTTTACTATTACTCCGGATAAAAATGCAAATAAAGAGGTTCTCTTATTTGACAATATTGCGGACCCATACCAGCTAAATAACATAGCCGACAACAATCCGTCAATAGTACGTAAATTGACCGCGGAGCTTAAACGCTGGCTCGAAAAAACAAACGACCCCTGGAAAATATAAACTTACCTCATTATTCTTGTCATTGCGAGCACCTCACCTGATTCTCAGGATGCATGCAAAATAAACTAAGATATTGGCTGAATCGCGCTAACATGTTTCTATTACAATACTTACATATAATATCGTGCCGAATGCGATTTCTTAGTTCATTAGGAGGAGCGAAGCAATGCGGCAATCATTGTCCTCGAATGTCGTAATCGGGGATTTATTTTTGTCATCCCGACCGAAAGCCTGCCCTGAGTGAAGTCGAACGGGTGGAGGGATCTGGCTTACGAATTGACATGTGCTCAAGTGTAAAAAGGAAAAACAACGGATTTGAAATCTCTAAAACTGTGTAATTCTCAATTCTAAATTCTTACTTCTAAATTCCAAAACCGCCTTGCAGGTTAAGCCGCTGGTATGCTCTTGCCCTTCATCCAGGGACATGACTCTTTCTGGGGGCATCCTTTGCACCCATGTTTTCTCGAAACCAGCGGCAGAATCACAAATGCATCAAGAGCAAATACAACAAGCAGGACCAATAGTGTCCAGGAGAAGCTGCGTATAACAAAAGGCACACCGACTAAAACAGGTAAAACCACAAAGGTACAATCACAGGTATATGCTTCTTGAATTTTTCGCTAAAGGATTCGATTGGTTTTTTTTTCCGAAACCTCGCGGCTATCCGGCCATATCCACAGGGACAGGATTTCGTATTCCAGTGCCCGCAGTAGGGACACACGAATATCATAATCCAAAAAGCTCCCATAAGCCCGTATATTAGATAAGCCGCCGCCGCTATCTTGCCCCAGGCAGTCCCGCCAATAGCCGCGCCCGAAACAATCGCCCCCAGCACCGTCATAGCTATGTAGGGAATATTGTGGAAAAGCTCCTGAGCAGGTGAGTATTCACGTAAAGATACGCTGTCTTGATGCCCCGAATTGTCTGATATTTCTTTGTTCACCAATACATTTTTTCCTGAAACATAAGCCCATGTCTCACTTATCAGAAATTATATCATTATTAACCGTCTAAGCGAGCATCTTTTGCCCTTAATATTTAACCCTTTAATTCATTAAGCGGGTTATCATTAATTATTCTAAAGCCGCGTGAGTTTACCCTGTGGGATAGCGAATATCAACCTAACTTCACCCAAAACAATCTTCCGTTTGTTCTGGTAACCTGATAGTTGCTTAAATTGACACCTCAGAACTACTCTCAGACCTCGTTGAAATTGTCCGGCGTTGGCCTCAGTTACCTAATGCTATACGCTCGGAGATTGCGTCTATTCATGTCCTCCGTTATGTAATTCCTTTCTTCCGGCTTTAGGTTTGCCGGATAGCCGGACTTAAGCCGCTGTTCTACCGCACGTCGTATCTCATGAATCCCGCAAACGCCCCTGCAAAAAACACGACATTAAACAAAACGAGTATCCCCCAGTAAGGCAGCACTTCGTTTAATTTGTCTTTCAACACATCCTCCTCTTTTAACACAAAACGCGGCCGGTCGCTAACGTCTAAAAAAGACTCTTCCCCAAATGCCGGGTTCTTTTCTTTCGCATCTTGTATTTTCTTGTCCACATACGGTCGTAACTGATTTTCATATTCGTCTTTAGTCTGTTCCAAGTAATCCAAGCTTCGCAGGCCTGTACCTGTCAGATCTCTGGCAATATAAACAAAATTTGCAAAAGGTGAAATGCAGGCCAGGTTTTTCGCGAGCTTTGTTTGCAAAGCAGCTTTTCTAAGCAGGTCTTCATCAACGGGATTAATCCCTCGGATACGTATAAGTTCTTCATTTGCCTTTCCAATCTCCTCACGGAATGCATTCATCATTGCCTTAAACTCAGGATCGGCTTCTGCTCGCTGCTGGGCTGCTTTTTCATGCTTAGGGCTGGCACCTCTACCAGGAAAAAGCCAGGCTCCAATGCCTCCGAATTCCATTGATTCAAACTCAGAAAATAGTGTGCCATATTGGCTTTTTAATTTCTTTGCAGCTTCTTTCATAAGTTCCCGTGCTGCTTCAATAGAATGAATCTCAATTTCACGATTCTGCCTTTCAGTTTCTTTAATCGATGGAATACGACAAAGCTGGGCAGAGATGTAAACACATACATTGGGAATCACCAGAATCAGCAGTACCCAAAGGAAAAGACAATTCAGGATCGAAGTAGAAGAATATCTGGAAAATGTAGATACCATAAGCCCCAAAAGATAAAACAATGTAATGAAAGTAACAGAGGCTGCGGTTAACAAGGCAAGCTCCAGCCATGCTGAGCCATTCCATTGGATAGCCGGATTTACTGAAATATAAAGTGCCCCGACCAGAAGTGATAAGATAAATGGGATTATCAGGCTGGCGACACCTCCGATAAATTTGCCAAAAAGAACCGTTGTTCTGGATATGGAATTGGCTATCACCAATCTGAGGGTACCACTCTGTCGTTCTCCGGCTATGGCATCGTGAGAAAATAGAATCGCCAGTAAACTCATAATAATCGTCACAATAAACAAGAAGTCAAAAGGGGGAAAGAGTATTGGTAGAGGATTATCATAAAAAGACTCCACATTCTCGTCGCCTGAAATACCAATTATGAGCGGTCGAAACCTTTCCGGCGGCTTCTGTGGACGAAGCATCCCTAAAAGTCTATGGCGGTCAGCGTTAGCATAATTGTCCAGGATTTCATCCTGTAAGTTTATCCTGGCGTTGTAATCCTTTATCTCTTGCTGGTAATCATGGGCCAAAATCATAATGCAAGCGATGGTTATAATGATGCACAAAACAAGACCAATCATAAACCGCAGATTGAGGATATTGTTCAAAAACTCTCTTGCAATTATTGTTTTTAACATCGATACTCTCCTTTGATTAAAATTATCGCACATCATACCTCAGGAAAGCCACATGCGCCCCTGTGAAAAAAAGTATGTTAAACAAAATTAGAATTAAACAATTGCCCAGGCCTCCTTGGCCTAAAACCTCTTTAACCGAACTGCGCTGATAACTAAAAATCGGATCATTGCCCTCTTCATTATCCCAATCCCATAAGATGTCCCTGTATTGCAAAACCGCCCTTTTTAACCGGCGTTCTTCTGCCATACCAGTTCCCATAATGTCGGTTGCCAGGAAGGTAAATGCAGCAGTCGGGGAAAATCCGGTGATACTCTGAGATACTTTTACCAGGCTATTGAAACGGTTGCTATAAACTTCGCCTAATTCATCGACTTCTGCCGCAAAGCGGCCGACAAGCACTTCCTCACGCTTATCGAAATCCTGTTGAGTTTTGGGAATCCTCTTGATCTCAAAAAGAGACTTAATCCGGTTGTACTCAGAACGATACTTATTCTGGATTTGTTCACGTTTTAGCTCAAGCCGCTGAGCAGTGGGAATCCGGACAAATTGACGGGCCAGAATGTTGCCAAGATTCGGAATGAGAAATACAAAAATAGCCCAGACAAACAAAGAAATGACCAAAGATGTAGAAGAACGATGTGTAAGGCAGGAAATCAACAAGCCTAAGGAGAAGAAAACGGCTAAATAAATCACACTGCTTAAGAGGAACAGCCCCAGTTTTAGCAAATTGTATGGATTCATATCTACCATAGGTGATAAGGTCGCGAGAATTGTACCCAAAAGTACAGCCAGGAAGAAAGGCAGGATAAAGCTTATAAATCCGCCGATCCATTTGCCAATAATCAGAATCGGCCTTTTCAGGCTATTGCTTAGCGATTGCCGCAGTGTCCCTGTCTCTTTTTCGCCGCAAACCATATCGAAGGCAAACAGCATAGCGCAAAGAGACAGTATGACCTTGATGATATACAGCAGGTCCGGCGCTGTGAAAAGCTTGAAAAGATTGTTCACCGACTTCTGTTTTTTACTGTTGATCTCGATTCCTCCACGAAATTTTACTTCAAAGGAGCGGCATAGATTCTCGTCCAGGCCCTTGGCAAAGATAGACAACGGTGTGGGCCGAATAACTGCGCCAGACTCAGACTGTAAGATCTCATAATTCTCCAGGGCCAGACAGTAATCGCGATACATAACGAATATGCTCACGAGAATCAATATTGCCGAAAGAACAAATATTATCGAGAACTTGTAACTGAAAAGGTTATTAAGTATCTCTTTTCTGATTATTGACTTAAGCATGGTCTTTCCTTTCTTACCGCATGTCGTAGCGCAAAAACGACACAAAACATTCTTCCACTCTTTATCTAAGAGCAATGGGTGTGCCAAAAGAGTAATAAACTCGATGAAATACCATAACTTGTTACAACAAAAAGTGTTGGGGGCCGGAAGAATCCCTTGTGGTTACTGTTACTTCTGAATTTACTGTGTCGTGCATGACCCATTGTGTGTCATTAATGACACACTTTAGCAAAAATCCCTTAATACACGAAGTCGTAACTCTTTTATGATTTTCCCACAATGATAAGTGTGAGGCTTCAATTACTTTCACCATCTCGTCTTTTGCTCGCTCCAACTGAACATCCCTGCCTGCGGCAAAACGCACGTCAAAAGGCACCACGATATCAGGCTCAAAAACAAGACCCTCTAAGCACTTTCCATCAACAACTATCATACAAACACCGTAGCAAAGAATCGAGTCCTTAAAAATGCTATTTAATTCTTCACCCTGAGCTTCAGACGAAGGGCCGACATTGTCATTCCTTCGCAGGCAGGAATCCAGAAAATAATCAATCATCAGTCATCGTTAATCATTTGAAAAGTTTACCCCCGATGTAAGCTTACTTGCCTTTCTGTCGGGGGCTGGCCTTCGGTAGAAATACTATAACTCATCCTCTCATTTTACTCAAACATCCGCGCTAGATGTCATTGACAGGTAGTAAATTTTCTTTTATCCTCGCTAAAATCAGCAACCGACAAAAACCATAATCAGTCGTTTCCTGAACGCGCTAGATGTTATTAACAGGTAGTGAACTCGCCATTATACATTTTTCCCAATCCCGGAAAAAATCCCCCTAAATAAGAATAATCAATCATCAATCGATTGCTTGCTCTACCAATTCTAAATTCTTCCGAGTTTACCCCCGAGAGCTACACACTTGGCCTACAACAGGGGGCATTTCTACCTGCGGTTCGCACTAATTATTATCACTCCGTCGCTTCGCGTCTGCGTGAATGTATGATGCTCATGCTGGCCGCAGGTAGAAATGCTATATCATCCGTCATCTCTGAACATAGCGAAGAATCTAAAACCAATAATCAATAGTAAATCATCAATAATCATTTAAAAGAGCCTGCCCTGAGCGCCAGTTTGTAATGCAAATCCCTTGATTTGAGTTAATATATCTTCTGACACAAATTTGCCTTGCAAATTTCTTTATTATGGTGTAAATTCGGTATTTGCAGGCGGACCATTTATTTTTGTTGGATTAGTCAATATTTTCAACGTGAGAAACGCCTTCATCTTGAGAAACGCCTTCATCTTTGGATATATAACAAAATTCTTGGCTGCAGGAGCATATTATCCGCGAGTTTAATTGGCCTGAATATGACACTGACAGGGACGGAGTCCAGGAAATGGGTGCCCTTAAAAGACGCGCGTAGCCCTCTGGATGGTCTCAAGAACAGCTCTGGAAAGGGGTCTTATACGGATCTGCATAAAACCCTTGGATAAATCGCAGAGATCCCCATATCTTCTTTATAGACAGTAGTTAAAAGTGGAATCACAATTTACTCGCTGGGTTCTTATGCTGCAGAACCAGCGTTGTTTGGGTTCTTATACGCAACTATATATACATTGTTATCATCCAAGTCATCAAATGGCCTTGAATGAATATTTAGACAACTACCTATATTTCAATTGAGAGCATGTATTTTGAGAATAAAAAATGCGATATACTATTGAGTTGTCTTTACTTTAAGCACAGGGAGGCATCATGGACAAATTAATCAAGTTCTTCAAAGCAATAGTGTATTTTACAACACTGCCTTTTAGTTTATGGTTTTGGGAAAAGCCTAAAGCGAGCCAAGATGTATCTTTAAGTAAAAAAGATGATAACAACTCAATTCATCGGACCCGCTAAAGCGGCCCGATGATCTCGAACGTTCGATGAAACGAACAAGGAACTTGCTCAAATGAGAAACAGAGAAATGATTGGAGCTGCAAGACACTTCGCTGCACTGGATGGAAGCCATGACGGACGTCCCGCCAGGCGCTCCCGAACAAGTATGCAATTGCTCGCGATTCTCAGCCTGCTTTTCCTGGCACTGATGCCTTGCGCGCTCCCTGTTCGGGCTGACGACGAGTCGATGTGGGCCGCCAACGCCACGCAACCCGTGCATGAGGGGGCAAACGTAACGCTCGAATTCGACCACCCCGACTACTTCCTCGGCGAGAACGTGCTCATGCACTTCGTCCTCCAAAACACGGGCGACACACCGTTCGAGGCTTCGTGGGGCGGTGACTATCGAGGGGCGAGCCGGCATCTGCGGTTCAAGGTAACCGCGACGGATGAAGCCGGACAAGTGGCTGAAGATCCTGATCCTTCGCCTATGTGCATGGGCGGCTTAGGTGGCCCCAAGACGCTCAAGCCGGGCGAGAACTTTACCACGTCGTTGCCGCTAATGCGCTACTGCGACATCGTCAAACCGGGTCTTTACACTATCCGTGCAACCCACGATTTCGGGTGGAAGGAAGGTGAGCGCAAGCGACCCGTTGGCCAGACCACGATTACGTTTCGCATGCCCAGCGCCGTACAGGCAGAACGAATCGTTAGCGAGATGGCGGAATTACCGGCCTGGCCGAACAAATTCTGGGGCAAGCGATCTCCCCCTTACGCAGACTTCAGTTGCCTCAGACATCCGGTCTATCTGGGTATCCTGGAAAATCTGGCCCGCAATAAAGACCTGCGAGCTTTTGAAGGCCTTGGGCGGACCCCGACAGTCAAAGCAACCGAGACCCTGATTCAACTCGCTGGACACCCCGACGTAGAGGTGGCACTCAAGGCTGCTGACACGCTCAACCATCGGCTGCCATATCCTGAGTCCCACTATGTGCCGACTTTTCCCGGCACGTCGAAAGAGCCTCAATTGAGCGTTCGCGGCAGACTTGTGGAGCGCGCCTGGGATGAGGAACTTATCCCTGACGTCCGTGCCCTTGCGGCGAAACTGCTTGCAAGCCAAGACCTCCCGACCGTTGCAGCCGCGGCTTTTATGATCACCTCCGTAGGTACCAAGGAAGATGCCCCTGCGGTCCTCGCAGCCATCAACAAAGCCAGGAACCCGACGTTCAGAAATCGAACCGAGCCGAAGGACAACATCCTGGACATGCCACAGCCAATTCGCGAGCTGTTGCGGGCCATGGATGCCCTTCGGACCCGTGGGTACTCTCTCGGTGAGCATGTTTCCGGCGATGCCGAGATCCTGCTCTACTTCCACATCCTCCGAGACGATACGTCCCCCCGGCCCAAACATTACCGCCAGTTTCTGGAGGCTTTCGGCACATCGAGCTGGTTCCCGATTCGAGAGGCCGCGGTGCGCTCGATCCCGAAGACGATTCCTCTGGAATACAGAGACTTCGTTCTGGAACGGCTCGAAGACAAGGACTTGGGCGTCTGCCGGGCCGCCTGTGCCGCCGCCGGAATGTCGGGGGATTCAAGATTCCTGCGTCCGCTGCTCGATCTTATCGCGACGGAGCAACACGAATGGCTCCTTCGGGAGGCTAGTAACGCTGCGCAAACTCTGGGCGCCGGTTTCGATTTATTGTCCGTGTGGGCGGATCGGCTCACGGAAGAGCGCCTTTACCACCTTGCGCTCGACGCTCTACAGACCGTGCTGGAAGTCCCGTCTGGCAGTTACTCCGGTCGCACCGATCTGAGCCGTACCGAACGGCTCGAACTGCGCAAGGCTTGGAAGGAGTTTCTTGCTCTGCATGCCGACGAGATTCGCGCAGGCAAACGCTTCAAGCTCAGCGATCCGGCGGTCACACCCGCGTTGGTGGGACGTGCTCGCTCGTGGCGACTACCGGACGGAACGTGTTGGCCAGTGTCGGTTGAAACAACGGCGCCAAATTGAGGAACATCGAACAAAGCCTTCGAGGTGACGTCCTAAAGGCTGCGCCTCAAGGCACACGTTAGAAGTCCAATTACTTGAAAGATCTCTAATGATACAAAGCCGACGACCATGGCAAATAAACCAATCTAATTTATCCCGTATAATTCTGCGTTCACCGATTGGCAAGGAGGGACCGATCTATCCCAAAACCTATACTTATTACCAGGTCCTTGGCTCTTACGGTGTGGCATGGCTGTGTTTAGTTTATATGACAGCCGCTTTGGCAGTTGCACAGGCACCTAAAGACTTAGACGCTAAGGTGGTGCTGCAGCGTGCGGCCGCTGAATATGATAAACGTCCGTCGCTTCTGCATGACTGTGACACGGTCGTTACATGGCCGGGACGGGAATTTAAGCCAGGAGACCGAACTAAGTTGCGTTATGTGTACCGAGTCATTCAGGACGGTGATCGAGTAGATGGGACCATGCATGTGCTTGAAACCGTGGATGGCAATGAGATACCCTTTAAGGAATCTCGACAGATCTGGGATGGTTCGAGGTTTCTACTTCGTACAAAACTTCCCTCAATGGACCATCATAATGCGTATATCAGCCGAAACAAATCGCTCAGAGCAACTCTTTTACAGTCAGAATTAAAGGATTCATTCCTCGATGGTATTGGTATCCCTAGATGCATGGGCGATCATTATGCAAAAGTTCTCCTAGGCACAGCGAAGTTGAACCTACATAAACAGATGGAAGAGGTCTGTGGCCATGCTTGTTATGTGGTTGAAGCTAGTCGTCGTGAAGGAGAGATTTGTACATTCTGGATCGATCCTGCAGCGGGATATCATCTTCGTAAGGCGGTAATTCGCCATAGGTTGATCGGGGATCCCCCGCAGCCTTCCCCCGAAAAAATAGTCCGGGGCAATGTCCAGAATAGCGAATTTATCATCGATGAAGTGATATTAAAACAGGTCAGTGGTATATGGCTGTCGATTGCAGGGACATATGAGCAAAAATGGACCTACATGGATGGTCGCTCACATCACTCGAAACGAGTGGTTAGTCGGTATAATATCGTTTGCGACCCTGACTTTGTTGCGCTTGGCGCGTTTAAAATGGATCTGCCTGAGGGCGCGAGGCTTACTAACAAAGATGATGAAAATAATGAATACGTCTGGCGAAATGGCAGACCGCAAAAGGTCAACCGCATCCACGCTGAAATGGTTGGACGTCATGCTCCGCTTTTGGATGCGGAGAAATGGTACAATAGTCAAGCTGATGGATTCGATCTCAAGGGCAAGGTTATCCTGCTTGATTTCTTTGGTGTCTGGTGCCGCCCTTGTATGGCAAAAATCCCCTTCATTAAGGAACTGCATGAGCACTACTCAGACCGTGGTTTAATCATTATCGGTGTACACACTGCTCAATCCAGGGAGAAGGTCCCTGAATTCATATCTCGTGATGATATTAAGTACACAATTGCTGTTGACGAGCATGGACTAAATGCCAAATCCTTTAACATCTTCTTCTATCCCACCGTTGTTCTTATAGAAAGAGAAGGGATAATAAAGGCTGTTAATCCGAGTGATGAGGAGTTGAAAGACTTATTGAAACTCCTTCTGGAGTAGCAATCACAACCGATTGATGGTAGGTTGAAATCAAAAAGTATATAATCTATTAGTGCGACACGTGCTAACACGCAGCCCAAGCATACCCGCTGGCGCGGTCCGCTCATCCCCCGCGTTAGAAGTTTCGTTATTGAACCCTCAGAAGATTGCGTTGGTCTTTTGAGGGTTCCTTTCTTTGAGAAGGCTACACCCCAAACTGTATAGTACAGCAATGTGAGTTGTCCTGCCTGCGGTTCGGTACTATTTTTATTTACTACGTCCTTTACAGGACTGCGTAACTCTAAAAGAGCCTCATGCTGGCCGCAGGCAGCAAAAGCAGCAAATGAAACTTGTCCTCGACTCCGATCTGGGAGAAAAAATCCACCCTTCTTGAGTCTTGTGTCCTGAGTCTTGCATCTTATTTTGCCTTTAAAATAGGCAAAATAGCAACAATATTCGACAAAAAACGCTGGTAATTTTCAACAAATTTCAATTTTTCTAAAAATTTTTTTATTCCTTTCCTTATAAGCACTTAGCAAAAATTAACCTTTAAAAAACTCCCTCTATTTCGTATCAATCGTGCAGGTACGTCTAATTATAGAGGGGGTCTTTTTTCCCCTCTCCGAGCTTGCCCCCGGGCGTACTTACACGGCTCTTCTGTCGGGGGGCAGTACATGGTAAATATATGAAACTTGGATCATTAAAAATGAATTGTCAATCGTGTAAAAAGCAGTAAAAAAATGAAAAAAGCATCTAAATCAAAGGAAAAATCGACAAAAAGTGTTAAATGTTGTGTTCTCGATTGAAAATTCCGGTTTTTGCGCGGTTATGTAGCTTTACGCTTGTTTTTGATGATTTACACGCGATAACTTATCACCCTGAAGGGTGTTTTATGCAAAACAAACCCAATTTCAGAACTTCTGAAATTGGTGTAAGCTCTATCATAACAATGAATTATAATGATTTTATCCCGCTCGCGGGGCGAAAAAACAAACCCAATCAAACCCAATTCAAAGCCAATACAAACCCAATTTTAGGCCAATATCAAGGGTGCAAAGCCAATTCAAACCCAAACAAACCCAATCAAAGCCAATCTAACAACATTCTATACCTGTTCCTTAAATGCCAGCGCCCCTGTCGGGCATGCATTTACACACTGTTCTGCGGAGTTTTTCAGGGCCTGAGCCATCGAACGGTCAAAAGGTACCGCCACCCGAACATCAAAACCCCGGCCAACAAAGGTCAGTCCGAGCTCTTCGCCTGCCCTGGTAGCGATTTGAATACAAAGACCACAGTCTATACACTTACCGGCCTCATAAATGACATCCGGATGTTGAAGCTGCTGAGTAAACAATCGGCGCTGTTTTTTATAGCGGGTGGCTTTGGCTTCATAACTCTGGGAATATTTTCTCAATTTACAAATATCGGCCTTTCGACAATCACAATGCAGACAGCGCATTGCTTCTTTGGAGGCCTGTTGGTCAGTCAATGCCCCATCCTCTCCAGCAGGTTTCGTCCGCTCTGCACTGTCGGAACATACCAGAAATTTCTCAATCTCTCCATCCATGAGCTTGCCAATACGTGTATTAAATTCCTTAACCGGTCCGGCTACCGTCTGGCCGGACAAATATTGACCGATAGAAACCGCCGCCTCCTTGCCGTCAGCCACCGCCCGTACCGTGAGCTTACGTTTATGAACGGCATCTCCACCTGCGAATACACCCGGTATATTTGTCTGGTAGGTTTTATTGTCTATTTTTATGCCCTTGCCGCCCTCCTCAAGGCCAAACATATCCGCATCATTCGATTTGAGCTGACCAATAGCAACAAAAACAGAGTCAAAATCTCGAAGCAAATCATCCATCGACAAATCAGTACCTATTCGCACGCCGTTCTTAAATTCAACATTCAGCTTCTCAATCAAGGCAATCTCTTTATCCAACACGTCTCTCGGAAGATCTTGTTCCGGAACTCCATATCGCAGCATTCCTCCGGGCTTTTCCTGCTCATCAAAAATAGTACAACTAAAGCCCGCCTGCTGGAGATAATATGCAGCAGCCAAACCGGCAGGTCCGGCCCCAACGACAGCTACGCTTTTCCCACAAGTGGATTTGCATTGCGGCATATATGGATTTGCAGACTGCAAGTCAACGTCAGCAACATAGCGTTTCAAAAGACAAATCGAAACAGGCTGGTCATATACACCCCGTCTGCATCCCCGCTCGCATGGCTTCGGACAAATCCGTCCCAGCACCGCAGGCAATGCAATATCTTTCTTTACGGTTTCAATTGCATCATGCAAATTACCGGTTGCAATCTGGCGAATCATCAACGGAATATTCATACCCGCAGGGCAAATAACATGGCAGGGCCCGAGACAATCACCCAGATGGTCGCTCAAAAGCAATTCCAAAGCAGCTTTTCTTGCCTGATAGACCTGCTCAGAACTGCTTTCGACACGCATACCTTCCGCAACAACAGTTCCGCAGGCCGGTACAAGAGAAGCTACACCTTCGATTTTAACCACACACACCATGCAACTGGTCGAAGGCTGATAATCTTTCAGAAAACACATCGTAGGAATTTCAATACCAAGCTTACCGGCTGCATCGAGAATCGTAGCACCATCATTGACTTCAACCTCACGATTATCTATGAACAGCTTGGGCATTGTTTACTGAACCTTAATGGCGTCAACCGGACATACATTTTTACATGTACCGCATCGAATGCATTTGCCGGGATCGATTTCGTGTTTCTCGTACGGCCTCATTTCAATGGCATCGACCGGACAGCGCTGTGCGCACAAACTACATCCGATGCAATCATCCGTTACCGAATATGTAATAAGGGCTGTACATTTCCCAACGGGGCAGCGTTTCTCGATATGAGCCTCGTATTCATCGCGGAAATACTTGATGGTTGAAAGAACCGGATTCGGCGCCGATTTACCAAGCCCGCACAGACTTGTCTTCTGAACCATTTGAGCCAGATTTTCCAGCTCATCTATATCAGTCTTTTTGCCCTGCCCGGCACACAATCGCTCGAGAATATCCAGCATACGGCGAGTGCCTATTCTGCAGAAAGTGCATTTACCACAAGACTGATTTTGTGTAAAATCCAGAAAATACCGGGCGATATCCACCATACAATCGGTTTCATCCAGCGCCACGATACCGCCGGAACCCATCATCGCTCCAACTTCGTTGAGCGCTTCAAAATCAACAGGACTATGCGCGAGCTCGACCGGCACGCATCCACCGGACGGCCCACCCACCTGGACTGCTTTTAGCCTTAACTGCCCTGCAATACCGCCGCCTATATCTTCAATAATATGGTGCATAGAAACGCCCATCGGCACTTCAATAAGACCTCCTCGCATGATCTTTCCTGCCAACGCAAAAACTTTTGTTCCTTTACTGCTACTTGTGCCTAGTCTGGCGAATGCTTTGGCGCCATTGCGTATAATCCACGGTACTATGGTATAGGTTTCGACATTATTAATAAGTGTTGGGTTACCCCAAAGCCCATGTTCCACCGGATATGGCGGCCGTAGTCTGGGCATACCCCGCCGACCTTCTATACTGGCTATAAGCGCGGTCTCTTCACCGCAAACAAATGCACCGGCACCAGCAATTATTCTCAGATGCAGCGAAAATCCACTTTTGGGTTCCCGCAAAGCGGGGTCCCTCATAATATCATCACCAAGAAACCCTCGCTGCATGCAATTATCTATGGCCTGCCTCATTCTCCTGATCGCAAGTGGGTACTCGGCACGAATGTACAAATAGCCCTCGTCGGCCCCGACTGAATATGCTGCTATTGCGATGCCTTCGATAATACGGTAAGGATACGACTCCATCAGCATCCTGTCCATAAAAGCACCGGGATCACCCTCGTCACCATTGCAAATCACGTATTTCTTTTTAGAATTGTTATCACAAACGGCAGACCATTTAAGATGTGTCGAGTAACCTGCGCCTCCCCTTCCGCGAAGTCCGCTGCGCTCAATCTCCGTGATAACTTCCTTAGGGCCCATCTGGTTCAGACACCTTTGCAGCGCCTTGAACCCATCATTGCGAATATATTCATCAAGGTCAACCGGGTCAATGTCTCCGTAGTGCTCGGTAGCGATATGTAATTGTTTGTCCAGAAAGCCCGCCATCGCTCTGTCACGCACATCTATCGAATAACGTGTAACCGGCTCCCATGCCTTGTCGGTGAGTATCTTATCGAGCATTACAGAAACGGCATTTTTGATTTTCCATCCCATTTGTTTCGGCTTAAAATGCCTTACTACAATGGCTTTGGCATCGGCCGGCTGAACATTTGCATAGCGAAATGAAGTCCCGTCAGCCACAACCACTTCGACAAGCGGCGCCAGATATGACATCCCTGAACAACCGACGCTTTTGACCACGGCCTGAGCACCCATTTCCTGAACAGCCTTTTGTAAGACCTCATACACCTTGGCGCTGCCGCTGGCCACGCAACTCGAATCCAGACAAATCCGGATTTCACCAAAGTCTTTGGTATCTGTTGCTTGTTTTTCCGCTTGCCAAGTGCCGACCTTTTGCTGTTCGAGAAAATCCCTCAAAACAGATGGAACCTGCTCACTGGTCAGGTGTCCGTATGTGATATCATCAATCTGCATTGCCGGCGCGAGCATACAACATCCCAAACAAGCAACTTTCTCGACAGTAAATAACTTATGCCGGTCGGTATCCTCTTGCTCCGGGATAACAAGATGTCTTTTGAAAGCGTCATATATCTGTTCGCCGCCCTTGACATGACATGCGGTGCCGATGCAAACCCGAATTGTATGACGACCGGCGGGACGATGTCGAAACTGGCTGTAGAAGGTCGAAACACCGGTAATCGAAGCAGGAGTAATCTGCGTCAAGTTACAGACACGCTCAAGAGCTTCTTCCGGCAAATAGCCAAAGCGCCCCTGGACAGCCTGTAAAAGTTCAAGAACTTTTTCTTGGCCGGTGCCGATTTTCTCTACGGCCTGGTCCACAAATGTCAAATCCAATTTATTCATAAAGTCTTATTCGGAAGTAGTGTTTCCTATGCAGTACAGATGCTCCAGGCCCCTGATATAGATACGACCATCTACAAAAGCCGGCGATGCAAGACATTTCTCGCCCAGCTCACATTTGGTCAACTCCTTATATTCGGGCCCGGCCTGGATGATATACATAATCCCTTCCTCGGTCAGAAGATACAGCTTGTCCCCAACCAGGCTCGGTGAAGCCATGAAATTCTCTCTCAAGTCCTGCTCATATAACTTTGTTCCATCCAGGGACTTATAACATCCAAGTAAGCCCTCGCTTAACAGCATAAATACTAATTCACCATTACTGACCGGAGAGCATATACTCGGACCCCATTCATCGTTGTCCCAGGCAATATGGGTTTCAGTAACGTCACCTTTTCCATCCGCACGTATTGCGATGAGCCTTGCATCGGGCTCTACTGCAAATATCAATCCGTTTGCATAAACCGGCGATGGTGCAACATCGCCATACAGACAATTAACACGCCAGAGTTCTGTGCCTTTGGCCGGGTCGTATGCTATGACCCAGGGGTCGCCGCAAGTTATCAATTGAAACTGCCCATCGATTTTGGTTACTATCGGTGAAGACCATGAATTCGGGACCGGACGTTTTACCTCCCATACAGTCTGACCCGTAACTCCATCCAATGCTATCAATCTGGATATTCCGTCCTCTGTGCCTCCCTGGTCATATTGAATCAAAACCATATTTCTATACATAGCAAGTGAAGCGGCATAACCGTATGAACTGTCAGGGATTCCCAGGCTTTTTGTCCAAACACTTTTACCATTTAAATCAAAAGCACCAATGTCCCCGGTGGCAAAGATGGCATAGACCCTCCGGCC
>Ga0114922_10001159_pt1 | contig 25234 bp, 28 predicted proteins | sample AartaG_FD_100975 | JGI IMG/M metagenome (GOLD analysis project Ga0114922, IMG submission 100975) | Deep subsurface microbial communities from Aarhus Bay to uncover new lineages of life (NeLLi) - Aarhus_00045 metaG | ecosystem: Environmental > Aquatic > Marine > Oceanic > Sediment | place... | reverse complement strand
TTTTAGAACATAGAAAAAAAAGAACACAACAAGTTTTAGATCTTATTCAAAATAGCTCTAAAAACGGAATAAGCCCAGATGAAATTATACGGAGATTATATCCCACGGGAAAAAGAATGCAATTCGAAATTGCCCGTGGATGGGTAAGCTTAACAATAAAACTGCTGGAAAGTAAAAATTTAGTTAAGAGAAATGAAGAAAAAAAAAAGATAAAATTTTATCCGGTAAATTCTTTTTAATTTCAAGTAAAAAAACGAAACGTGTGATTAATCTGAAAATTGCTTTTATAGGTGCGGGCTCTATCGCTTTCGGCGAGAATGTCCTCACTGATTTAATGACCTTCCCTTCAGTTCAAAAAGATACCATGATTTGTCTTGAGGATCTTGATGAACACCGGGTAGATTTGATGTATAAGCTAATGAGTAAATATAAGGAGATGGATACCAAGAAATTTGAGGGGGTCTCTTTCGAAAAAACAACGGATTTGAAAAAAGCAATATCCGATGCGAAGTATATCATTAGTGCTATTCACGTAGGAGGATTAGATGCGTATCAAGTAGATGTAGAAGTTCCTTTCAAGTATGGGGTATCCCAATGTGTAGGAGATACTTTGGGTCCGGGGGGCATTTTCCGATTTTTGCGTAATGCTCCTGTTTTAAAACAAATAGTTGAATTAATAAATCAAGTAGGGTTTAATATTGGAGCTAAAGAAGGAGGACCTATTTTTCTAAACTATACGAATCCCATGGCAATGAATACATGGTACTGTAATAGCATTAGTCCTGATTCTACTGTTGGGCTCTGTCACGGAGTTCAAGGGACGAGTGGGATGCTAATGAATTGGATTGGAGCTAAACCAGAGAATTTCAGTTACTTATGCGCCGGAATTAACCATATGGCTTGGTTTCTCGAACTGTGGTATCGAGATTCAAATTCATCAAACTTTCCGTGGAAAAACGCTTACCCACTTCTATATGATGCATATAATATCAACCCCAACCTTATTGGGGGTGAATCTCTTAGATGGGACATGATGGAAGCAACAGGGTATTTTATGACTGAATCTACGGGGCACCTCAGCGAATATCTTCCTTATTATCGTAAAAGAAGTGATTTATTGGAGAAATATAGTGGAGCAAAAACGGGATTCGATAGTTTACTACAAGCAGAAGATTATCGTATCCAGATTAAGAATCTAGGAAGAATGGAACGCCGATTTGAGCGAAGATTATCGAAAATGAAGCTAACTCCCAAAAGAATACCTTCTCTTGAATTTATTTCTCACATAATCAATGCGATGGAAAATGATGTTCCATTTAGATTTAACGGTAATGTTATGAACAAAAATGGATCTTTAATTACTAACTTGCCGAAAGAATGTTGCGTTGAAGTCCCTGCGTTCGCAGATTATCAAGGCTTACACCCCCAAGGCGGAATTGTACTACCAACAGTTTGTCAGGCATTGTGCACTTCGAATGTAATGGTCCAGAAAGCAGCAGTAGAAGGACAAATAAACCTAGATAAAGAAAAAATATACCACGCAGTTTTACTAGATCCTAACACAGCTAGCGTCTGCTCCCCCAAGGAAATTCGAGACATGGTTGATGAAATGTTCGAAGCGGAAAAACGATGGTTACCTCAGTTTAACGGACTATAATTATTGCTTAAGAATCGCATAAAATGAATTGTTTCTTTCAACCAATAAATTATAATCAATATTAAGGTTTAAATTAAAAATTGTAAAGCAAATTTTTATATTTTTACATCCTTATTTCTTAAATGGGTTGTTTTTACACCATATATCTTTTTTTCTGAGGTAGGTCTTTCGAATTGAAAGATTTATCTCAGTTTTTCTTAAAATCTGTGACACAATTACATTTTTATGTTTAAAATTAAAAAAAAAAAGATGAAAAATTAAATTTATAGATATGTTTGTATGAATAAAGTTGTATCATCAATTCTATTAGCCGTGTTATCACCGGTAGTAGCTCTAATGGAGATATCGTAATCTCCTGCAGCTAATCCCAAAATAGAATATTGTAAAGAAACCATACGAAGGCTATCTGCGGATTCCGAGTTTACTTCTCCAACATATGCATATGGTGCGGTTATCATTGTTCCATTTTGATATAAAAAACTCTCAATATACTCATATACTCCAGAATTATCAATTGTATATTTTGCATTGAAAGAGATATATACAGATTCACCTGAATTTACAGTTATTATTAATTGCATGTTTGTAAGAGTGGTATAAGTTGGATGTTCTGAAGGTGTTTGTGGTGTTAGATATTCTGCATACCAAATATTTTGTACTATACTTTCTCCTCCTGTCGTTGTTGATGTGGGGATGAGATTGCTAAAATACATAAAAGAAAAACCTCCAAAACCCAATCCACTTGCAGCTAATATAAATGCTAAAATAGCTATACTTTTTCCTGAGCCATTTTTTCCCATATTTTCAAAACCTCGATCTTAAAAGGATTTTTTACTTTAGATGTTAGTAATTTATATTTTAATAATAATGATAATATGAACTAATATAACTTTGCCTAACGTAATTACTAGTCAAGTCGAAGCATGGTAAGAGAAAGAAGGTATATAAGAATATATTGACAAGTTGAAAGAAAAAGTGTTAAAGAGACAAATATTTTTTCTTTTCGATCCCTTGAAACCTACCACCGTGGAGGAGATCGAGCGACATAAGAAACTGTGAGATTCTAACTAAATAAAGGTTTACAAAAAAAGAAAAAAAAAGTTATAATTTAATATCTACTTCCTAAATCTATTTAGAAGTATTTAATTGCTAATAGAATGTCATCGCGGGTGATCTTTTTCCGCTTGCCATGTTTAGTGAGTGTTAGCGCAGATTTGGTAATTGTTACTGCGGAAGCGCTCATCCAATCTACTAGCTCATCTACGGCGTCCCGAGCAACGATTATTGCGCCGTTGTGTTTCATGAGACGTCGTATAGGGCTCCATGAGATATATTCTGCCATGATAAATTTCCTCCACTTTTTATTTATTTGAGTTTTTCGTTAATTTCCTTTATTGTTACTTTTTTGATCAGATTTAATTAATCAAAAAATTTAAGAGTTGGTTACATATGATAACATCTTCTACTTATTTAAAGATTTTGATTCAAGCATAATTTTCGAAGGAATAAAAAGGAAAAAATTTCACGACAAAAATCAAATCACACTAATCGATTCATTTCGTGCAACATAGATTTCTATTACCGATTTTCTAATTCCATTAAAAATTGAGCATTTCAATTTATTTTTCTTAAAATATCTGACGAATTTAAGTGATCGGTAAAATTGTTAAAAGAAATTAAAAAATATTTCAAAATGTGAAGCGTAAATATGGGAAGTTTTAGGTCATATGAAACTTAAAAAACATAAATTTTTTTTTTTCTAACTCCAAATGATTTGTTCATAATTACACTTATTACATTCTATAGTTTTTCCTCTTCCAGGAAACTTAGGTAAAGTATTACCGCAATACTTACATTCTAATGAGAAAACTTGATCCTCTGAAGAAATGTGGCCGAGTAGTATCATTTCGCGTGTAAAAATATTAACAAAGTTTGTTAAGACTGAAATGAGTAAATTAGGGTTAGACGATGCCACTAACCACTCTATTTTACCAGCAACAATCTGCCCTATTACTAAGATATCATTTCCAGACACAAGATCTGTGCCACAGAACCAGCTAATTTTATTACTTTGGTTTTTTTGAATTAATTGGAAATTATTATCTTGGATAGTTTTAACGATCAGATCAAAAAAATAATTATCGTCATAAATTCCGTCTATACCAATCCCAATACTTTTATTTGCTTTTTTAATCCATGGCTTTTCTAAAAATCTTTTAATTTCTGATCGAGGTATTATTTTTCTTTCAATACTAAACGGATTTAATTCAATATTAATAGAATCAGTATCTATTGCCCTAATAAAATCGACATTATTAACGAAAGTTATGAAAGATCTTAACTGACCTTTCTTTTCTAAAGTTAATGGACAGAGATATAAGTTAATTTGTTTTGGGAATTACCTTTTAACAGTTCAAATTCCATTTTAACTTGGTTTTCTATGATAACATCACCATTGCTTTCGTCCTCAGATTGAAGAGATTCTATTGATAAAGTTGGGGGGGTGCTTCTACAGAGCTCGAAAAATTCAGGAATTATTATTCTAATTTTAACTTCTGTTATCGGAGCAGTGCTTTCATTCATAATAAGCAATGAATAGAGATAATTTCCACCGAAGGGTATTAATTTATAGACCAAATGTATTTTATCTTCCTGATCGACATACTGTTGAGGCTCTGTTTCGAAATCTTTAGACTCTTTGGCGGAAAGTTCTCTAAATAAGATTAAATCCTGCGTGTCCTTCGCATCCTCTGAATTTTCTGAGAACTTTTTCTTAGTCATGAAAATATTCGCCGATTAATCGATAAATTGATAAATATCGATTATATAGAAGAAATAAAACTATGTTAATATATAATTTTTTTTGAACTAATGTTTTTATGAATGGTTTCCTAAGATCAATTAATACTATGAAAGAACTGAGCGAATTAGAACCATTATTCGAGAGTCGTACCATTAAACCTACATTTGAATATGTTCATGTTTTATTAGCATTATTCATATTTGGAGAGAATTCCGAAGGTATTGGGAGATATCGCCTTAGAGAAGAATTACAAATTGGTTCGGGGACAGCAAAATCCTTGTTTAAAAAATTAAAGGATGTTAGTAAATTTATCATGGTTCCAAGCGGAGAAATGGGAAGCAATAGTGAGATTCAAAGAAGAGGTCATGTCTTAACTGAAAAAGGTTATAAATTTTTAACAAAAATTAAAAAAAAAATACCTTTATTAGAGAAAGCAGACTTGAAATTTTTAAAAGAGATTATAATCGAATTAGAGAACGCTAACCCATATTTCTGTTTAGTTAAGAATGCTGCAACAAATATTAAAAATGGAATTGAGCAAAGAGATGCTGCAATAAAGATTAATGGTTCAGGAGCTACGTGTCTTATCTATAATGGGAAAGAAATATATTTTCCATCAAAAATAAATAATCTAGATGAAAGAGAGAAAGTAAATCAAGATACTTTTAATTATTTTAAAACTCAGATGGATGAGACAAATGTGGAATTAGAACCAAACGATGTAATTATTATTGGTTCCGGTAATAATCCACAAAAATCACGATTGGCTACCTTAAACGCAGCTTTAACTTTATTTTGATTTTAGGTATTAGAGACAAGATGAGATTTGAAAATGATATAGTTTTTGTAGTAAGTGAGGATATAAGAGGTATAATTCATAAATGTATTGAGAAAGCTTATCCAAACGAAGCGTGTGGTTTAATTTTTGGTAATATTCTAGAAATTAATGATGATGGTAATTTTAAATATAGATATAATAGTGAAATCTTTCAGTGCATCGAATCTAGCATTTCTAGTCCTGCCTCATTTCTAATGGATAACGATATAAAATTATTAGAGTCTAATATCACATTAAAAAAAAAAGGTCAAAAACTAGTAGCAATTTTTCACTCACATCCTACAGGAGCACATCCAAGTAGTATTGATAAAAAATCTATGAAATACTATCACAATTGTGGGATAAAAAAGTTTACACATTTAATTTGGGTAATAGTTGATTCTAAAAATAAGCATTTTAATGGATTTATTTACTTGGACAATAAATTAAATCAGATAAGAATGGAAACAAGAGATTCTTAAATTTGTATGTACAACTCTATTTTAAATTAATTTAGATAATATTGTAATCTTTTTTTCGCTTGTTCTAATGATCCGTTCTAACAACGATAAGACTAGATTTAAATTGTAGTTCAAAGATAAAGTTTTTACTATTTTTTAAAAAAAAAAGGTATCATGAAACATGGCATTAACACCATTTGAAATTTTTTACGGAAGTTTTACTCTACTTTCTGTCGTAATATCTACAATTCTAGGAATTCTCATTGCTTTAAAATACAAAAAATATGGAAAAGTGGATTACCTCGCTGTCGGAATTACGTGGTTATTGCTAGCTAGTCCTTACTGGTCTGACGCAATTCAATTCATTTCAGTTACGATTGGTGGAATTCAAATCCCAACTAATTTGTATTACTTCTTAGCAAACGCGTTCATTGCCCCAATGTATATAACTTGGATTTTTACTTTAACAAACATCCTCTTTGTAAAGCGAAAAAAGATACTACTAACCGTCTTTAGTATTATAGCTGTAGTTTTTGAAACATTGTTTTTAATCGTATTTTTCATTAACCCGAGCTTAATAGGCGAGCAAAAAAGTGCTTTCGTGGTTGAGTGGGCAATTTGGATACAGTTTTATCTATTACTTTCAATTGCTCTTCTTTTAGTAACGGGATTCTTATTTGCTAGAGCCTCTCTAAAGGCAGGCCAGGCGGATGTAAGAATAAAGGGGATATTTTTATTGATCGCTTTTGTGAGTTTCACGGTTGCTACGGTTATTGATGTTATCGGAGCTGATAATCCTACTGAAATCACGATATTGCTAGCAAGAACATTCTTGATATTTAGCTCTTTGTGCTTCTATATTGGTTATACTTTACCTAAATTTGTAAAGAACCGATTTATTAAGGAATAAGTTTTATTTTTTTAAATTTTTTTTTAATTTTTTATAAGCATTAGAAAAAGGAAGTTAAAGCGGGTAAGATTAAGTTTAACCTTCTACTCAATCTCAGTATGACAATTATTGAACTTGTTTATAACCTGACTTATCAATTGTACAAATTTGAATATCAAATCCTGAGGCAGCGTCTCTTTCTCGAGAACTTGATATTGCTGTTTTTATTAAGTTGACTCCCGCAGCTTTTGTTAAGCCTTTCTTCCAATCAGCTTCTAGAACCCCAATTGAGAAAGGAGAACCCGATCCAAACGAGATAAAATTCTTTTCTTCGTATAAAGTTCCAAGCATATCAACCCCATAAAGGATTCCATGCTTCTTTTTAAGGGAGTATCCTCCAATAATCATCATGCAGAGAAAGTACGACCGTCCGCTAAATAGGATATTTCTTGTCAAACTTGCGATATATTGAGGATCTGGTACTTTTTCCTCTTCTACTTGCTTTAAATTTGATAGCGCTTTTAGTTGATTAACAACATATTGGCAATCTGCCACCCCTCCAGAAATTGTGGCGCATGTATAATCGTTAATTTTGAATAGCTTTTGAGCGGTTTTAGTAGCGACAATGTAACCCGCTGTAGCTTGGGATTCAGTACCAACTACGACAGCATCTTTGACAATTATTCCTACCGTAGTTGTACTTGATTTAATTATTCTATTTACAGTATCCTCGTCTAAGTTCAGCTTATTGGGCTTATTTTCCATCATTCTCTTAACCAATCAATAATTATTCTGTAATATTTATTCGATAATTTAATAATTATATTAAATAAATTAATGTTACCTATTTCTATTTTTCTTTTAGAAATTATAAACTTCGATTCTAAACACAAAAATTTTAAAGATATAGATGATTATCGTTTTTATCATATTCGATTCGATGAGTGTCTTTTAATCATGGCAAGATCACACGAAAAATCATCACGCAAGTATACGGGAAAAAAATATAAGCGTTTTCATAAAAAGAGAAAAAGGAATTTAGTCCGTCCTCCAATTGAGACTAGAGTAGGTGTTGAAAAGAAAAAGCAACAGAGAACTTTAGGTGGTAATTCTAAACTTAAGCTATTCTCCTCAACATTCATAAATGTAACTGACATTACTACAAATAAAACTTCTAAGGTCAAGATATTAAAATTCGAAAGTAATGCTGCTTCTAAGGATTTAAATAGACGCCACATTCTAACTAAGGGCGCTATTGTTGAAACAGAATTGGGAATGGCAAAAATCTCAAGTCGTCCGGGACAACACGGAATTCTAAATGGAATTCTAATAAGCGAATAAAATTTATTTTCTGTATCAACCCTGTTTAGAAACCTAAATTATTATACTTGATTTTCTATATAATTAGTTTTTAATCACTAACTAAACTTTTTTGATAATAGCAGAGCCCATCGAGTAGTTTATTTCGAGGATAGTTTTTTAAATCTTCAATTCGAAGCCACCGGAGATTATTTGCCCATTCATTCTTATCTCCATTTATATGGTCTTCTGGATTAAAATTACAATCTTCGTTAATCGTTACAGAAGTAAGAAAAGTAACAGAAATATTATTCCATCCTAATAAAATAGCATTCAGATAAGTGTTAGGCTGAAAGCGGAGCGGTGCTTCTTCATAAACTTCTCTCAAAAATGCTTCTTTTGGTACTTTTTCTAAATCATATAACTCAAGCATTCCTCCAGGAACTGTAGTTATTCCAGGATAATATGATTGGGATAACGAACGCTCCCCAACCAAGATATAACTATGGCAAGGTGAAAAAATTAAACATTGAGTCCCCAGCATTCCAATACCTCTATCTACACGCAATTTTTTTTTTTCCATGAAAATAACAGTCGAAAACTTAATCAATCCAACATGTAAAATAATTACATTTTTTTTTAAGGAGAATTTCTCTAAAAATAGAAGATTTCCATCATAATCAGCATTATTTTCTCGTAAGTGATGTATCCAATTACTTTTTCTTTTTAAATCTAGTTTGGGTGGCAAGATGTATTCAGAAAAAAGTTTTTTACCCCACTTAATTCTTTCCAAGGGTAAATTTCCTTCCCAAACAGCTTCTAAATTCATAAATACTTTAAAACAAATGATTATAGTATTTTAATATTTTTGATGTTAGCTTTCTTTCCTTCTATAATTTCAGTATCTTTACTCTGGCAATGCTTGCATTGAAACAACGATAATCCAGTTAAATGCGCTTCTTCGGTTAAAGTTACTGTCGAAGTCTTAGTGCATTCTCTACATTTTATTTTCCCTGGAGTTTTTTCTATTATTAACTCCGCACCCTCAGCCATTGAACCGCTTGTAGCCATTTCAAAAGATTTCTTAAGAAGTTCCGAAACAATTAGAGTCAATTCGCCAATTTCGAGATAAACTTCAGTTATCTTTGTAGCATTATTTTTTATAGCTGTTGCTTCCGCAACTTTGAATATATTGTAAGCAAAAGAAAATTCGTGCATGATAATTGGTTAATTCCTTGATTGTTTCTTTTTAATTTCTTTAGCAATTTCTAATAGAACTTTAGATTTTTTCTTACCCTTCGTATCAATTGATACTCTGCCAGGATCGTCCCACCAGGTTCTAGGATATTTGTAACCTTTTTCGTGATGAGCAGTATACCCTAATCTTTTTGCAGCATTTAAAATATCGCCAGTAACGATTTTGTCTATAGCATACTTTTTTGAAACGCGCCGTCCATTTGATCTACTCCTCTTTGCGTCAAAATATTGAGGCCAAAAAATAATGAATGGTTTTCTGGAGCGCATCTTTCAATCTAAGGTTGAGTTAATTTAAGATAATTATAAGAATAAAAATCCTCTAAAGAATTTAAAAATTATTGGTTTTAATTATTAGATAATTAAAAATAAATAGAATTTATGATTTTATTTTATAAAAATCTAAGTTGAGCTTTTTTTTTTGTAAAGAATAAGCTATGCTTCCTATTTTAAAAGGGAGGGTGGTCTAGCTTGGTATGATACATTGATTGGTGTTTAACCAATCAAGTTGATTTGGCTGGGGGCCAAGTGGCCGGGGGTTCGAATCCCTCCCCTCCCATCTTTAAATCTTAAAAATTAAGGAATTTAGATTATAACCCTTATTTTTTAATATTAAAATTGTTAATAGTTTAGTGTAAATAGGCTATAAATTTTTAAGGAGAAATAGTCTATTTTTAATTTAAAAATCAATTGAAAATAAGTGAGAAAAAATGAGTGAAATTCAAGAAACAGACTTATTAATGCGAATTATGGCAATATCTAGCGGAATTGTAGTGCTAATCGAAGCAGTCTTAAAAATCATGGGAACTTCAATAGCAGCATGGGGATGGGAATGGATAGGAGGTTTAGCTGCTCTTGGTTTAGCAGTTTTAGCGATATTATTAGGGATCAGACCGATTCATTACACTCCAGTATTCCTAGGCATATTAGGCGTTGGGATCTTAATTTTTGGAGTTTTAATTGGAGGTATCGTGGTTATTGTAGCTACTATTCTTGGAGCAATTACCTAATTTTTTTTCTTTTTTATAAATTCAAATCTATTTGAACATAATATCTCTAAATCTATTATTTTTTTTCTTAAAATTTTAAATTTCAAGTAGATTTTGCCAGAGCGAGAATAAAACCACCAATTATTTCTGAAGAGTCAGCCACGCGAGAAGTATCGATGATGTTATAACCAACATCCATGTATATTGCGCCATACGCTTTACCTCCACCTAAATGAACTAAAGTGCGATAAATTAAATTTCCAGATATCCCGTTAGGAGCTAAAATTAAATTTGATTTGTTTTCTACTGCTTTTTCAATCAATATTTCTACATGTTCTATTTCTAGATCAGGTTTTTCTACCCTAAACCAATCTACTAATTCTTTAGCTTCAATTATAGTTTTATCTATGTCCGTATTTCTCCCCATATCTCCTAGCCTACCACCACTTAAAACACTAATCTTTGGCTCAATGTTTAAATCACTTAATTCCTTTAGCGCCTTCTCAATAAATACCTTTTTGCTGCTTAAATTGTTACACTCGTCAATTCCAACAGGACCAAAAAAAAACTGGTGTCCTAAATTTGTTTCTAATAATGCTAAACGGTTTATTTCTGATATTTTTAGGATTAAATTAAGATTTTTTAAGAATTTACTTGATTTTAAACTCCCTCTAACGGCACAAGATATGAGATTACGGTTTAAGTAATCGAGCATCTCAGATGTTGGATCATCTGAACCAATTAAATTGATAAATTTCTTATTTTCTTTATACATGGAAAGTTTAGCGATTTTTTCCGTTTGACTTCGATTTCCAAACAATAAAAATGAAGAAGATTTCAATTTTAATACTTCCAAAGTAGCGTTTAATATTTTGATGTTTTGTGTGGCCGAATCCCCTAAACCAATCCCAATTTTAGATATTGCACCATCACATTTCTTCTTAAAAATGTCTAAAATTGTCATAGAATTTCTCAATTATGTTTAAAAAAGATTAAAAACCAAAAACGCTAGGATAATTATAATGGCGTTATATACGCCATGAGTAATCATAACCGATATTAAATTTTCTTTTCTCCAATCATATAGGAAACCAAGTAAAAGAGAAATCGCGAAAAAGGGAAAAAAGTTGAGGAGCAAGTAGATTACGAGTTCTAATGGTGGAAGTAAGAATCCTCCTATTATATGAATTGAAGTAAATATCAGTGCCGTAAGTAAAATCCCCCAGGTTTTACCCAAATTTCGGATTAAACCTTTTTGTAAAAACCCCCGAAATAAAACTTCCTCAGATGTACCGATAATCGCTATCATAATAATAACTAATAAGATAAGGCTAAGAATATCTGAAGATGCTATAAGTAATTCATCAGAAGATCCTCCTATATCCGAGACGAGATTTATACCAAAAATAGCGGACAACAGAATTTCCATAATAAATGAGACGAAAAAAACTAATAGAACCCCTACAACTGCAAACCCTAATCCAATGAATATCTCTTTTACAAGCTGGATTTTATTATAACCCTTTGTAGTAAATCCTAATATACTTAATCGATTCTTGATATTTGGTCTTTCTAGATGTTTACCAACATACAGAAGTGGAACAATAAGTAAGACTAATTCTATAAAAGAACTAACTATTATAAAATACGGATTAGCGATTAAATTAAATGCATCTTCATAATTGCGTGAAAAAAACACAAAAATGAAAACAACAGCAGCAGCGATTAAATTCATTGCGAAAAAAGCTGCAGCTGTTATCCCTAAAGAAGCACCGGCACCCCACAATTTCTTATCTTTTAAATTAAGGATATCTTCCTCATTAAGTCTTTTTTTCGTCGGTTTAGTTGATCCATAACTGTAATATTGAGTGGACGTTTGATTTTTGCGAGGGGGCATCCTCTGATGGATGTTTATATATTGAAGGTCGACGCCACATTTAATACAATATTGAATATTATCAATTTGAGGTATTTTTGTTCCACATATTGGGCAATAATCCCATCTCAGCTTACTACGACTCAAATCGTCTGAATTTTCTTGCTCATTCATTCTTATTTTATATTAAGATTGATTGTGTTATTTGCTTTAGTTTTATTATTGTTTTTGATTTAAAAGTATAACGAGTAAAAAATATTTTTGTTTAATTAATGAGTATAATAGCATATTAGTACATTATCGGCCCATCTTATTGGATTTACAAATCCAAATCGTTCGAATTGAATAACTTTATTTAAAGGGATACTAGCTAGATTTATCTCACCTTTACCTTGCGATATTTCTCCATCAGGTTTTATTATTGAAATGTTAACATTTTCTTCTTCAGAAACCCAATGAAGGATTGAAAAATCCCTATTTAATTCAAAACTATGAAAGCTAGAGTTTATTATATTCTTATTTAAGTCTACAGCTGTTATTTCAATGTTCACTAAGTCTTTCAATCTAATTATTTGCCCGTTTTTTAGCTTGATTGCATCTTTGTGCGCAATTAGGATTTTTAATTTTCCATTTAATGCTGAAACTTTTATTTTCCTTTTTCCCTTTCTTGGGTTTGAAGGTAACACTAAAGGTTCCGCAGTGTATTCTGAAACTGGTACATTCTCAATCTCAATATTGATCGGCTCTTCTACATAGAAATATCTATTTGAAAGACCATCAATGATATCTTTATTTTTGGAATATAACCATGACTCGTCAAAAATAATTCCTGTTGTTGACATTCCTAGCTCTAATAGAGTTTTTTTTAGTGCCTCAGCCCTAATACCTCTTTTTTCTAGCGATTGCAAGCTCCAAGTTCTGGGATCGTCCCAACCTTCGTAAATTCCTTCGGTAATATTGTTTCTAGATTGAGTTTTGCTTAACTTCATATTTGGAAATTTAATCCTACCGTAATGCAAAAATTCGCTCTTTTTCCAATTAAAATGGTCCCATATGAATGCTTCAATTATATCTTCCTTTACCAAATCAATACCTCGTAGAATATGAGTTGCTCCTATCAAGTAATCGTCAATTGCCCAGGAAAATTCTAACATTGGCCAAACAAGAAACTTATTTCCAACTCGTGGATGTTCCGCTTCAGAAATTCTCATTAAAATTTGATCCCTCAGAGCAGGATCTTTTTGATCCATTCCAGTTTTCAATCTAACTACAACCTCTGTTTCGTGATACTTTCCCGTTTTCATGTTATTCCATTCTTTAAGATTTGTAGTAACAGATTGATTTCTATGAGGACAATCCTTCTTCTGCTTTTTATAGCTATCCCTGAACTCAAGTGCACTACAGAAGCATAGATATGCGATATCATCCTGAATGAGTTTTTCACAATATTCATAGTATAATTCTAACCTATCACTTTTGTAGTAAACTTTCGAGTATTCTACGCCTAGCCATTTTAAACCATCTTCAATTAATTTATAAGCTTCTGGGAGCACAAATTTTGCTTTAGGGCTATTTCTCATAGATTTTGGGCTCCCGATTGTGTCATCAAAAAATAAAATTAACACCCCGTTATATTTATCTACATATTCACTATTTAATACTACCATTCTGGCGTTTCCGATATGTAAAGCTCCACTGGGATACGGTGCTAAGCGCATTATGATTTTTTCGTAATTTTGAGTGTTTAGTAAATCGGGTAATTCCTTATGTTCTTTGGTAGTAGTTTTCTTCTCTAAAGCTGTAGGATCTAATTCTAGTAATTTTTCTCGTTGCTCTTGTGCTGTCAGATTAGAAATTTTAGGGATCATCTCATCAAGCAGGGGCTTGATTTCTTTTATCTGGGATTTAAGCTCTGATTTTTGACTCATTAATTTTCCCATAATAGCCTTTATATTCGGTTTTCCTCCAAATTTCACTGCATTTGTTAATCCATATAACATAATTAACCTTTTAATTTCATCAATATCCATTCCCAAAATCTCACTTGCAAGTTATGTATTTTTAAATCTAAATTTGATAGCTATTTGAATATTAATAATAAACCTTTTCAAAAAAAATAAATCATTATTAAGATGAATAAAGGCTAATAAATATATTAGAATAAGTATTGAAAAAAAGAATCTTTGGTGTTTGCATATCTTCTATCGTGGATATATATTGATCCGGCTAAAAGTTATTGGTACTGAATGGGATGTTGTCAAGAGGTTAACAAATTTAAAATCAACTAATCCCGATGAGGATTGGGAAGTTACATATGTAACTCCCGTTTATGGGGGATGGGATTTAATCGCGGAATGTATATTCACTAAACTACAAGAATTAGATAAAATTGTTACCTATATTCGCGTAGATAATGATTTATCTAGCTGGATTGAAGAAACTACTACCCTAGTGTCTAGTAAACCTGATTATCCTAGGTAAATTATCGTACTTTATAGGTCATAAAATTAAGAGCGTATATTTTGCATTGGAGAAATAAAGTATTTTAATTTTATACTATTATAACAATTACCGAAAAATTAGCCCAGTAGTCGAGTGGATAAGACGCTTGCCTGCGAAGCAAGTGATCAGGGGTTCAAACTTCTTAAAATTTCTAAAAGAAGGAATAATTCCCCTCTGGGCTACTTTTTCTAACTAATATAGTTTAAAACTTCATGAATTGATTTAATTTTTATTACATTGGGTGTAGTGATTTCTCGTTCGTAAGGAAATTCATAGTCTCTCTCTTTCAGAATTAATTGCATACCAAATCTATTAGCCCCAACAACATCTGCCGCTTCATCCCCCACCATAATGCAATTTTTTGCATCATGCTTCTCTAAACCCATTTCATTTAATGTATGCAAAAAAATATCGGGATTAGGTTTTCTTTTGCCAAATTTAGCAGATGTAATAATAACATCAAAAAATTGTTTTAAATTATTATTTTCAAGTAAATTTTTTATAGTTTTATGGTTTGGGTGATTTGAAAGTAGCCCTATTTTTAAGTCAGAAAAATTAGAGAGCGCTTCTAATGTCGTTTGTGTTTCATTAAAAGGTTTCCACTCGTCTTCTTCACATGAATGGTATATTTCGGCCATCTCTTCTAAAAATTCTTCTTCTATCCTATCTTCTTTAATATTATACCCTTTTTCTTTCAAAACAGTCAAAACTGTTCTGAAGATTGATGTAGTAGGGAATTCTTCTTTAGTTTTCATAGCTGCCCTAAAAGAACTTGCTCTTTTTCTGTTGAATACATTTATAAAATCATTAACGAGTTTATCTTCTTCCTCTAATACTTTTTTATGTTTTAGAAGATCAATTGATTTTAATAATCCTCTTTTGAAACAATCGGAATATTTTTCAATAGATGGATTTTCAAAAGAAAAGAGTGTAAAACCAAAATCGAATATTATTCCCTTAATTTTCATTCTAAGTATATTAATTGCATGAATTAATATTAAGCTATCTCTCTATGCATTTAAAACGAAATTTAATCTTCTATATTAATAAATTAATAGATATTTAAAATTGAGAATTAAATTAATATAATTCATAGAACATGTCAATTGAAAAATGGCTCGATGATGAAGCTACTATAGAGGAGAGAAAGAAGAGGGAGGAAATTTATAAATCATTATCGAAAGAAGAAAAAAGTGATTTAAAACAACGAAAAGTTCGCGATTTGGTAAAAAAAGTTAAACAAAATCAGATTATTAGCGAAGAACGCAGAGATCTTTTAACCAGGGTTATAGATTTTAAAGATTGGCTTGATAATCGAACGTATATAAAAGGAGATATAGAAAGGATAGAAACTTGGATTGAAAATTTACACTTTCTTCTTCGTGAAAGCTTAGACAACCAGAACAGCCAAAATAATGAAAATAGTAGGAAATCCATCATTCAAAATTATAAATCTATACCAGTCAATTTTTTAGATGAAAAGACACGCATTGCTTTAAACAAAAAACTAAAGGGTATGAAAAAAACAAACTCCGATAGCTATTACTTAAGAAAGTTAAAATCTACAGTAAGAGAAAAATTAAAAGAAGCGGAATATTATGAAATTTTAAGAGTTATATTAGAGAGTTGATATTAAGTTTGAAATTAATTTGTCCAATTGCAGGCGTAGGACAACGACTTCAGCCATTTACTTATTCAAAGCCCAAAGCATTTCTAAAATTAGCTGGAAAAAGATTAATTGACCATATCCTTGTAAAGTTAAAAAGAACTTTCCCTAAAGGAACGGATATAGCCTTTATTGTAGGATATAAAAAAAGACAGATTTCAGAATACATTGAGGCTCACTATTCTGATTACTTCAAACTTAGATTTATGGAGCAAAAACCTCTAGGTTTTTTGGCCGATACACCTTTTTTCAGCGGTCTTGGAGACGCAATATTATTAGCGAAAGATTTTGTTAAGGATGACGATTGTTTTATTTTTTTAAGTGATCGACTCCCTATGGAAGATTATTCTTCCGTTTTATTAACTTATCACCAAGGGAATTGCGATGCGGTTATCAATATTAAAAAAGTTGATAATCCTCAATTCTACGGCGTTACAGTTGTAGATAAAAATATGAACATCTCTAAAATCGTTGAAAAACCTCAAGAGTTTATTTCGGATTATGCTGTTTCCGGTGCCTATCTTTTTGGAAAGCGATCCATTTCACGATTGTTTGAGTTTTTAGAGGAACAAAGTAAAGTAAACATAACTAACGGAAATGAGCATCAATTAACGCCAATTATACAGCGTTTAATAAAAGAAGGTATTGCTTTTAAAGGGAACGTAATGCAGAGCGAAATATTAGATTTTGGAAGACCTGAATCACTACTTGATGGTAATCGTTATCTATTATCTGAAACGAAATTAGAAGATCCCTTATTTGAAAAACTATTTCAATCGGGTAATGTAATAGACTCAAAATTGATTCCTCCAGTTTTTATTGGAAGTGATGTAAAAATCAAAAATTCTATAATTGGTCCTAATGTATCGATTGGGGACGAATCAGTTTTAGAAAAATGTATTCTCTCAGAATCTGTTATAGGAGACGGAGTATTTTTGAGAAAGATTATCTCTTCTAACAGTATTATCGGTGACTACTCAATTTTAGAAGACTTAATAAAGAAAAATATCACTATTGGTGATTCTTCCTACATTACAACTTCAAAAATGAAATCTTTTTAGCAATAATAAAAAAAAAGAGATATTAGTTTAATATTGGGCGTTTATCTTGCCAGGGTGAGACTTCTTCGAATGCTTTTGAGACTTGTAGAACTGTTTTTTCATCAAAACGCTTCCCAACAATTTGCATTCCAATTGGTAAACCATATTTAGTCCAACCAGAGGGAATTGATGCAGCAGGTAACCCCGTCATATTGAAGGGGAATGTGTATGCCATCCAACTTATTGTACTTAATGCTTTTTTACCTATTGTTGGAAATGATGTCCCAGATTCCAGCCAACCGGGTTTAAATGCAGGAATCGGAGTTGTTGGCGTAATTAAAACATCAAAATCCTTGAAATATTGATACATGACTTCTTGCGTTCGTTTTCTTTGTTTTCTAGCTTTTCCAATATTCATAGCACTATTATCAAGACCTAGTCTTATTGAAGCTTTTAAATCAGGTGTAAGGTCTTCAGGTCTAGTATTGTATTCTTTTTGTAAATCATAAGCATACCCTATACTAACTAAAGTTTTAAATGCTGTTCCAGGATTTTTGATTTTTAATTTTGTTTCTTCCACATCCCAATCGTATTTATCAAACTTCTGAACTCCATTAAGAACACTTTCTTTAACTTCATCTTCAAGAATTTTCCCAAAACCTAAAGACATCGAATATCCAATCTTTAACTTTTTAGGTTTATCCTTAATTACTTTGGTGTAATCGATATTATCATCGGGGAAGGAATTATTGTCACCAGGATGGTGCCCTTTCATCACATTTAACATCAAAGCTGCATCTTCTACATAGCGAACTATTGGACCATAATGATCCATAGTCCAAAAAGCAATGGTATCATGAGGGTATCGAGGAATGCGTCCAAATGTAGGTTTTAGCCCATAAACTCCGCAACAACTACTAGGAAGCCTTATTGATCCTCCCCCGTCTGACCCTAAAGCTAAAGGTCCTAATCCTGCAGCAACGGAAGAAGCTGCACCTCCACTTGATCCTCCAGAATTTGTTTCTATATTCCACGGATTTTTTGTTTCTCCAAAAACTTTGTTGTTCGTAAGACCAATAGATCCGAATTCGGGCGTATTTGTTTTTCCTAGAATAACACATCCTGCATTTTTTAACCGTTTTACAACAACTTCATCTTCGTCAGGAATAAAATTCTCATGTAATAGTGACCCATAAGTAGTTCTGACTCCCTTTGTTAGCATTAGGTCTTTAATAGATGTTGGAATACCCGTTAATAGCCCAAGGATTCGACCATTTTTTATTGAATCATCTGAGTTTTTGGCCATTTCTCTTGCTAAATCAAAAGTTGGAGTACAATATGCATTCAGTAGAGGATTGATTTTTTCAATTCGCTCGATAATAGTTTCAGTAATTTCAACTGATGATAACTCTTGAGTTTTGATTTTCTCTTGCATTTCAAAAGCAGACATAAAGCAAATATCTTCTTTATTCATAGTTTCTTACCTCAATAGAATATATTTTAATTTATTATTGATTATTTGAAGTATCTAATATAAATTAATATCTTTATTTAAGAAAAACAAATCAAAAATTCCAAAATCAAATTTTTAAGTTTAAAAAAATTATTAACTTACAGTTTATTATAAATGATATTCTATCGTTCGCCTTGATATAGAATTTGAAAGGAATTTTTGATGTAAAAGTGAAAAAAAAACTCATAATTTTCGGTATAATCGGTCTATTCTATTTTAGTGCATTTATATCGTGTTTCAGTTTAGATACAAGAGCACAGGAGGACGAATATACTGTAGGTTTCACCGAAGGAACTGAATTAATTTGGGAGGTTGCCGAATTAGATTTAATGAAGTTTAAAGAAACCTTTGGATTTGAACCTAATTTCGAAAAAGGAGATCAGAACAGAATGATTATTCGGGAAATTGATAGTACTGGTGATCTTTGGAGAATCCAAATAGAATTTTGGGATTATAAAACCGATTGGGGTTTAAGTGGAAGAATTTTGACGCTATTTATGGGAAAAAACCCGAGTGACTACGCTGACTATCTATTTAGCCTTTATCCCGTTGAACAATATTTGGATGCGGCGATTGCATATTTACCTACTGACTACTATAGAAACGGACTTTCGTTATATAAACAAGGAAGAAGCAGCACGGGGTTGGGTTATACCTGGGAAAAAGAATACGATACTAGAGGGATTCTGATAACTGAAACAGTATACGACGAATTCGACGAAATTGTCGTAAGGTTAGAAGGAACTTTTCGATTTATTTCGTTTGGGTTATACTTTGTCGGCTTTTCAATATTGGTGATTATTGCCATAATAGGTGTTTCTATAAGAAAGAAGAAACTAAGAATAAATATTGTGAAATCACCAACGTACTAATTATAAAATTATTTTACAGTAAATTAAAATTTAAAATCTTTTTGCCATTGTTTATATCCAATTTGCCAAAGTTTTAGTCTTGGTTTGTTTACTTTATTATCAACTTCAATACCTAATTGAGGATTTTCCATTACATTACGATATCGCTTGAAATATTCTTCTGCACTCGAAGTCCCTTCAATCATATGTAAAATAGCCATTTCTGTAAAATATAAGATTAAGTCTGGTTTAAGATCGGGCTTATCTTTTGTCATTTCTAATGAATCTTTATTTTTTTTGTATAAAAAGAAGTTTAGCTTAATATTCACATCATTGGTAGATTTGTTAGTGATTTTATATTCCCAACATGCATTTACATGCAAATGTCTCATTAAATCTAACTGATTTGGAAAAAATTCTTTTAATTTTGAATATAATTTATCAGGTTCCATCATGTGCGAAATTCACTTAATTTTATCTAAATTTGCCGAAGTACCATCATAAATGTATTTTCCATAAACTAATTCTTGGGGATAATATTTACAACCAGCAGGATAAGCAGAATCTTTAATGCCTCCTAAAGAAACTGTAATGTCAACAAGCATTGGCCTTGCATTAATATAAATATTTGCTGCTTCTAATTGGTTCTTGAAAACCTTAATGTTGTTCAAATTAGAAGTGTAGACCACGGCCCTCATACCATAATTACTAGCATTTGCTAATCTAATTGCATCTTTCATATCTTTAGCTTTAGTAATAGAACGAACAGGTCCAAAAGCCTCTTCTCTCCACAAGAATGGAGCTTTAGATAAATCTTCACACAATTCTGGTTTAATTTCTACTAGAGTCGGAGTATAAAATAATCCATAGTCTTCTCCTGTATCAATTTTCTCACCACCAGTATAAATTTTAACACCATATTCTTTAGCGTCAGCCACCATCACATCCATCATCATGAGGATGCGTCGACTCCCTAAAGGTCCAATATCAACAGTTGGATCTGTGGGATCTCCATATTTTAATTTCTCCATTTCTTTTACTAAACACTCTATATACTCATCATAAATATCTTGGTGGACTATAATTCGCTTCATTGAAAAACACTGTTGACCTGAATTTGTGTAACTTGCCATAGCATTCCATTTAGCTACATGTTCTAAATTTACATCATCCATTACTATTCCAGCATCATTTCCCGCGCACTCAAAAAAGAATTGTTTGAAAGGTTGAGTATACATTGCGACACCCATTGATTTATCTGCAGTTTTTTTCAGCATTCTTCCATATCTTACAAGAATATCTTTTGCAGTATGTGAAGAGGTGACCGTCATGATAATCTTAATTAAATGAGATGAAAGAAATTCATCTACCGCCCATTCTCCGGGAGCTATAACTAAATCTAATGCATCTAACCCAGGAAAATCCATTTCCTCCATGGTGGAATAGGCTTCTAGCATTGTTAAAGGACATGCGGTAGATGGTTTAACAATCGCACCATTTCCAACTAAATAATTAGCGCCCATCTGATAAAGGGGAAGGCTGATCGGCGTATTTCGGGGAGAAATACAAGCAGATAGCCCATGCGGAATATATTTTATTGTTGCATTTTGTTCTCCTTCTATACCAGTTAATGGCTTATCTTCTAAAAATTGATAGTACCAATCACAAAATTTGAAGCCATTCATTACAATTGATAGTTCCCATTCACTATATTTGATCGGTAATCCTCCTTCTGCCACAACTAAATCCTTCAGTTGAGCTTTCTTGAAGCGCAATTTGGATGCAAATTTAGCAAGGAGTTGAGCTCGTTCAAAAAAATCCATTTCTCTTAATAGATGTTGATTTTTATGAACCTTTTTAATTTTTTCTTTAACCGTTTCAGGAGTGTCAGCCGGAACAGTTCCGACAAGCTCACCAGTGTATTTATTTTTTATTTCTAATTCTTGAACTTTTGCCATATTATTTATTACCTTTCTAACTTTATTGATATTTCTACAATTTATTCAAAAAGAGTTTTACATTTTATAAATATCGTCATCATCCTTGAGGATACCAGCAGTTTGGGCAAATCTTCCATAGCCCATATCTATTAAAGCTTGGGTTCTTTTATGCAATACAAAATCAATCCAGCCTATTTCCTCATCGGGATCATCATAAAATGTTCCTAAAAGTTGTGCATATTCTATTTTCGTTTTTGTTTTGATTAATTTTTTAACAGCACTTACCGAGAGTGCTAGTTCTAAATCCCCATCTACCGCTTTTCCGGGTTTTATTTCAATTCCATTTTGATTTCTTAGCACATTAAAGACATCTACAGGTGATTCTTTATCGTAAGTATCCACAGAATCATAGAGAGCGAAATCAAAATTTGAGCCAAAAATTAAATCAGAAAAAATTTCGGGATATTTTGCTAGAAATTTTGTATAATTTTTTGCTATTTCTGTTTTATATGCTTCCTTTTCGATAGTTTGACTCGTAAATTCATTGTTTAACATGATTTCAGTAAGTTTCTATTGATTTTTTCCTTTTTCATTATATTCCTTATACCACTTAATTGTTTCTTCTACCCCTTCTCTTAATGGAGTAATTTTATATCCAAATTTATCTATGGCTTTTTTTGAAGAATAGGATCTATGATATTTAATTGCTTTTAGTGTAGATCTAGTAAGAAAAGGGGGTTTTTTATTAAACTTTGCTTTAACTTCCAATAACCACGCATAAGTCATCGCAATTGGAAAAGGAAACTTTTTTGCTTTTTTATTTCTACTTAAATTGGCAATCAAATCAAGATATTCTTTAAATCTAATGTTTTCGCCCCCAAGAATAAAATCCTCTCCAAAAATATCCTCTCTGTTTAATACATCTATTAAGGCGTTTGATATGTCGTAAACATAAGTTAAACACGTCATAGAATCTCCCTTTCCAGGGCAAGCACCCAAGGGAAAAAGTTTTCCTCTCATAACATCAAAGAACATTCTACCAAATACATTAAAGTCTTCTGGACCATATACAATTCCAGGATAGAAAATCATTACTTTCAACCCTTTTGGTATTAGATCTTTAACCAGTTTCTTCGCTTGACATTTAGATTTTTCATATTCCATACAAAAATTCTCGTTTTCATGAGTTTCGTCAACGGGTTCTGGAGGAGTAGGACCTAAAGCTGTAAAGGAGCTAACATAAAATAGCTTCAACTTATTTTGAAGAGCGATATTAGCGATATTTTCTGTCCCTTTTACATTTACATCATAGTATATTGAATTATCTTTAGCCCATATCCCTGTGTAAGCTGCAAGATGGTAAATGGTACTAACATTATTCACAGCTTTTTCCAAACTGCTAAAATCTAGGAGATCGCCAATGATATATTCAATATTATTAAGATCTTTAAAGTGATTAGTATTACTACTCTCTCTTACTAGTAATTTTAAATTATGCCCTGATTCGTACAACATTTTAACCAAAGCTACCCCAATAAATCCAGTACCACCAGTTACGAGTATATTCGTCATTATTAGAAATATCCTATTGTATATCAGTCTTAAATAAAAGAGAATCATTAAATCTTGTTTTTAAAACTTTTAAAACAATTAATACTATTAAAATAAGAGAAGTTTGAGAAGTTAGACAAAGAAGTAGTAAATTAATTAAGAATTTTTACTGACCTTTCCATGAAATGATATATTTTAATTCCTTAGGGTGTTCAATATTTGGCTCTTCAAACTCCCATTTTCCTATCATTCCGAGTTCTTTAACAGATAAATCAAAATGGCAAATGGCAATCCCAATATCTAGACGAACAAATTGGTTATAAGGGGATGATTTCTTATCCTCTGAATATTTTACATAGAAATGAAATATATTCTGTTCCTTTTCTTTTAATATTCTCCAAGGCTGTTTATTTCCCGCTGATGGCCCAATTCTAACCATTTCGAGTATTGTTTTATAATTACCAATTTCATCTTGTTCAATCTGAGAATTAAAATCTCCGTTAAAAAATATCTGCTCCCAAGGTTTTCTTACTTTAGCTTTAGCTATCGATCGAATAAATTTTTCTTTCAATCTTCTAGTAGTGGGATAGCCTACAGGGCTTACGGCGGGAATTCTTTCGTCACTTTTAAGCTGGATAAATTCTGAAAATTGAGATCTGTTAAATGTTCCCCCTAACCAGCATGTTCCCAAATTCAAGTCAGTAGCTGCCAATATTATAGCTTCTAAAATAAATCCATAATTTTCGAGATTGTATTCCGCTATGTCAGTAGCTCCAGCGATGAATTCTTGAGCACCTTTAATAAATCCGTATGTGCCAATTTTTACATTTTCTTCAGGGTTAAAATCTGGAATGCTTATTAATTGGAATCGAGGATTTCCTCCTCGACTTTTAAAAGGGCTATCAATTTCATTTAATTCCAAAATCTGCTCTAAATCATTTCTTAGGTTGTTACCCATTGCTTTATTCAAAAAGGTTCTCCAGGAAGTGCGTTCTTTTATTACTTCAATAACTGATTTTGAAAATTGCATTATTTCACATCTTAATTTAATTACTATTGTTTTCACTAAGGTTGGTAGTTTAATAACCTTAATTTTTATAATTTAAACTAATCTGGAAAACATTTGTTTATTTTGATCATAGCCTGTCGAAGATATTGCTTCATAAAATGCCTTTCACTAGTACAATACTCTAATTTTTGGGAGTTTGAAAAATCGTTACAATTTTCTAGGAGAGCATGAACATCGTTAATCATCACCAAATATTCATTTTTGGCAGCGTCACAGTTTTGAATTATTAAATCATCGTTTAAAACGGGAGGAATAGTTGTATCTTTATTTTGAAATTCTCCATTATTGATTAAAGGATTAGACTCAATAAGCTCCCTTTGAAGTAAATTATCTACTTCTGAATTATTAATAAAGCCTTTTGAAATGAAAATTCATCTCGGAGAAAATTCAAATTAAAGAAAATAAACCGAAATATGTATTTAAAAAAACAGCCTCTTGAGGTTTAGTAAAATAAATGGAGTGTATTTTACTCAACTATCTAGGTATTATATATTATTTGATTCTTATAAATTAAAATTCTTGACAATTTCTGATATTTTTTCTATTTTTCGAATATCTCCATTCGGGGAGAGTTCGTCCGATACTCCAAGTATCAAATGTGGTGAAAATAATTCTAAAATACTTTGGGTATAATCTGTGAGATAATTTTCACTATACTCTGGTAAAAATAATATAGAAGGAATTCCATCTAAAAGTATCTTTTCTCCAATTGCGTCTTTGATTTCTTCCATACTTACATCACCTTGAGGTTTTGGTGTTAGGGCTTCTAATCCGTCAAAAGGTAAATCTTCGAAATAGGGGAGAAGATCTCTAAGAGATCCATCTATGTGAATATGACAATATTTTCCTGCCCGATGAAGTTGGTTTACTCGCTTTTCATAGTACGGTATGAGGTACTTCTCAAAAAAATGTGGAGGACTTAAATTTGAATCAATATTTTCACCAAAATTGACTATTTTTAGTGGAGAATTTGATATCTGATTATACATCTGATCATCCCATTCTTCCAAGAACATCATGAAATTCTCCATTTGGGGGGTGTATCTTTTTAAAAATA
>Ga0114922_10001158_pt1 | contig 25244 bp, 5 predicted proteins | sample AartaG_FD_100975 | JGI IMG/M metagenome (GOLD analysis project Ga0114922, IMG submission 100975) | Deep subsurface microbial communities from Aarhus Bay to uncover new lineages of life (NeLLi) - Aarhus_00045 metaG | ecosystem: Environmental > Aquatic > Marine > Oceanic > Sediment | place: Aarhus... | reverse complement strand
GTACGTGACACTTCCTGGCTCTAACTGATCCAGGAACCAAAGCCGCTCCTGGGCGAAGGACAGGGGAGCCAGCTTTGGTTCCTGAGCCTTTTTTCGCAGCAACTGTGCAAGTCGTGCCCGTCGCTCCTCTGGTGACAGATTGACCAGTCGTTCGGCAATCTTGTCGCTCATCACATTGCTCCTGTGTTCCCCAGATGGACTACACACCCTACTGCGGTGTCAGCATCAGCACAGATTCAGCGTTTTCCTCCACTGCCTCTCGAGTGAAGAGCATTGGGCGATACTCACTATTCTGCCACAGTGAAATCTGGTCTTCTCGGTGTGGGTGGAATAGATGCTCGCTTTGGCCGGTTGAGTTGACCGCCAACGAATTGTCCCAATTGCTCAGGTCCAAAATCATCCGTTGCGTCGGACCCAGAACCACGTTAAATGGATCCGGCCACCAGTAGAAGGACCCATTCACCGTGTAACGGCTCCCTGGGATGCCTATCTCATTGCTGTTAAAGAGCTTCTCTAAAGGGGCAATGCCGCTTTGCCCCAATGGTGTATGGACAAAAGTAACCGTATGCAACCGACCCCACTTCCACCCATCGAGGTCGTCTCCATACCGTTCGCTCAACCAATCCACTGCGTCGGCCAGACTGCGTCGCACGATGTCGTCACGGCTCTCTACCTCAGAAGTATTCACGTCATCAAACCAGGGATTGTCAGCATCAGGCATCAATCCGATTAGGAATGGTATGCTCCGTATAGAGTTATTTCTAAGCACAAGCCGCTCTACCAAATCTTCCCCCAATTCATCTTCAAGGGTATTCTCTAAGAGGAATCTATACCAGACCTCATAAATCGATGCACCGATACTGTCCACTTCGTAATACAAATCCCACGCCTCCACTTGAGCCAACGCCTCAGCCTGGAAGTCGTTCTCAGGCTCGATCGCCAACAGGTAAGGCTGTAATTTCCCGGCAAACACAGAGTACGTTTGGGTCTGGATGTCCTGCGTATCTTGGATGGTAACAGAGTCGCCGGCGGCTAACAGGTCGGTGATTCGCCGTGCGCGGAAGCCGGGGAAATAGTCGAAAGCCAGCGAGTAGGGGTAATCATCAGAAACCACCTTGTTATTGGCCGCGACGACAAAGTCCTGCTGGGGGTTGAGGACAGTGGGCAACGCGTCGAAGGGAATAAAACCCTGCCATTCGCGCTCTCCTGTCCATCCAGGTACCGGCATCCCACCAGAGTGCGCCGGCACACGGATGGGCACTTTGCCCGCTGCCTGAAACCCGATATTCCCCTCTACGTCGGCGTAGACGAAACTCATGACCGGCATATCCCAGTACTGCAGTGCCGTGCGGAACTCATCCCATCCCTTGGCCAGGTTGAGTTTCACAATGGATGTGAGGGTTTCATTACCTTCATGCAAGGTCCAACGAAGGGCCACTACCGGTGTTTGCTCGAAAGTATGGAGCAGGGGGAAGATAACACCGTGCCGGGTAAAGAAGACGTCCAACTCCACTGGTTCGCTCCCTTTTACCTCGATCGTTTCATGGATGACATCCAGATCATACCACGCCCCCATAAACTCGTATCGGGTCGGGTTGTCAGGATTATCTAGCTTCTCGATATAGTTATCTTGAATATCGGCATGCAGACTGGTGAAGCCCCAGGCAGTGTACTGGTTGTGGCCAATGATGATCAGTGGCACACCAGGCAAGGTGAAACCGACGCTGTCGAAACGACCACCGTGCAAGCCGTTCTCGTACCATAAGGATGGCATTGACAAATCCTGGTGTAGGTCGTTGGCCAGAATGGGCTTACCGGTCGTGGTGTGGTTTCCGTGAACGGCCCAGGTATTGGTCCCCCTCAAGTACGGATCGCCCAGCCAATCGTCCGCCTCACCCGACCCAAAGTTCGCTTCCTTCATCCGGTCGTACATACTCGCTTCAGCAGGAACCATGATAGGCGTGTCCTCAGGAGCACGTGGGGGAAGTTGATGGGCAGTTCCTATCTGGTCGTACATACCTGCTTCAGCAGGAACGATGACAGGCGCATCCTCGATAGGAAGAGGTAGGAGAAGTTGATGCGCGATCTTCTCATCAAACTCGGTGGTTATTTTCGCCATCAGAGACTCGAATCCACTGTTGGAGCTATGCATAAGAACGAGCAGATTCCCGATTGCCATGACGTCAACTGGCGTCCAGGGCTCAGGAACGGTGCTCAGAATAGTAAACTCGAGCGGCAGACGTTTGCGGTGTGTGTCAATGTAGGCGTTGACCCCCGCAGCATAGTCCTCCAGCACCGTACGGCCGTCGTCACCCAGTTCTTCCCAACTTTGCTCCGCCATCCAGCGCGCGCCACAAGTGCGGGCCCACTCATCTATTGCCACGGCGGATCGGCCCATGGCCTCACTGAGAGTTCCATTCGCCATGCGCCGGCTTACCTCCATCTGCCACAGCCGGTCTTGCGCGTGGACGTATCCCTGGGTGAAAAGCAGATCGTGTTCGTTCTGGGCATAGATGTGGGGGATTCCCCATTGGTCACGAATCACTTCCACTGGCCCCAAAAGGCCGGGAACCTTAATCGTCCCGCTGGTCTGCGGCCAGGGACGGCGCACAAACCATGCCCCCACGCCTGTCAGGATAATCACAATGACCAGCAAGGCAATCCCAATTCTGACTAACCACTTACGAATGCGTTTCATTTTTTACCTCCAATTTGTGTGTGTTTTGGCATCTGTCGAAACTCCGCCACCGATGACATTCGGCAGTTGGCAGTAGTTAGGTTTCGACTGATGCACAGTTTGCTCGCGCTACTTCCATGATGATCCCCTTTTTTGATTTGATTGACTATCACTCATCTGTGGCTATGTGCATCAATCACCCCCTCTTCTTCCTTGTCCCATAGCTCGCCGAGCATAGTGGATACTTCCTCGTCAGAGAGCGCGTCCAAGTCTGCCAATAGCTGCTCTTCATCTATTTGGTCGTGCCCAGGTAGCGGCAAAGTGCCAGTCGCGGGCAATTCGTATCCCAGTTGGAGAGCCAATTCCTCTGTGGATTCATCCAGACGTCGTGGCAGTCTGATCCTCTTCCATGCCTCACCTCGGGAAGCGTCAACCCTGTTGTGTTGGAAAAAGTTGGGATCGCCGACATCGCCGAGACTGCCGGTCATGCGCTCGCGCCGTCCATCGTAGGGCTCTAGGACAGCCTCGTCGAAGGGAACGCCGAGGAACTGGCACAAACCGGTCATGACACTGACTGGATCGCTGACAAGTTCCTCGTAACGCACCAGGTGCTGCTGTTCCTGTTCCACTTTCACCAGGAACTCGAGCAGATTCTCATTGGACATGGCCCAAACCGTCTCAGCGATGACGTAGGGGTCTGCGTCAGTTTCTTCAAACAAGTTAGGGCCTACCAGCCTGTCGAAACGACCACGCAGGAAGGACTCGACAACAGCATAAGGGTGGCGAACCAGATAGATGTACCTGGGTGCCTCGAAGAGCATTTCGGCACGCTCGATCGCTTCCGGATCCCCTGAGTAAGCCGGGGTTTTGTCTACAAGTAGACGACCCTCTGCCAGTTCCTGGAGACGCCTGTACACGCTGTGGATGGGCTCGTTTTTCTCAACTAGCTCTTTTATGTATGCCTGACTTTCGTCGGCTGTAATCCCCAGCAATTCAACAAACGCCCGCTCCAGCCCCTTTCCTGCCCAGGCATATTCGTCGCCAAGGCCGACGTTTTGGCGCCACTCTTGCATGGTGTTAAAGTGGAGAAGGTAGAGTTCTGGCGGGCAGAACAGGTTGGGATGGCCAGCAAGCATGACACGCAGGAGAGTAGACCCGGCGCGAGGGCTAGAATGGATGAAGGCAACCGGCTTGTTTTTCTGGACCGGCAACGAGACGGACGACGATCGTTCCGACGTGCGCTTTCTATACGGTCGGAGCGTATAGGCAGATAGCGGTTTGTTCGTAGCCAATCGCGTCAAGTCCGATAAGCGATCAAGCTCGACCATGATGAACCTGGCAAAAGCGTCAATGGAGGGCATCCGTGGAATTTCCTCAGGAAACACCTGGAGACCAAAATCTTGCTTCAAGTTGAATATCAAGTCGAGCGTGATCTTTTGCACATCGAACTCCGCGAGGTCGATATCCTCTGGGATCTGATCGACGCTGAGGTCAAGGGCAAGGGCAATTTTCTGCTTCAAGTAGGTCTTGAGCAAATCTGCACGCTCAGTAGGGAATGCGGTGCGGATGCGCTCGGCGATCGGTTTCTCATCACCTTCGACCACCCGACCACCGCCGCTTTCTATCAGTTGTGCGATACTTGCCACAGTCGGGTGCTCAAACAGGCTGCGTACCGGCAACTTTACCTTGAATACCTGACACACCCGATTGATTACCTGGGTTAGCAACAGGGAGTGTCCACCGAGCTCAAAGAAATCGTCGTCAACACCGATAGGCTCAATACCTAGAGTCCGTTGCCATAGGTCGGCCAGAGTCCTTTCGGTCTCATTCCCAGGAACCACATAGGGCGTTCGCAGATCCGGTCGAGGCTGTGTCAGCTCAGACAGTTGCGGTAGCCCCACCCTTTCCAATATCTGTGCCTCCGTCAAGGCACTGGCCTGTTCAATCATGGCGTGTAGGTCCGTTGGACAGACAACGATTTGAGGCAATAGACTCCTGGACAGAATTTGGCCGAACGCTTCCGCGCCTTCTGAGGGCAGTATAGCTACTTTGGTCTGGTCCTCCTTCAAAACATCTGGTGCAAGTGTAGCTATCCCCACATTGTACCACGACCCCCAGTTAATCGATGTGGTCAATCTATTGTTCCTGAAGGTATTATGAAGAGCGAACGCATTGAGAAAAGCATTGGCGGCACAATAGTCCACCTGACCAATTTCGCCCAGGATGGCAACGAGCGATGAGAAAAGCACAAAGAAATCTAACTTCACATCCTTGAACAAATCATCGAGAACGAGAACCCCCTTCACTTTTGTGGCTAAAACAGCAGTGGCCATTTCAGGTGTTTTGAACTGGATTAAGCCCTCGCCAGGAACGCCAGCAGCGTGAATCACCCCGTGAACTGCGCCAAATCGCGCACGAGCCTCATCAAGCACTGCCTGCATCTGTCCCCGATTGGTAACATCAGCGCTGGCAACCATCACCTCTGCTCCTACCCTCTCCAGAGCTTGCAACGCCCGTATTCTATCGCTGATGTCATCTTGATCATCATGCGTGGCCAACCATTGCTCCCATTCGTCTTTGCCAGGGAAGGTGGATCGCCTGGTTAGCACCAGCTTTGCTTGCGCTGTCTGGGCCAGGTATTCGGCAATCACCAGACCAACGCCGCCCAATCCGCCAGTAATCAGGTAGACGCCCCCTTCACGCAGACGCCCTGTCCATCCGGCAGCCCCATCCGGTCGTATCCTATCAAACGCTTGCACCCAACGATGATGGCCGCGATAGGCCACTATCGAGTCAGATAACTGCCCCGTCAGTTCCGCGATAAGTTGGTCTATCAACCTTTCTTCCTGTGGCGTGCCCAGTGCGGGCAAAACAATATCAATGCTGCGGCAAGTGATGTGTGGATATTCCTGTGGAATGACTCTGCATGGTCCTATCACAGTTGCCTTTTCTGGGTAGGACACATCTTCTTCGGTCACCTCTTGCATATTATTGGACACAGCCCTAATTTGTAGTGCATCACTCATATTCTGCGCGGCCAGTGCTTGGGCCAGGAAGAGCAAGCTGTAGAAACCCATATTCTGGCACTTTTCAGAGAACTCGACCCTTGATAGTATGTGCTCGTGTGGCATAACTTGCCATAAATGCACAATCTTATGGGGCGTCTTGTCCAAGTCATATAACGCCTCGAGCAGGGCATCATAGTCATCGCGCTGCTGCGGGTGAATGGTGTAGGCGCAATCACCAATCTGAGCAAATTGTTGCCCGGCCGTTACCGTAATCACATCTTGTTCCTCTTGCTCCAGCCGTTTTACCAGTTGAGCACCCAGGCCACATGTATCGCTGAACACGAGCCAACACAATTTATGCGAGGCTAAACTGCCAGGTGCTGCGGGAATAGGCAGCATTGACTGTTTCCAGACAGGAATGTAGAACCAGTCGGCAATGTCCCGGTTCTTGACCAGGGAAGCAGGCGAAGCAGCCATGTCTTTCCCAGGTTCAATCCAGTAGCGCTGCCGCTCGAAGGGATATGTAGGCAAGGGAACGCAAAGTCGTCGCTCTCTACTGTAGAGGGCTTGCCAGTCAATCGACACGCCAGCCAGCCACAGTTGGCCCAACGTGCTGAGTAAGAACGCCAGATCTGGCTTTTGTTCGTACGAGTGGCGTAGTGAAGACACAACCCGCTCTGCAGCGTTATGGCTCGCTGAGTGCTGTATGGCCAGGGTGCCCAAAGTACGCCCGGGCCCAACCTCCAGCAGGACCCAAGCCGGTTCTTTCCACAACTCTTGAATCCCATCTGCAAAGCGCACGGAGTGGCGCGTATGTTTCGCCCAGTAACTTGGATCTGTTGCCTGTTCCGCAGTGATCCAGGTCCCTGTAAGGTTAGACACATACGGAATTGTGGGCAGCTTTAGATCGAGTATTTTGACCAACTGGGTCAAAGGCTCCAAGATTGGGTCTAACATCCTCGAATGAAAGGCATGCGAGGTCTGCACGTGCCGACAGGCGACTCCTTGCTCCATCAGCGAGCTTTCCAGTTCGGCGACAGCTTCTGTCGGACCAGCAAGAATGCACAGAGAAGGCCCATTGATTGCAGACAGGGAAAGTTCCTCGCCCAGAAATGGCTGTACCTCCTCCTCTGAAAGTGGCACGGCGAGCATAGCGCCACCCGGCAATTCTTGAACCATTTGCGCTCTTTGAGCCAGCAGGGTCAAGGCATCTTCCAGAGAAAAGACCCCGGCCAGGCAGGCCGCCACGTATTCACCAATGCTGTAACCAATCATTGCCTGGGGATGCACGCCCCACTCCATCAGAAGTTGGGCCAGGGCATACTCGATCACAAAGACCGCCGGGTGAGCAATAGACGTTTGGCTCAACCTTCGAGTGGCTTCATCTGCCTGTTCCCCACCACGGTGCAGCATCTTCCGTAGATCAAGACCAGAGTGAGGGGAACCAAAAGGCTGCTTTCGTTCCTGGATGGCTTCATCTGCTTGTTCTTTTGCTAGTCCTTTGTCAGGGAAGAGCATCTCTCGTAGATCAAGACCCAGATGTGGTTCCAAGAACTCAGAGCAGCGATCGACGTGGGCACGGAACGTCGGCTCAGCCCGGTAGAGCCCCAAAGCCATATTCGGATATTGATCTCCCAGGCCCGGAAACATGAACACGACGGGGCGATCGTTGACCTCCCGAACGCCGGTCAAGACACGCTGGGGATCCCGTGTTTCCAGCGCAGTCATCGTCTCGGCGATGTCACGGCACACAAGTACCCGCCGGTGGCTAAAAGTCCTGCGGCCAACCTGGAGTGTGTAAGCCACGTCGGCCAGGTTGAAACCAGGATGCTCCTTCAAATGCTCGGCTAGATTGTCGGTCGCCTTCTCCAAGGCCGAGCCTGTCCTGGCCGAGAGCACCAACAGATGCCAGGGCCTGGATTCTCCAGAAGGCTCAACAGCGGGAGCTTCTTCGAGAACAATGTGTACATTGGTTCCACCCATGCCGAAGGAGCTAACCCCGGCACGGCGCGGTTGCCCATCCGCCTCCCAATCTCGCAACCTCGCATTGACGTAAAATGGGCTATTGGCGAAGTCGATCTCTGGGTTGGGCTGCTCAAAGTGTAAATTGGGAGGAATCTCTTTGTGTTTGAGTGCCAGGACGGTTTTGATCAAGCCCGCCGCGCCAGCAGCCGTCGACAGATGCCCGACATTTGTCTTTACCGAACCGATCGCACAAAATTGCTTCTTTTGAGTAAAAGTGCGAAAAACCCGCGTAAGAGCCGCGATTTCGATAGGATCGCCCAGTTCTGTTCCGGTCCCGTGGGCCTCTATGTAAGTGACCGTCTCAGGATCGACCGCCGCCATGGCGAGAGCCTCTGAAATCGCCCTTACCTGGCCATCTACACCGGGCGCTGTGTAACCAACCTTCAGGGAGCCATCATTGCTGATGGCCGAACCCTTGATAATCGCATGGATGCGGTTTCCATCTGCAAGAGCGTCCGCCAATCGCTTCAGCACAACAATTCCTATCCCGCTGCCGAAAATGGTCCCCTGTGCCCTGGCATCAAAAGCTCGACAGTGCCCATCCGGGGAAACAATTCCTCCCTCCATGTATGAATATCCTTCCTTCTGTGGAATTCTCATGGAGACGCCACCTGCCAAGGCCATGTCACATTCGCCGTTCAGCAAGCTCTGGCAAGCCAGATGGACGGCAGCCAGCGAAGTGGAACAGGCTGTCTGAACACCGACACTTGGCCCCTTTAGGTTTAACTGATAAGAGACGCGTGTGCTTAGGTAGTCTTTATCAGCCAAACTCATAAGTTGGTGACCGCCCAATGATGCCAAGAGGGCGCGGTTCGGAACAAGGTTGTTCAGCAAGTATGAGTTCGCGTCCGCACCAGCGTAAACACCAATCCGACCTTCGTATGTTTCAGGATCGTAGCCAACGCTTTCCAGAACCTCCCAGGCACACTCTAAGAAGAAGCGGTGTTGTGGATCCAAGAACGCAGCTTCTCTGGGGGTAAAGTCGAAAAACGAAGCATCGAACAATTCGATACCTTCCAGCACTGGTGCTGCTTTAACATGATCGGGATCACTCAACACAGCAGGGTCTACGCCTGCAGACCGCAACTCTTGATCGGAGAAAAACGAGATTGCTTCCACACCATTTCGCAGATTGTGCCAGAATTCGTCAATCCCTTCAGCTCCTGGAAAACGACAGGTCATGCCTGTAATGGCAACTTCACCCAGGTAATCGAGAGTGTCCGAGCTATTCAATGAGCTTCCTCCTATCTACAAGGAATTGCCCTGAGATATCAACTTGCCCTGTTGTAGTGCTTTGCGCACGATCTGGACCTACATGCTGGCCTCAAAGGCTCAGATAACCGATTTTATCCTGTTGTTCTCGTCGAGGATGAGGAGGCGTGGAGTCCAATCCTTTGGAGGCGGGAACTCTGTTAGAGAAAAGGCCATAACGATAAGTCGGTCGCCGACACTGACCAGGCGCGCCGCGGCGCCGTTGAGTTGGATCTCGCCGCTGTCCGGCGGTCCCGAAATGATATAGGTTTCAAACCGGGCACCGTTTTCAATGTCGACTACCAAGACCTTTGTGTAGGGGGCTATCCCGCCTGTTCAAGCAAGGCCGCGTCGATGGTGATGCTGCCCCCTACTATTGCGTTGCCTGACGTCTATCTCTGAGTTGATTCCTTTGCCTCATGTGCGCTTTGCGGATCTGAGAACGTTCTTGGCTTTCTTGGACAGAAGTCTGCTTGCTTTGCTCCCGGCTCAGGTGTTTAGCCAAAGCGCTAACGGTTGGATGTTCAAATATTGCAGTTATCTCTATGTCCCTGTCAAAGACTTCTCCAAGTTTGTTATGTGCTCGAACAATGTGTAGGGAACTCGCTCCTAGATTAAAAAAGTTCTCGTGCACGCCCACTTTCTCCACATTCAATACCTCTTGCAACACGGTCACAATGGCTCGCTCCGCTTCAGTTCGAGGCGGCACAAAAGTCACCTCTGGCTGTGGCTGCAGGCTGTCCGGCTCAGGAAGCGCCCGGCGGTCTACCTTCCCGTTTGGCGTCAGTGGCAAGGCATCCAACACCACGAAAGTCGCAGGCACCATGTACTGGGGTAGCTTCCCCCGCAGAAAGCCCCGTAGTTCCTCGACGAGAGCACCGTCAGGCCTCGACTCTTGGAGGCGCAGGGGGGTAGAAGTGTGAGACGGCAAGAACTCCTCAAAGGTTGAGTCGCCGTCCCCGGATTCCTTCTGCAGCAGGTCGAAGAGGAAACGCAACTCACTCGAATCTTCCACCAATGCCTGAAATTGGGTCTGGTTGGCGTCTATGGAGCCACCGAGCAAGCCGTGAAGATACGCGTGGTTCTCCCCCAAGTTAAACCAATAGCGTATGACGTCGAAATCAAAGCCGCCAGTTTGACAGAGCCCAATTTGATACGTAGGGGCCGACATCTCCAGAAGCTGGGTCATCAAACCTGCCTCGAGCATACAGAAATCGCTGAACCACTCCCCGTACATGGGCAAGATGGCGTCCAATTGCCCTATCAGATAAAGCGAGAAGGCCGCCCCATCAAAAATCTCTCGATTGCCTGGCGGGTAGACGCTTCGATCAATGTGGACATCGGCCGAGAGCAACACCAGCCGGTGCTTCTTGGGGTGATAGTAGTATGTCCCGGCGGCGAATCCCTCCACCCGGTCGGGCTTGACATACAGATAAGTCTGGACTGGGTAAAGGCTCCCCGCCGAGCCGTATTGGTACTTTGGCAACGGTAATCCATCCAGTTCAACCTGACGGAGACAACTCAAAAACTGGCTGAACTGTTCAAACGAAATCTGCCGTGGCCTGAACTTTCGGTAGCTCCGGCGTGCGACGTATGCTCCTATCGAGGTTTCGTCAACTTCAGGTTCGATGAGTTGGACGTAAGACTCATCTCCCTCTTCCCGTCGTAGCCCCCGGTGGGCCAGCTTGAATCTCAGGCGCGCAATGGGATCAAGCAACACTCCTTCTGCCTGATGCGGTTCGTGATCCTGGAACAGTTGCTCGTATGATGAGCGCTGCGGCTCATAGAGGGTGTGGACTATTTCTTGATCCGGGACGATGTAGGCCACCAGCCGCTTGTTTCCGCGCGGCTCGCCCACCGCCGTGACTACCCCGGCCCGCACCGCCGGGTGCTGGATCAGCGCCACCTCAATCTCCCCCAACTCAATGCGGTAGCCCTGGATCTTGACCTGAAAGTCCTCTCGCCCCAGGAATTCGATGTTCCCATCCGGCAGATACCGCCCCAAGTCCCCCGTCCGGTACAACCGCTCCCCCGTCCGGGGATGAGTGATGAAGCTAGCCTGGGTCTTTTCCTCGTCCCGCCAGTATCCCTTGGCCAGCCCGATACCCCCAATGTAGAGCTGCCCTGCCACCCACACAGGACGAGGGTCAAATGCCTCGTCGAGCACGTGAAAGCTCTGGTTGACCATAGGCTTTCCATACGGGATGCTCTTCCAGGCGGGATCGACTTTTTCAATCGGATACATGATGGACCAGATAGAAGCCTCCGTTGCCCCTCCCAGGCTGATCACTTGGACGTCTTCCGTCAGTGCCTTGACCTGATCCGGCAAGGTCACCGGAATCCAATCCCCGCTCAGCATAACCAACCGCAGCGAGTCGGGCAGGCGTTCGGAGCGACCAGCTACGTGTTCCACTAGCATCTCCATCAGTGCCGGCACCGAGTTCCACACCGTGACCTGCTCTCGTGCCATCAAGTCCGCCCAGTGCGCCGGGTCGCGCCTGGCCGCAGCATCGGGGATGACGATTGTCCCCCCGGCAGCCAGCGTGCCAAAGATGTCATAGACCGATAGGTCGAAGCCCAGCCGCGAGAGCGCCAGCACTCGGTCATCAGGTCCCACCTCGAAGCGCTGATTGATGTCCAGGATAGTGTTGACCGCCCCACGGTGGTCGATCATTACCCCCTTGGGCAAACCCGTAGAGCCCGAGGTATAGATCGTGTAGGCAAGGTCCTCTACCCCTTGCACGACCTCTAACGGGCGGTCATCCATCTCACCCAGCTCATTGCCATCCACGATCAGCCGCTGGACACCATCGGGCCATGTGATTTTCTCCTCCACCCACGATTGGGTCAGTACCAGATCCACCTCGCTGTTCTCCAACAAATACGTAATACGCTCTTGAGGGAGATCAGGGGCAATGGGCAAATAGGCGGCTCCAGATTGAAGGATTCCCAGCACCGCCACTACTTGCTCCCAGCCCTTTTCCATTACTACAGCCACTAACTTGTTTGGCAGCGATCCTCGCTGCTTAAGCTGATGGCCCACCTGATTGGAGCAACGATATAGATCTTTGTAACTCAGCTTCCGGCCAGTGGAGACAACTGCCATCTGATGTGGTTGCTGTTCTACCTGAGCTATAAACAAGGTGTGGAGCAGATCACTTGAAAGTGGCGAATCGGTAGAATTTATGGCAGCCCGCTGCTCGAGCTGGTACGCCGGAGTTGATACCAACTGCCATGTCGTTTCTTGCCAGGCATCTTCCTCATCGGCCAGGCGCTGCAGTGAGCAGCAATAGGCGTCAAACATATCTTCCAGCATTCCACTGGGGAAAAGGGCTTCAACGACATCCCAATTAAAAACTAGTGCACCATTCTGCTCACTCACCTGGTGATCCAGCCAAACTTGAGGAGTCTGAGTAATACTGTAGATCTCATCTCCCAAGGTAGTCAAGTCTGAGATGCTCCCCTCCGATATATCTGTCTCCAGGAAAGAGACCTCTCGAACTGACGTATGGGGTAGGATGCTGGTAAACACAATGGGCATAGCAACACTCTGTATCCCCCCCTCCATCCGAGCCAATTCCCGTAAGACGCGTACACCACTAACGTAGCGATGGTCCATATCCTGCCAAAGCCGTTCTTGAAGATGCCTGGCGCGATCTTCAAAGGTTTCTTGACCAGAGTTATCCACTGCCAGCAAAACGAGCGAGGTAAAGTCTCCGACAATATCGTTCACCTGAGGGTGCAAAGGTAAACGATTGAATGTAGTCAAGTTAACGGTAAAGTGTGGAGTTCTACTCCAAACCCTCAGCACATCGGCAAAGGCGGTCAGTAATACCCCCGAGGGTGTTAGTCCTGCCCTAGTTACACGCGCTTTCAAGCGCTGCCAAACATCAGGTTTCAACCTGGCCTCTCGACGCACAAACCTAGGATTTGTCAGAGAGCCGGGTTCCCTAGCCAAAGGCAGCGCGGGAGGAGGTGGCAATACAGGCAGGCGACTGCGCCAGTATTCTAGAGAGCGCTGGTATAGCTCTGACTCGCGGAGAGCCTCTTCGGCCAGAACGTAGTCACGGAAGGATAGCTCAAGTAGTGGCAATGATACCTCAGGATCATCGTAGAACTGCGCAAGTTCTCGACTAAGAATCTGCCAACTCCAAGCATCTCCAATCAGGACATCCAAACTAATGTGCAACCGAATGCGATGGTTATCCAAACAAGAAGCACAGATTTCAAACAGTGGCCACTGATCACTCGGTAACATCTGATGGGACATACGTTCCCGGACTACCTCTAACTGGGTAGCAACCAACTCGGGAGCCTGGCCGCGCAGATCCAAAACCCCGATCTGGTATGGAGGTACCTGTTCCAGAATCTGCTGTTGGCCATCTGGCCGCACAATGACCCGCAACATATCGTGGCGTTCGATCAACTGCTGCCAGGCCCACTCGAATCTTTTCAGGTCCAACTCAATGCTCTCAAATTCCATATAACCATGAGTCGCCACGTTGCCCAACTCGAAATTTCCACTGCGGCCAATCCAGTAAGCTTGTTGGACCGCAGTGAGCGGAAAGGGCTGGTACCGCTTGTCTGGATCAGGTTCGACCACAGGCAAAGAGGTAGAAGCAGTTTCTTGTACCTCCCGGAGAAAAGCAATGATCTCCAGTTTATGCTCGACCAACTCTGTGCGCAACTCCGACGTCAGGGCACCTTCTGGCGCACTATAGCGCAGACGGTCACCCTCAACCCAAACACTTATGTCTAAATCGCGCAACTTTGACAAGAACTCAACAACTATCATAATACTCCTTCTTCTCGATCGACCCCTCCTTGGTTAGCAAAAGACTGCGAACCGCGTGCTGCCCAACGAACCGTCTCGACATAGTCAGCTAAATAGGCCACAGTTGGTCGTTTGAGTAGATTGGCTAAAGGAATATCCATTCCAAGCGACTGACGTGCCTGGAAAATAAGCTGAGCCCCCAACAGCGAATCTCCTCCCAGCTCGAAGAAATCATCATGGACGCCAACTTTTTTAATGCCCAGAGTCCGTTGCCAAATCTCGGCTATTTCGCGTTCGAGATCGTTGCGAGGAGGCACATAATTGATCTGCAAATCCGGTCGCTCGTAGCGGGAAAGTTCCTTTGAAAAAGCTTGGCTCCTTGGTGGCTGGAACCTTTGACTTGTCTGCTCCATCCTGGCTGTCAGATCGTCTGTCGAAACCACCACTCGGCTACCTGTACTTGCCGCCAGAATGCGCCAAAGAGCTTCTCCCCCCTCTGCTGGCGACAAGGCTAGCCGGGCCAGATCGGCGCTGAGTGACGTTATTAGCCCAGCATTGTCCTCCAGTTGCCAAGCATCCCAATTTACGCTTATCCAGGGAAGATTTCCCATCTTGTTTCGCTCTTGAACAAAGATATCAACAAAGGAATCCGCAGCCGCAAGCACGGCAAATCCCGTTCCGCCCAAGACGGTTGACAGGGATGAGTTGACAAGACAAAGGTCAAGTGTCTGATCCCGCAAGGCCCTCTCCAGTGCAAACAACCCACGCACTATCAGTTCAAAGTAAGCGTTACATGTAATACGATCTATCTCTTGGATAGGACCAAACACCTTCTCGCCATTGGCGGCTGCCGCATAGATCACGCCATGAATCAAACCAAAATGCGCCACTGCCTCTGCAATCGCATCTCTTACTTGCGCCTCGTCTGCAACGTCGGTGTTGATGACAAGAACTTGGGCGCCGAGATCCTGCAGCGACTTCACAATCTCCGTCTGGCGGCCAGCATCATCACCGAACACATCGCCTGTACCTGGCGTGTCCTTGTCGAGCAACACTAACCTCGCCTGCACCGTTCGAGCCAGATACCTGGCCAATGCCAACCCCACCCCAGATAGCCCGCCAGTAATGAGATAAACACCACTCTGCCGCAACGGCCGAATCGGTTTGCTTTTGTTTTCAAGGTATACCGGTTCAAAAGTCCGCACCCAGCGTTGATCGCCACGGTAAGCGACCGTCGTATCGACAGATTGCGTGTGGACTTCGGCCAAGATCCAGTCAACCAGTCTAGCACTCTGGAAAATGCCTGGCTCAGGGAGCACTACGTCGATGTAACGGCAAGTTACAGACGGGTACTCCTGAGGAATGACTTTGCAAAGGCCAAGCAAGGGCGCTTTTTCAGGATGCACGACTTCATTTACGACAACACTGTGAATATGATCAGAAATAACATCAATGTGAGTCGCACCGGTTACGTTCCGCTCTCCAAATGCTTGGACCAGAAAGAGTAAACTATAGAAGCCAAAGTCTTGACATTGCCCAAAGGAAGCGCTGCCGGGTTGTACCTTTTCGTCTGAGGTAAGACCCCACAAATGTACTATCTGCCTGGGCAGATCGCCCATCTCGTCGAGCAAGGTACTGTAGTCGTCTCGCTGACGTGGATTGATGGTATATACGCCATCCGCAACCCGCTCAAATTGGTTGCCGATTTGGACAATTGTCACTTCTTGGCCCGCTTCCCGGAGTCGACTGGCCATTTCTGCACCCAGGTCAAACTTGTCGGTAAACAGCAACCAACCTCCCTCCTGCTCAGCCAGATCATCAAGGTCTAGGAGACGAGGCAAAACAGAACTTTTCCAGGCCGGCACGTAGAACCACTCAGAAACGTTGGCCCGCTTGTGTGGCGAGGATAGAGATGCTGTTGTCACGTGGGTTCGCGCCCCAGGTTCGACCCAATACCGTTGACGCTCAAAGGGATACGTGGGCAAGGGCAAACGACGTCGTTGCTCACGTGCGTATAACCCAGGCCAATCCACGCTCACACCAGCCAGCCAGAGCTTACCCAACGTGGTGAAGATAAACTCGGTATCTGCCCCTTGTTCGTTATGATGGCGAGTCGAAGAAAGGACCACCTGTGATTGAGTCGAAGGCAAGTGCCGCCTGACCAACTTGGTCAATGTATGCCCTGGCCCAACTTCCAGAAAAACCTGCGTAGCGTCGTGCTCAATCAGTGTACGAACGCCATCACTGAAGCGCACGGTCTGGCGCAGATGCTGTGCCCAATAAGCGGGATCAGTGGCTTCGGCGGCCTCGATCCAAATACCGGTCACGTTAGATACGTAGGGAATCTGGGGCGCGTTGAGTGTAACCTGCCCCACACGTTCCGCAAAAGGCCCTAGAACAGGATCTATCATCGCCGAATGGAACGCGTGTGAGGTATATAGCCGACGACAGGTCACCCCTTGCTCCTCTAGCCGGTTTTGTAGCGTTTCTATCGCCTCCGTTGAACCGGAAACAATTGAACGTGATGAAGCATTGACGGCAGCTATGGAAAGGTCTGCCCCCAGAAAGGGTTCCATCTCAGTCTCAGAAAGAGGCACAGCGATCATAGAGCCAGATGGCAAAGCCTGCATCAATCGTCCACGAGCCGCCACGAGCGCAAGCGCATCTTCCAAAGAAAAGACACCAGCCAGGCAAGCCGCCACGTACTCCCCGATACTATGTCCAATCATCGCTCGCGGGCACACACCCCACGACATCCACAGTTGTGCCAGGGCATATTCGATGACAAACAAAGCCGGCTGAGTGACCATGGTCTTGTTCAGTTGACGCGTGGCATCCTCGTTCACATAGAGTCGCCTTGCGTCGGGATAGAGCGCCTCTCGCAAATCAAATCCCAGATGGGGTTGGAGCAACTCTGAGCAGACATCGACCTGTTTGCAAAAGATCGGCTCCGTCTGATACAAATCCAAAGCCATGTTCACATACTGAGCGCCCTGTCCGGTAAACATGAACGCGACCGGCCGATCCTGGATCTGCGGTGTATCGGTAAAGACGCGGCGGGGATTGCAGGCCGCCAGGGTTTCGACAGCGTCGCCCAGATCGCGGCACATCGCCACACGACGGTGGCCAAAAGCCCTTCGCCCCGTCTGGAGAGTATATGCCACGTCAGCTAAATTGAGATCAGGATACTGTCTGAGATGATCAACCAGGTTGGTGGTCGCTACCTCCAATGCCGCGTCTGTCTTGGCCGAGAGGAGCAAGAGTTGCATCGGTCTCGACGGTCCCGATGGCTCAAGAGCAGGTGCCTCCTCTAGCACGGCATGCACGTTGGTACCACCCATGCCGAAGGAACTCACACCGGCACGGCGAGGCATTTTGTTCGTCTTCCACTCGGTCAGTTCCGTGTTGACGAAAAAGGGGCTATTGGCAAAGTCTATCTTGGGATTGGGCCGTTTGAAATGAAGGCTAGGTAGAATAAGCCCGTTTTCCAGTGCCAGGACCGTCTTGATCAGGCTGGTTACCCCAGCGGCCCCTGAGAGGTGGCCGACGTTCGTCTTGACGGAACCAATGGCGCAATAGTTGTTCCTTGTAGTGCCTTCTCGGAAGGCCTTGGTCAGCGCCAAGACCTCGACGGGATCGCCTAGCCTGGTGCCAGTGCCGTGTGTCTCGACGTAGGTGATCGTATCCGCTTCGACGCCCGCGACGGCCAGTGCCTCCGTGATCACCTTGGCCTGGCCCTCCACACTGGGAGCCGTGTACCCTGCCTTGTCAGCCCCATCGTTGTTGATCGCAGAGCCCCTGATTACCGCCCGGACGTGGTCGCCGTCGGCAATGGCGTCCTCCAGGCGCTTCAGAACCACGATACCCACCCCGCTACCCACGACAATGCCGGCGGCCTGGGCGTCGAAGGCGCGACAGTGCCCGTCGGGTGAGACGATGCTGCCCTCCAAGTAGCGGTAGCCAAGCCGATGTTGGGCTTGGACGGTGACCCCACCAGCCAGCGCTAGATCGCACTCCTCGTTCAACAGACTCTGGCAGGCATAGTGGATGGCTGTCAGCGATGTCGAACACGCCGTTTGGACAGTGCAGCTGGGGCCTTTCAGGTTGAGGTTGTAGGAGACGCGGGTGGCCAGAAAGTCAACCCCGTTGCTCACTTCAATCTGCACCGGATCGAGTGTGCTGACGAACCCGGGGCTGGAAAACAGGTTGAGCAGCAGATACGTGTTCGTCGTGGCACCTGCAAACACGCCGACGGCACCGCGGTAAATGGTGGGATCGTACCCCGCCGTCTCCAGTGCCTCCCAGGCGCACTCTAGGAAAATACGGTGCTGGGGATCTATCAATTCGGCCTCGCGGGGCGTGTAGCCAAAGAAGGTCGCATCGAATAACTCCATGCCGTCCAGGACGGCCACCGCCTTGACATAGTTCGGATCGTGCAGCAGCGCTTCGTCTACCCCCATGGCCCTCAGTTCCGCATCGTCTGCAACACGGATCGACTCCACACCGTCCCGTAGATTCCCCCAGAACTCGGCCACGTTGCGGGCTCCGGGAAACCGCCCCGCCATGCCGATGATGGCGATTCCAATCCCTAGATCAAACGTGCTCAACATGCCAGCCTCCTAGGTTTTTCTCAGATTCAATATGCGGTACGACAACAACCCGTTCTTCAAACTGTCGTATATTTCGGAACCAGGCGCAGCCAGGAACTGCATAAAACCCGTCTCGTCCTGGCCTGCGTTCAAGGCCCTCACGTACCAGTTGGCGATTTCGTCGCGCGAGAGCAAAACGTTGCTCGTGATGTCCTGGTTTCTTTCAAGGACGAAACCAAGTCCCTGCAAGAACTCCAAGTTGCGTTCCAGATAGTCGCTGTTGAACATGTCCGTGTATAGGAAATATCCGCCCCGCCGCAAGATTCTGAACACGCCGCGATAGAAGTTGAAAAGGTTGGGGTAGAGACAGGAGGATTCGATATCGATCACGAAATCGAACGTCCCTTCGTTGAAAGGCAATCCCTCTGCGTCTCCTACGAGAAAGCTCGTGTTCCCCTTGGCGAAACGCCTCTGGCAGAACGCGATGTTGGTCGGCGTGATGTCCAGCCCCACTACCCCTTGGGTGCTGTAGTACGTGTTGATCGTGGAAATAGTCCCTCCTCTTCCGCAGCCGACGTCCAATATCTTGCGGCCATTTATATCGTGCCCGCCAATGACCTCGAGCACCAACTTGATGGTGTTTCTGTTGAGCATATCCTCCGGCAGTTCAGCCGCCGAATGCTGAGGTTGATCGTTGGCCACGTAACCGTAGTTAAAGTGGGTCGCGAGCTCTTCAAAGGAGGTGTTGGCCAGATGCTCGTTCATCGCAGTGTAGATTTGCTTGATGCGGTCTTTGACGACGCCGGTATGGGGATTCGATTGGGTCAAATTCTCCTCGATGAAATCCGACCAAGCCCGGCTCTTCTCCGCTGCCCACTCCTTGGCCTCGCGCTGGGCTTGGGTCTCCGCCTGCATTTGCCGCCGCCGCCGGATCTTTTCCAGCCGACGCTGGCCGCGATCCCGCTCGGCCGCATAGGCAGGCCCCTTGCTGCCACCATCACCGGTTTCCTGCTCGATGATCTTGGCCAGGGCACTCACCGTTGGTCCTTCGTATAGGCTGACGGCCGGGATCTGAACGTCAAACTCTTCGTTTAACCGAGAGACGAGTTGAACACCTGTCAGTGAATCCCCACCCAATTCGAAAAAGTTGTCGTGGACACCCACCTGCTCTATGCCCAGGGTGTTTTGCCAGACCACGGCAATTCGTTGCTCCACATCATTGCTGGGCAGGACATAGGCGGTCCGCAGATCTTTCTGCCTTGCGTGAAGTGCGAACGTCTCTCTACTCCTCTCCCCCGGCCTTTCCGTCTCTCGCAAAGACTCGAGTTTGATCCATTGGTTGATCCTGGCCTGTAAATCCCCAGACGAAACGACGACCTGAGTCACGTGCCCTAGAGATAAAGCTCGTCGAATGGTCTCAATGCCTTCTTCGGGCGTCATGGAGAACTTGGCCAAGGTCGTGAAGGCAGTGTTTTGCATCGTCTCTCGCTTGGTTCGCCAGATCTCCGAGTTGAGGGTTATCCACGGTGTCCGATACGTTCGGTTATGCCTGTACGCAAAAGTATCCATGAATAGGTTCGCCGCACAGTACGCAACGTGGCCCAACCCGCCCAAAATGGACGACGTCGATGAGAGCAGCATACAAAAGTCCAACTCTCGCCCACCTAACACATCTTCCAACACCATCAGGCCATACGCCTTGGGACCAAAGTGCCACTTACACTCGGCTGGTCCTGTCTCCTGAATCATGGGGAAAAACTTCTCTTCAATTGTTCCTGCCATGTGGATGACACCATTAATCGCACCAAAGCGATCGTATGCCTGACTGATCAGTTCTTGCATTTGTCCCCGGTCAGCGACGTCAGCCGAGGCTACCAGGACCTCCGGTCCCAGGTTTTCAAGCTGCTGCACTTTTCGTATTCTCTTTGCGATTCGCTCTGTTCGATCCTGCTCGCGCTCTGTGCCCCAATCGACATCACCCTGTACCGCAATCTCAATGTCCTGCTGAGCGATAACCAGTCCCCAGTCAGCTTTCGATCTCTTGTCTCCGTTTTGCGGATATGCTCTGACGTTTCTATATCCTTCGGTACCTAATACCCCCTCCCATTTCTCCACAGGCAGCAACGGTGACCCAGAGAATCTCAGATCTATATCCTCAAAGTACCACCATCCTTCAGCCAGCCCCCAGATCATATCAATCCAGCGCCGTGGCTTGACCGGCTCTATCAGACACAGGATTCCATCAGGCGCCAGTAGTTTCTTCAAGTTCCCCACTGTCTCCCTGATGCTCCTGGTCGCATGCACCACGTTCGATCCCAGTACGACATCGAAGCTGAATTCGTTATAGCCTTGCCCAGCAGGGCTCTGCGTGATGTCGAATGTACCAAACTTCATAAAATCGAGCCCTCGTTTTAACGCCTCCTCTTTTTCATTCATCACAAATAGCTTTCCCAGGTCCGTGAAATAATACTCCACGTTCTGCCCCTTCAAGGCTGTCGCCACAACATGTGTAAGCCTGCCCGTCCCGCCCCCGATTTCCAGGATTCTCAATTTCTCACCAGGTGATTTTCTTACAATCGAAGAAACGATTTCGCCAAGGAGCACGAAGCAGAATTGCTCATTACTGTACTGTGCTGTGTCCTTCTCAATCTCTTCCAGAAAGCCAGCACTTCCCTCAGGATACAGCACACTTATTGCCGGTATCTTCCCAGTCAATGCCTTACTGTAGTTGCTCACGCAGTGGTCGAGGAGCCTGAAGAGTCCTTTAAACTCCGGGTAATTCTCATGCATTTCCCTTTTCAATGCCTCAAGCTCGCCAACCTCCGCCTGGCCCATTAGGAACTCGATGCGCCCATCTCGTACCTCAACGATTCCATCTTTCTCCAAAATCCTGATCATAAAGTCATAGAACCTCTCGAATTTCGGTAGAATCCTTAACGCTCTTTTCAACTCTTCTACGCCATACCGTTTCCCAGCCCCCGCTTCTACGCTATTGCTTGACAGATAACTGTATACGTAGCAGGAACACAGCCTGTTGATGGCCTCTTCCAACCCCTCGTAGCTTTCCAGTCCCCTTACGCCCAACTTTGCTTCTAGCTCTGCCTCCAACCGATTCACATCGTCTGCCTCTACACGCATTCTGTACTCGGCTCCCGATTCCTGGGCTCGAAGTTTGCGGCCGGCGCTATCCTTAGCCAGCCACTGTGCCCATTCATCTCGGGGAGGTAGACCGGTGAGCCCTGTCAGGATCAGCTTTGCCTGAACACTCCGCGCCAAGTATTCCGCAAGGACGAGCCCGATGTCTCCGAGGCCCCCGGTGATGAGGTAGACTCCCCCTTGCCGTAGCTTGTTTGTTCCTATCACCGCGCCCTCCACTCGGACTGGTTCGAATGTTTGCACCCAACGGTGCTTCTGGCGATAGGCAACGACTGGATCCCGTTTCCTCGATACAATTTCTGCCATGAGCTGGTCAATGAGTTCAGCCTCTTGAGGACTTTGTGGCTGTAGAACAGCAATGTCAACGGCACGACAGGTTATGTGAGGATACTCTTGCGGAATGACCTTGCATGCGCCCAAGATGGTGGCCTTTTCTGGCCACAACTTCTCTTCACCACTCACTTCATGCAAGCCGTTCGACAAGACCACGATTTCGAGAGGGTCGTGAAGATCCATTCTTGTTAGTGCTTGTACAAGAAAGAGCATACTATAGAGCCCCAGAAACTGGAACTCCTCAAAGGGCTCAGCGCCCGATTTGGAGTAATCGTTCGCTGTAATACTGCAAAAATGAAGAATTATCTGAGGAATTTTATGCAGATCGAAAAGTTCTCTAATCAGGGTGTCGTAATCACCAGCTTGCCGATGGTTCATCGTATAGACACTATCACCGATCTTGGCAAACTGCCCTCCTGGCATCACGGTAATGACATCTTGACCTTCTTGCTCCAACCGTTTCACCATTTGGACACCTACTCCACACGAGTCGCTAAACACCAGCCAGCACAGTTTCTCATGTGCCAGGTCCCCAGGTCCAAGTGGAACGGGCGGCAGGGACCGTTTCCAGGAAGGGAGATAGAACCAATCGGCGATATCTGGCTGCTTGCGAGATGATACTTGACGGGTAGACTTGTCTTCTTCGGGCTCTATCCAGAAACGCTCGCGTTCAAATGGATACGTGGGTAATGGAATGCGATGGCGCCGCTCGCCGGCATAAAAGGCGGACCAGTCTATGTCCACGCCGGCCAGCCACAATCGGCCAACGGTGTCAAGTAGGAAGGCCACGTCTGATTGGCGCTCTTTCGGATGACGCAGGGAAGAAAGTGTCACCTGCTCCGAGTCTCGATCTATGTGCAGCCTGGCTAGCGTGCTCAGCGTCTTACCTGGCCCTACTTCCAGTAGAATGGCGTCTGGATCCTGCAACAACTCGCGTACCCCGTCAGAGAAACGGATTGTCCGGCGTAGATGGGTCGCCCAGTAGTCGGGGTTCGTTGCCTCGGCTGCCGTGACCCATGTCCCGGTGACGTTCGAAATGTAGGGCATCGCCGGCGGGGCGAGCCGCACTCGTTGCACCTGCTCGCGGAAGGGAGCCAGGGCTGGCTCCATCATCGCGGAGTGGAAGGCGTGGGATGTGTGGAGACGGCGACAGTTGATCCCCTCACCTTCCAAGCGACTTTGCAGGGCGTCAATCGCTTCGTCGGGGCCGGAAACAACGCAGTTGGATGGACCATTCACCGCCGCCAGAGATACCGCCTCTTCCAGGAAAGGTTGCATTTCCTGTTCCGACAACAGCACAGCAAGCATGGCCCCGCCTGGCATGTGTTGCATCAATCGACCTCGAGCGGCGACCAACGCCAGGGCGTCTTTTAAGGAAAAGACACCCGCCAGGCAGGCAGCGACGTATTCGCCGATGCTGTGCCCGATCATCGCCTGGGACTGTATCCTCCACTCCAACCACAACTGCGCCAGGGCGTACTCTACCGCAAAGAGGGCCGGCTGAGTCAGCGCCGTTTGTCTCAGTTGCGCCGAGGCCTCTTCTGCCCGCCCCTCCTGTGGGTAGAGTACACCGCGTAAATCGAGCCCCAGGTGAGGTTTGAGCAATTGGGCACAGGTATCTATGTGCTCACGAAAGACCGGCTGTTGCTCATACAGTTCCCGCCCCATGTTCACATATTGCGATCCCTGGCCCGAGAACATAAACGTAATCGGCCGGCTCTTGGGCTCCTGGAAGGCGGTGAAGATGCGTCCCGGGTCGCACGTGCTCAGCGTTGTCACAGCATCACCCAGGTCGTGGCAAGCCAGCATCTGGCGATGGTCGAATCGCTTGCGTCCAACTTGCAGGGTATACGCTACATCGGCCAGATTCAGATCGGGGTGCTGTCGCAGGTGATCGGCCAGGCTGGCTGTCATTGTCTTCAGTGCCGAGTCTGTCTTGGCGGAAAGCAGGAGCAGTTGCGCTGGCCTGGACGGCCCCGATGGCTCTACAGTGGGCGCTTCCTCAAGGATGACGTGGGCATTAGTGCCACCCATTCCGAAGGAACTCACTCCAGCGAGGCGAGGCGTTCCATCTGCCTCCCACTTGGCCAGCCTGGTATTGACGTAAAAGGGGCTGTTAACAAAATCAATGTTGGGATTGGGCTGTTCAAAGTGCAGCGTAGGTGCAATCATCTTGTGCTTGAGCACCAGTACCGTCTTGATCAGGCCGACCACACCAGCAGCCGCATCGAGGTGGCCGATGTTGGGCTTGACCGAACCAATAGCGCAAAAGCCCTTTTTATCCGTACCGGCGCGAAAAGCCTGTGTCAACGCGGCGATTTCAATGGGATCCCCGATGAGCGTGCCGGTACCGTGGGCCTCAACGTAGCCAATACTCTCCGGCTCGACCCCGGCGATGGCCTGAGCCATGGCGATCACCTCCGCCTGGCCACTAACACTGGGAGCCATATAGCTGACCCTCACCGAGCCGTCATTATTCACGGCAGATCCTTTGACGACCGCGTAGATTGTGTCTCCATCCGCCAACGCATCCGCCAGCCGTTTCAACACCACAACGCCTGCGCCGTGCCCGGCCACAAAGCCTTCGGCCCTGGCATCGAAGGCCCGGCAATGTCCATCGGAAGAAGTCGTCCCACCCTCGTGGTACAGATAGCCTGCCTTCTCTGGGAAGTGTAAGGAGACACCACCGGCCAAAGCCATATCACATTCGTAGCTGAGTAAGCTCTGGCATGCATAGTGTGCGGCAACCAGAGAGGTGGAGGAGGAAGATTGAATCGTCACAGCCGGCCCGGTCAGATTCATGCGGTAGGCAACCTCGGTGGTTAGACTATCCTTGTCATTGCCGAGAGAGGCCTGCAAGCTCTCCACCGACTGCACCAGGTCGATGTGCGGATAGATATTGGTCAGCAGATAGGTGTTCATGCTTTGCCCGCCAAAAACACCCACCCGCCCCTTATGGTTGTCTGGCCTGTAACCAGCGTTTTCGAAGGCCTCCCAGGCGCACTCCAGGAAGAGGCGATGCTGGGGATCCATGAGCGCGGCTTCTCTAGGATGCAGACCAAAGAATGTCGCATCGAATAACTCGGTGTCGCCCAACACGCCTCTTACTTTGACGTAGTTGGGCCTGCGCACAAGCGCCGGATCTATGCCCGATTCTATCAGCTCCTCATCCGAGAAGAAAGAGATGGATTCGACACCACCGCATAGATTCTGCCAGAACTCAGCGACGTTCTTGGCCCCTGGAAAACGGCCTGCCATGCCAATGATGGCTGTACCTTCTATGTCATTCGTTTCCAAATTGCTCACAAACATCAGATCATACCTCTATTACTACAACGTTACTTTCCCCAAAATGTCATTCTGAGCGACCGAAGGGAGCGAAGAATCTCGTTCCTGGCTGGCAATTCGTTACCGTAAAACGGGATTCTTCG
>Ga0114922_10001157_pt1 | contig 25249 bp, 21 predicted proteins | sample AartaG_FD_100975 | JGI IMG/M metagenome (GOLD analysis project Ga0114922, IMG submission 100975) | Deep subsurface microbial communities from Aarhus Bay to uncover new lineages of life (NeLLi) - Aarhus_00045 metaG | ecosystem: Environmental > Aquatic > Marine > Oceanic > Sediment | place... | reverse complement strand
GAGACGGCAGTTTTCTCATACAAGTGCACCGATTTCTATAATCCGGCGACTGAAAGTGGCATCATCTGGAATGACCCCGACCTTAACATCGACTGGCCGATAAAGGAGCCCGTCTTATCGCCCAAGGATGCAAACTATCCTGGACTTAAAGACCTCCCACCTGACAAGCTGCCGCATTTCCGGAGACTCTGATGGCAACTAATGATACCATGATTGCCATTCTCGGCGGCAAGGGAATGCTTGGCACCGACCTGGCCAATATCTGCCGGCAGCAGGGCTTTGATGTTAAGGTATTTGATTTACCGGAATTTGACATAAGAAACTACCACCAGCTAACACAAGCTGTCGGCACTGTGGACGTAATCGTAAACTGCGCAGCTTATACCAATGTCGATGGCGCTGAGAGCGAAGCCGACCTGGCATATCAGGTCAACGCTGCGGCGGTGGGGCGGCTCGGCGCTATTGCACACCAGACGGACAAGTGGGTTTTGCACGTCAGTACGGATTTTGTTTTTGACGGCCGGTTGAATAGAGCCTATGTTGAGACCGACCTTCCCAATCCTATTAACGCGTATGCTAAAACCAAGTTAGCGGGGGAGCAGTTGCTGAGCGAAAGCGGCTGCAGGCACTGCATAATCCGTCTGGAGTGGACTTACGGCTCTGCCGGCAATAACTTTGTGACGAAAATAGTAAGGCGTGCAAAAACTGACAAAATAGTAAGGGTTGTTGACGACCAGATTGGTTCGCCGACAGCTACAACCGAGGTTGCCAAAGTAATCTGCAAACTCTTGCCGAAAAGGCCGGAGGGTATATTTCATTTTGCAAGCGCTGGCTACGTTAGCCGGTTCGAGATGGCGAAGTTTGTGTTTGACAAGCTCGCGATGGATGTTAACCTGTTGCCGTGCAAAACCAGCGATTTTGTCAGTGCCGCTTCGAGACCCTTGAACAGCCGTTTCGATTGCAGCAAAATCAAGACTTTACTTGATGAGACTATCGAGCCCTGGCAGGTACCGTTGGAACGTTTTTTGAGGCGATTGAAAATTAAATGACCCAATTATCATTCTGATGCGAAGCCGAAGAATCCGGCTTACGAAAAGAGAGATTCTTCGCCATGCTAATGCTTCACTCAGAATGGCAAATGAGAAGTCTTTGCAGTTATGAAAAAAATTCTGGTTACAGGCGGTGCAGGATTCATAGGAAGCAATTTCGTTCGGATGGTGCTTTTAGAGCATCCCGAATGTTTTATCGTCAATCTTGACAAGCTCACTTACGCCGGTAATCTTGAAAACCTTGTCGGCTTTTTGGACCTTCCCAATCACAAATTTATCAAAGGCGACATTTGTGATGGGGCGCTAATCGTAAAAATCATCGACGAGTATAAGATAGATGCCATCATCAATTTTGCTGCCGAGAGCCACGTGGACCGTTCAATTAACGAGCCGAAGATTTTTATCGAAACCAATGTTACCGGTACATCAACGCTGCTGGAAGCGGCCCGCGACAAAAAGTTGGAGCGTTTCATTCAAATCTCTACAGATGAGGTGTACGGTGAGCTCGGCCCGGAGGGCAAGTTCACGGAAGAGACGCCGCTCAGTCCTAATTCGCCATATTCAGCCAGCAAAGCTGCTGCAGACCAGTTGGTGGCGGCATTCGGCCATACCTGGGGCGTAAAATATAATATCACCAGATGCTCAAACAACTATGGTCCATACCAGTTCCCGGAAAAATTAATTCCGCTGATGATTAACAATGCTCTCAATGATAAAGAACTACCGGTTTATGGTGACGGCTTATATGTGCGGGATTGGCTGTATGTATATGACCATTGCACCGCTATATGGCAGGTTTTGCAAAAAGCGCCGCCCGGCGAGACTTATAACATCGGCGGCTGTAACGAAAAGGCAAATCTGGAAGTCATCGGCTTGATACTTGAACGCCTCGAAAAACCCAAATCACTGATTAAGCATGTAACCGACAGGCCTGGGCACGATAGGCGATACGCCATCGACGCGAGCAAAATAATCAGAGAGCTTAACTGGCGGCCATCAGTTAGCTTTGAGGAAGGCATTGAAAAAACAATAGACTGGTACATACAGAATCAAGAATGGCTTGTCAACGTTGTCTCCGGTGGGTACCAGAAGTATTATGAGTCGATGTACGGAAACCGATAAACAAACGAAAAGGAAATCCAGTCGATGTCAGAGCTTGTCAAAGGCAAAGCCACAATATGCATACCGAATTATAAAACGTTAGATTTCACCAGGCTTTGTTTGCGCAGTATTCGCAAGTTCACTAAATATCCGTACGATGTTATTGTTGTTGACAACGACTCACGGGACAAATCTCTTCAGTATCTCAAAAACCTAAGCTGGATTCGTTTGATTGAGCAGCAGGGCGGAGATAAACTAACAGGCAGCTACGCCGAGGCCACGGCCCTTGACCTTGGCCTCCAGATGTGCAACAGCGAGTTTTTCGTCGTGATGCACTCAGATACCTTTGTTAAGGGAGATGACTGGCTCGCCGAGCTGATTGGTTACTTCGGCAGCGAAGAAAGTGTAAGCTGTGTTGGTTCCGGCAAAATAGAATTGACGCCCAGATGGCGTATTTTGCTTAAAAAAGCAACTGATTTCAAGGCTTTCAAGCGCAGAACCCTCAGAGAACCGGAAGCACGCGGTAAATTCCGCTATCACAACCGGACAATATGTTGTATTTACAGAACGGAGGTCTTACGCCGGGAGAATCTGTCATTTCTGATGGGAAAGGAAGAAGGCCTGACCGCAGGCCAAAAGCTTTACTGTGAGCTTGTTGACCACGGTTATAAGACCGTTGAGCTGCCGCCCTCGATAATGGGTCAGTTCGTTTACCATCTTGCTCACGCTACTCAGGTGGTCAATCCACAGGAATTTGCTCTGCGGAAAAAAGCAGTAAGAAAATGCAACCGAATTCTTGACAAAGTTTTGTCTCTGGAGATAATTCAAGACATACTTACGGATGAATCGTTGGACAGTTGAAAATAATTTAGCAAGTTTTGTCAGATAAGGAGATCATTAGTATGCGGAGTGTTGACCAAGGTATGCAGAGTATTGACGAATCGGTAAAGAAATTACTATCCGGCGGTGGAAAGGATATTCCCCTCTTCAAGGTCTTTATCCCCGAAAGTGTTATTGAGCCTTTGCGTGAGGTCCTGTTGAGCGGCTACATAGGCGAAGGGCCGAGGGTCGAGGAGTTTGAGCAGCAGCTCGCGCTGTGGTTCAACAACGATAACGTCCTGGCACTGAATAACGGAACCGCTACACTGCAGTTGGCACTTCGATTGGCGAATGTCGGCTACGGTGATGAAGTTGTCTCAACTGCTATGACCTGCACAGCAACAAACGAGCCGATTCTTGCGATGGGAGCAAAGATTGTCTGGGCTGACATCGACCCCTGGACCGGAAACATCAACCCCGATGATGTCGCCAAAAAAGTTACACCTAAAACAAAGGCCATTATGTGCGTTCACTGGGGCGGCTACCCCTGCGACCTTGATGAATTGAACGCTATCGCTGCTGAGCACGGGATAAAGCTGATTGAAGATGCCTGTCACGCCTTTAGCTCAATCTATCACGGCAAACCAATCGGTTCACACTCTGATTTTGCGTGTTTTTCTTTTCAGGCCATTAAGGAGATGACAACTGTGGATGGCGGGGCCCTGGTTTGTAAATCCAAGGCCGACCGTGAACGAGGCAGATTGCTCAGGTGGTACGGAATCGACCGCAAGTCCAAGCGCAAGGACCTGCGCTGCGAAGAGGATATCGTCGAATACGGCTACAAGTTCCATATGAACGACGTGACGGCGGTAATTGGCCTTGAGCAGCTCAAGTACGTAGGCAAAACTATCGAAAAACATCGGGCTAACGCCGCGCGATATAACGAAGCTTTTAAGAACCTTAAGACTGTGCGCCCTCTCAGATACAAAGATGACCGTTCCAGCGTCTGCTGGCTGTATACTGTAAGAGTCAAAAACCGCCAAAAATTTATGGAACATATGAAAAAAGCAGGCGTTACTGTCTCCCAGGTTCATGCGCGAAACGACCTGCATACTATGTTCGAAGATTTCAGGGCGGACCTGCCGGGTGTTGATGAATTTACCTCTGAGCAGGTCTCGATACCTGTGGGGTGGTGGCTAACAGAAAAGGATTTGGCACACATTATCAACGCGGTTTTAGAATATGAGCGCTACTTGCGTCCAAGGATTCAGGAGATGAAGAAACCGCCTCGAAAATATGAGAAGAAAATGGCGCACCGGCCCAATTTATAACTTTCATTGGTCCTGACGGCCTTTCGATGTCAAATGTCATTGAGAGAATAATGTCATCTGTGGTGGTTCCGAATATACTTGCCGATAATTCCCTATGTCAATGTCGTAACAAGCAATGAAACTACTGTAGGCTTCAGGATGCGAATTGAAATTTACCTTGATAGTTTACGGGCAAACGGCCTTGGTTGTGACGTTTTATGGGGCTACAGAAAGGCAAGTATCTTAGGTAAAATAGGGCTCAGTTAGATACTGTTGAGAAGGCAATGAAATTTAACGAAGCGTTTCAAAAAATACGTTTAGGTCCTTTTGCGGCATTATTTATTTTGGCGATTGCCGTAGTTACTTGGAGCAGGTTTTACTATGTCAATCCGGATGGATTAGAATACATTGGCATTGCTCGCCTGCTTAAACTGGGTGCCTGGTATGACACGGTAAATGGTTTGCGGGGCCCGTTAATATCCTGGCTTATAGCATTTCTTAGCACATTCTTGCCTGAATTGTTTGCAGCCAGGCTGATTGTCTCTTTGAGTTCGTTGCTGACCGTCTTAGTCTCATGGTTCATTATCAAGGCGATTATAAAGGACAAAGTGCTAAGGCGTGTTGCAATATTGACAATTATGTTTATGCCCGTGATTATGGACACAACTGCTTTGATTACTCCTGACACTTTATTGAGTGTCATGGCTTTGGTTGCGTTTTATTTCGGAATCAGATTTATCCGCAAGCCTGATTATAGAACAGCCGGTATATTGGGAGTAGTCTGGGCCCTTGCTTACTATGCTAAGTCTTTTGGGTTTGTATTCGCGATTGTATTTTTCATTCTGCTCTGGTTCATAGCTCTACTGCCGTATGAAAGAAAAACTGTAACCGTTGTCTCGAAGTCATTGGTCTTTGGCCTTGTTATTTTTGGGTCGGTAACTTTGCCATGGTTAATCGCGCTTCGCCACAAGTACGGCCATTGGATGTTTAGTTATGCCGGCAAGTTCAATCTCTTTTACCAGGGCGCGTATCCACAAAAAGAGAATCAGTCTCTAAGACGTGATGCTCCCTGGCTTGAGTCTGGAACTTTTACGAAGGATAATAAAATGGGGGGATATCACGATTTTTGCCCTCCTGGCGATATACTTTTTACTTACTCTGTTTTTGAGATAGATCCTTACCTCCAACTGAAAACATTTTTTGCTAATCTTCGTTCTCTCGTCCGTTTTTTTTGGGATATGTTTGGTCTTTCTTCGATTCCAATTTTATTTGGTCTGTTTTTTAGTTTGTATGTTCCCATTGGCGAGAAGCGGTTTCAACTGCTCTCATCCGGCTGCATTTTATGGGTATTGATGTACTGTGTGCTTCTGGTGGACCGTCGGTATTTAATGCCTGTTGTTCCTCTAATAGTTATTATTGCCTGCAGAGGATACGAAGCAGTTTATCACAAATTAAGACGGCACTGTCAGAATCTTAGTGTGCATAAGTACGGTCGGATTCTTTCGATATTACTATTGATTCAACTGGTTAGCTCCTTTGTTTGGGGGATCAACCGAGTTGCTCATTATATTAAACGGTACCACACGGAGACTTCCAAATATGTGGCCCTTGCACGGGATTTAGCTGAAACTTACGGTATTGAAAAGCTGACGCATACAAACTCTTGCGGTCATACGATTGGATACTTGGCCTATCTCGGTGACATACCTTATGCCGGTGCAATATTTCTGGACCGACACGAAGAGGACTGGCTGGACCTAATTAAGAGGGGCAATATCAGCCATGTAGTTTTTCTATCCGGAGAGCTTGATGACAGCGAAACCGATGGACTTAAGCTTGTTCGTGAGTTTAGTGCGAGAAGAAAAGAGCATTCGATGTATGAAGTTCTGTATAATGACTAAAGAGGTTAGATATATATCTTGCGGTCACAGGTGCTGGCTTGACAGTCAACCATATTTTTCTGACGCAGCGAATATACGTACCGAAAGCGAAAATATTGGTACGAGCTATCAGCCCGGCTGCGACATGTGGGTCCGGAACTTTGGGTATTTGCCACAAAACCATCACTATTAGTATGCTAATATATCATCAAATCTGGGTTGTAATATGATATTATCACGACACATTATAATAGGCCTGAGCAATGAATTTACTCATCCTTACGAATAACCCTGAGCGGGCGAGTTTCAGACAGCGAATTGGGATTTACCTGGATATTTTTCGTGATAAAGGCATAAATTGTGAGGTTGCCAAGCTACCAGCCGGTTTTTTAGCACGTCGAAACCTGTTTAAACGTGCACTGGAATTTGACGGGGTTTTTATCCATAAGAAAGGCTTGAATCCCCTCGATGCTTTTTGGATCCGCAGGTATAGCAGGAGACTTATCTACAATTTTGATGATGCAATAATGTATAGCGATAAAACTCCTGACCGTAACAGCCGGTCGCACTTCATACCTTTTCGTAGAACCGTCAGACTTGCCAACATCGTCATCACCGGCAATTCGTACCTTGCTGAACATGCTCTAAGGTTCAATCCCAACGTTATGGTTCTGCCCATTGGCCTGAGAGTTAGTGACTATAAAATTGATTCTCCCGCAAAAAGTGACGACAAAATCCGTCTCGTTTGGATAGGAAGCAAAAGTACTTTGGGGTACATCGCGGAAATAAAACCTGCTTTGGAGGAGATTGGCTCTCGTTTTGACAACGTGGTGTTAAGAATAATCTGCGACGAGTTCCTTTGCCTGAAGAATATGGAGGTGGAAAAACGTTTATGGTCCAGGGATACGCGAGTTATTGATTTAGCAACGAGTGATATTGGCCTTGCACCGCTGCCGGAGAACCGATTTACCAGGGGCAAATGCAGTTTCAAGGTCTTAGAATATGCAGCAGCCGGTCTGCCTGTCGTTGCCTCGCCTGTCGGAACAAACTCAGAGTATGTCAAAGACGGCGACACGGGTTTTCTTGTGACAGACACCCGGCAATGGATCGACAAAATTACTCAACTTATCAATCAACCTCGATTAAGAAAACAAATGGGCCAAGCAGGTATGGGGCAGGCTGAAAACTTCAATATTGATATTGTTGGGAAAAAACTGAGTAATTTAATCACAGAATGTATAACGAAGGATAGGTGTAAATGAAACACAGTTAGTTGAGAGCTTTGATACATAGTGAGTCTGAAAGCGTTACTGGATAATGTATGTAGTTAAAGCGGTTATTGGTTTGTTTAACTAATAGGGGAGCAAAGATGCGATTTGTCGATTCAGTGCAGGAAAAAACTTTTAGTTTTTTTTTCACAAGATTAATTCAAAATGTAAAGAAAAAGAGGATTAGACCTTTTTGTGTCGATGAGCAGGGCTTGTGGTTTGAAACCAAATACGGTTTTTCTGTATACTCTAATTTAAAAGACAGAATATTAGAGCTGGATGTGAACCCGGCCTGGGAGGAAATGGAAAGTTTTTTTATCATACGTAATCTTAAAGAGGGAGATGTTTTTGTAGATGTGGGTGCTAACATAGGATATTTTTCGTTGCTGGCTGCTAAACATAAAGCGGGAAAAGTATTGGCTATAGAACCGTTTCCCAAAACGTATAATATGTTAAATATGAATATTAAACACAATCTATTTGGTAATATCATCGAACCTTTTAATATCGCACTGGGAAGTGAAGAGCATATTGCAAAATTTGTTACTTCACTTGGACCCAAGAACCATGTCGAATATGAGGTTGACAAAATGCAAGTAAATTTACCAACAGTAGATGTTAAAGTTATTAAATTGGATAGTTTATTAAAAAAAAGAAAAGAAATTAATAAAATTGACTTTATAAAAGTAGATATAGAGGGCTATGAATACAACTTCCTGTTGGGAGCCAGGAAAACCATAGAAGCCTTTAAGCCAATGATTATGATAGAGATAGAAGAACATCGGCTGGCAAAATATAATGTAACGGCAGAGAAAATCTCTAATTTTATGAATGATTTAGGCTATAAATACCTGTCTGTTTCTGAAGATTCAATAACTAAAGGAAATGTTTATAAGGAGGATTTGAATAGGGGAAGAGACTTTATATTCTATACCTGCGACCACAGTCCCATATATTAACGGAGATGCTATAAGCCTCCGGACATGTATTCTATGAAAGGTAAAATATGACAAATCGCTTCAGTTCGTTTATGAAAAAAAAGCTTCTTGGAAAAAATCAAAACCTGGTGTCTATCAATGAACCTTATGGTGTCATGTCGCAACTTTTGAAGGGCTGCGAGGTAACAGGTATTATTGATGCAGGCGCCAGCGATGGCCGAATATCAAAAAGGCTCCTCCGAAAGTTTCCAGCAGCACACATTTATGCGTTCGAGCCTAACCCCTTTTATACCGAAACGCTTCAACAGTACGCAAAAAAAGATTCCAGATTTCACCCGCAGTTTCTGGCATTATCTGACCATGAGGGTAACGCTGCTCTTTATGTGACCGAATCTCCTGGAAGCACATCCCTTTTTACGCCGGCAAATCGCCTGAAAGAAATAAGTCCACAGGGTGCATCTGTGAAAAGTTTAGAAAAAGTCAAGCTCGTTACAATCGATGAATGGGCAAAACGCAATGACAATCCCGATATTCAGTTGATGAAATTTGACATCCAGGCCGCCGAACTGAGAGCACTTCGTGGAGCGGTGCAGGTCCTTAAGAGTTCAGCATTGGTTGTGTATACAGAAATATGTTTCAATCCTATATACAAGGAAGGGGCAATTTATAGTGAGATTGATTTATTTTTTCGGGAATATGGATTTGCATTATACGATATATTTAAACCTAAATATGGACCCAATGGGCTGATTCTCTGGGGAAACGCTATTTTTTTAAACTTGGAGCAGTTCGGCATCTGAAATCAGAGACATTTTTTATTTCTATTTTCGGATCGAGATTTAACATATCCTGATGCTTGGAGAATTTCCTGCATTGGGACTTTTTTGTTTGAATTACATTCTTCAAACGCGGCCAGGAACCAAATCTGTGAAACTTTGCCTTTATGTTGGATGTTAACGTCCCAGAATAGTAATGCCCAATTTGTCGGCGAGTTTTATTGTTTCGTTCTTATCGATAATTATCGTTTTCCCTGCCTCCACAACGAGACATTTGCCGCCGTTTTCGGCCAAACTTATAATAGTATCAGGTCCTACACACGGCACATCGAATCGCATATCCTGAGCCGGTTTCGAGGTTTTGATAAGTGTCCAGCCTCCCGATTTACAGAACCGGCCGGCCCGCTTAATCATCTCAGCCGTGCCCTCTATCGCTTCGACAGCAATCACCTCTTTTTCCTTCACGGCAATTGCCTGGCCTATGTCCAGCTCGCCGAGCTTCTTAACTATCTGCCAGCCAAATTTAATGTCGCCCTCGACCGATGGGCGCAGATGTGCTTTAGTCATCACGCCTGCCGTTGCCAGATGCTCTTTGCAATACATCGTTGAATTCTCCAATACTATCCCGCCGGTTGCCAGCTCATCAGCTATGGCAGACAGCAGCGAATCGCTTAGTTTGTCTTTGCCGCGCAGCCGCCAGTAATATATCCTGAATGCCCGCCAATCGGGCAAATACCGCAGGATTCGCCAGGGAGTGAATAGCTGTGATTTAGCGACCCGCCCGACCAGAATCGTTCGCCTTACGCTGTGCTTTCTCAGCTTCCGTATCCAGGCACCCGGCCGGGCAATCGCAACTCTGTAAAACACGTCGACTTCGTTGGCCAGGCTGCGCTCAGCCGTTTCCGCAAAGCCGACGCACACTACTCGCAATCCTGCCTGTTTGGCCCCAGCGGCGACAAGAAAGGGTAATCTGCCCTCTCCTGCAATCAAGCCAAGCACATCTCGTGGCTCGTGGCTTGTATCTTGTATCTCTTTCAAGGAAACGCCCTGTTTGAAATTCGATATTCTTTATTCGACATCCGATATTTTTCTCTCACTACTCGTCCTTGGCGGTTCGTCTCCGGTATTTCGGCCTTGATGCACGGATTACGATTCAGGAACCTCCTCGTCCGGCTTTTCAGACTCCGATTTGATTGATGAGGCGATTTGTTCAATTTGACTTTCGAGCTTGCGAATATTTTGCCGCATCTCAGGCAGATACTCTATCATCCTGTACGCTCGCTTGCCCAGGTTTGCCTCGATAGCAGGTGCGCCTAACACTACTTTGCCGTCTGGAATGTTATTAATAACACCAGCCTGGGCTGCAATTGTAACGTTGTTTCCGATATTGATATGACCAACAATACCAACCTGGCCGCCGACCACACAGTGATGTCCAAGCGTGGTCGAGCCGGCAATACCTACCTGCGCTACAAGCAAACAATGTGCGCCGATTTTTGTGCCGTGTCCTACCGTAACCATGTCGCCCAATTTGCTGCCCTGACCTATAACAGTATCGCCGAGTGTGCCCCGTTCGATACCGCAGCAGGCGCCGATTTCAACATCGTCCTCAATAATCACAGAACCGGTCTGTGGTATCTTATGATGTACGCCTTTGTGGCTGGCATAGCCGAAGCCGTCTTCGCCGATTGTCGAGTTGGCATTTATAATTGCGCGATTACCTATTTTGCACTCATCGTAAATCGTAACATTCGGATATATTATGTTGTCGTTGCCAATTTTCACACCCTGCCCAATGTAGACGCCAGGGTAAATTATGCAGCCGTCTCCGATCTTTGCCTCATCGGCTATCGCTACAAAACTATGAATATGGCAGTCTACCCCGATTTTGGCGCTATCCGAAATTGAAGCACGCGGACTGATACCTACCTTTTTGTGCTTGCGATGGCCGTGCAGCAGCACCATAATCTGCATAAACGCATAATAAGGGTCGTCGGCCACCAAAAGAGGGACGGGCGCACTGGCGTTTTCTTTGCCGACAATTACGGCACTTGCCTTGGTTGTCCGCAGTTGCTTTTCGTATTTGCTGTTTGCAAGAAAGCTAATGTCGCCCTCGCTTGCGCGGCCAAGGGTCGATGCAGACTTGATTATTACATTGGGGCTGCCGCAAACCCGCCCATCTACATATTCAGCTAATTCTGCCAAAGTTTTTTCTTGCATACAAATGCCCTGATAAAAAGCCCCAAAACTAAAGGCTAAAAAGCAAAATTCCTAAATTACATACTTTTCCGGCTTTGCTATCTGCAAATATCGCAAAAGAGGCATTATAGCAAAAAAGCCGATGTGGTCAACTACTTAATATTGGAGAGCAAAATCGCTTTTCTTGCTGCATGTTTTGCTATTTGTCTCAAAAAAGGCTCTGTGAATGTTCGTGGCATTTAGAAAAGTTTTGGAAGAGAGCGGACCGCCGAAAAACGCGGGTTTGAAGTGGGAATTTTAGCGTTCGAGTAAGATGTAGTGTGATTTCGGCACACACGAAAGTGTGCTGGCTGTGGGCGCAAACTCTATTCTCGCAAACACCTCTTCTACTCAAGGAAAGAACGGACTCAAGAAGCAGCTCCTACGGCCATTCTTGTCGATAAGAGTTTAGCTTTAGCTCAGCATAGTGCTTTGCGACGGCGCAGCATTGCTACGGTGCCCAGACCTATTATCGCCAGTGTCAACGAAGCCGGATCAGGAATGAAGAAGGCTTTGACGTCTGCGAGCACGGTGCGGTCAATGAGATCCAGGGCTTCCTCCAATGAATATTCATCTAGAATCAGCACATCAGAGGTCATGAGAACTTTTGTTCCGGTGGAATCAAGGATTTCGAGGGTGACCAACACGTCCCCATTGACGTTTTCGCCGGATACATCCAGAAGGTAGTCGAATGCGGGAAGGGGGTCAAACGGCTGAGAAGTCGATGGGTCAATCAACCCCTCCAAGACCATTCGCTCCTCAGCGGCTCGGGCTTCGAGGAAGTTGGAAGTGTGACAATATACATCCACGTCAGGAAGGTCGACAAGGGCACCAACCATACAATCCTGCGTTGTATTAGGCCATGCGCCATCAACATCAACTATCGCCACATTGGTGGGTCCAGCTGTGGCGACCGATACCAATCCGCACAAAACCACGAATACGAAAATTACCTTGTTCATCTTCACCTCCTCTCTGAGGACAAAGATTCAATGATGAGCCCAGCAACATTACCGGACTCTTATAAAGGAAGTTTACTCAATATCAGTGGTTAAGAGAAGCATTTTTTTTAATTTTTTTGTTTTTTTTTGCAAAATGTAAGCCTGTGACCATCAGGGAGTGTAAGTCCTTTATTATTAAGGTGTTAGCGTCAGGCCATCAAGGCTTCCAGAAGCTCCTGCTGTAGTGTTGCCGAAGGCTTCTCGGCAAAAGCCGTTGCAGCGTCTGCAAACACTGTTACAGCCGGTCCAATCGGTTTATAGACACCCGGATTAGTCGGGCCGAAAACAGCTAACGTCCTGACCCCCATTCCGGCAGCAATATGCGTAATCCCGCTGTCATTGCCGATGAATCCATCCGAACAGCTCAAAAGCCACACGACCTGCGTCAAAGACAAGTTTGTCAGGCATCCTGCAGCACTGCTTATGTCCTTAATTGTCGCATTGCTGAACCTCTCTAATTCAGCAGGCCCCAATAAAAATACTACTTCGACACCTTGTGAACGAAGCTCTTTGGCTACAGCTAAGAAATTCTCCAGATGCCAGCATTTGTGCGAACCTCCGCTGCCCGGCTGAATTACTACTAACTTTTCACAAGGCTCAAGGTATATTTCTTTCAGCAATTCTCTACCCTTGTTTACGTCTGCTTCAGTCGTTTTTATTAAACGACCACCGCGCTGAACTTGTCGAGGCTCCAAAGACAGACCACTCTGGTCAACGAATTGCTGCGTGTAAAAATCAGTTAAATGGCTGGAGAAGTCTTCCGGCGGCTTCATCAATAATGTTATAACTTCTGCACTATGGCTGCAATTGGCAGTGAAAATCAGGTTTTGCTCAAAGTTGCTGTTCGGCTCGCCCAAAAATGTCACAATCCATGCATATTCCGCAAAAGCGTTTATCAAAGGGTCACCGTCCGCAAGATCAAACGCACTTGTTTCAGCAAAAAATCGATGTAAATCCATCGAATCTATGGAGCGAATGCCGTCAACGCAGGTCCTGCCCGGCAAGATGCCGATATATTCAGTGTGCCCGACGATATCAATTCCACCCAGTCGCAGAGAGTCTTTCATAAACTCAGCCAAGGGCAGAGTTAAGATACAATCGCCGATAGCGCCCGGCTGCAATATCACTCCTCGCTGCGCTTGCCGTGCCATTTGAGCTCCCTTTTCTTTGAGCAAACTTAAGATATCATCGTTCGTCTGCATAATCAAAAGCCAAATTTCAAAGCGCCACAAAGCCTCACTTATTAGTTGGCTGCGTTATCAATCCATCCGCCGCCGACAACAATATACACACTCATCGCAGCAATATCAATGATTTTGTGACATAAGCCTATTTGCAGAGCTAACTTTGTGGTTCAGTTGTACGCATTTGACGTTGCTCGAAGCCGCATCAATTTGGTAACTTGACTGTTATTGTCCCGTCAATTGTCTGGTATGTTTCGTGGTGCTACGTCGTCATAGCCGGCACCGGAACCGGCCATGCGGAACTCATCGTGATAAAGTATGCGACTACTAACCGCATCACTGGGTCTGTCGGGAGTTTTCCATCCTTTGTAAAGGCCCATTTTGAAATAAGGTCCTTTCTTATCATTAAAGGTGTTAGGGCCTTCTTGTGCGATAACTTTTTCTCCATTCTTCCAAATTTCCAGGAGCCCATCAGGCTGGTATGACCATTTGACATGTACGACCCAATCCGTCCAAACACCTGTACGGTAGAGACCTAAGTTATATTTTTTTGTCCCCCCATAAGCTCTTTTACCACCTTCGAACGTATTTTCTTTTGCGTCCCAGCGACTGACGAAATCCCATTTTCCGCCTGTCGTTGAAAGTGCCATTACCGGATTACGCCAGGTTTCTCCAATTTTGAAATCAGGAACTCCATGCCATTGAGCTACTATCTCCCACACTTTGTCGGGCACGTAGTCGTCAGGAAGTAAGATGCTGAATCCATACCAATACTCTTTTCCAACATTGCTGCCGGGCCCACTAACTTCCGTGCGGTAGGGGACTTTGTCTTTATTACGGTCCAGTAACGTCTTCATCGCGTACCGCCCAGCCCGCGTCGGTCGATTAGTAACCTGCGGTGCATTGCCTGAAACACTCCAGCCAGTAAGTTGTCCTTTTTCAAAATCTCCAATAAAAGTCAAAGGGCTGCTAATCCCCCTCACATCAAGGATGCGAAGAGCGATATCATCGGTGTACCTGGGCGAATGCAGCGTCCGATTGCCGTCGGCGTGCCGAAATGTCTCCTGTTTATCAACACTTCCCGTTTTTGTGCTCACCCATTCCGCCTTATACGCTCCCCTGGACAAGGCCACCACCAGCTCTGACTGGTTGCCGCCGTTAATGTAAATGGCGTAGCCCCTGCCCGGCTGGACCAGGGCGCGGGCGGTTGCCTTGTTGGGTATTCCGGCTTTGATGACTGAATCGTCCGGCTTCATCCGGATGAAGTTGAAGCTGTTAATAAAATCCTTGAGAATCTCCAATTGCTTTCGAAACACTGGCCCGCCGCCGCCCGGAGCATCGATGTTCGCCGTGCCGTCTTCGTGACCGACTGTGAAGGAGTAATCGAGGTTATCAAACACTGCACCGCCGGCAATAATGAAGTCCCACGCTTCAAGCCGATACGCTTTCGGCTCACTGCCGGTAAAGCCCGTCTCATCATCACCTATGACTTTGTTCAAGCCATAGTTCTGCGCCACAGCTATGGGCGGCTTGGCGTAATGGAAGTTGAAAATCGACACATTAGGATTCGGCTTGACTATCTTCTTGTTCTTGTTCGCGATATTCTGGGCAATCAGGTGCTTTGCTTTGAAATTCGCTTCGGCCTTGACAATTGTGTCTGCAATATGTGCCTGCCATTCGAGCGTAACGCCGCCGAAGTATGGCTCGTTGCAGATTTCATAATACAAGTTGTCAAAATTCTTTAGCTCCTCGACAATTTTGCGTACCATCGCGTCCTGCACAGCCAACAGTTTACGGTCTTGGAGCGTATAAACCTCCGTGCGTTTCATTTTGCCGATACCGTTTACATTGTTGACGGCGTTCATCGGACTAAGTTCCCACATATCGTCTTTGTAGAATGGGCAAAACAGCACTAATTCGACGACAATGTCGCGTTTGCTGGCTTCGGCAACAAAGTTGCGTAAGCGTTTGAAGTACGCGGGGTCCCACTTTTTCAAATCAAATTTGTTACCGCTGTTGGCGTAGCCGCCTGTATTGCTGCGGGCCCACGGGCATATCAGTTGACCTTTCGCAGGGGCCAGGGTGTTGTTCTTAATCTTAAAAGCCCCGACCGGCTCGCAGTATGCCCCGCTGAACGTACGCGTCAGATTAAAACCATGCGAGGAAAGTGTCTTGAAGTACGTCTTGTAATTGAAGGCCCGGTTGAGTACTGCTCCGTAATGCTCGCCGGAGGTTATCAGAATTGTCGGCTTACCGCGCCACAGAAAATAGTGGCCGTTCTCCGGATGCAGTTGGATCGGCTTGACACTCTTCGCAGGCTGCGCCGCGCTAGCAAACACAGCGCTGCCGACAAACGATAGCACCACGGCACACACAAACATCGTAAGCTGAACACATCCAACATCTCTCGCCTTCCACCCGATTAACCGCATTTTGTTTGCCTGCTCAGCCATATCAATGCTTCTCCTAAAAAAATGCCAATAAACCAAGAGCCAACAAGCTTACGTTTAGCCCCGCAATTTATTGCGATGTTATTTAGCCCGCAGTTTTACTCCGGATTTTCCTTTTTCATTTTAACGGCCAGTTGTCCGGGCAGTAGTTAAGCCAATATGAAGCGAATATGCTGAAATCAGAGAAGTCAACGTTGTCTTTGCCGTTCAGGTTGGCAGGCGGGTCCGTATCATCGAGCCACAAGGAGGTAAAATTCGCCAGGTCTATAAAGTTCACCTTGCACGCCAGAACACCATAGCCGTAGAGGTCAGCCGAATTGAAGTTTATCCAGCCGATATTCTCTCCCCAGGCCCAGCCATTGAAATTGCCTTCGTGGTCGATGGTAACGCCATAGTGTTCCGGGTCTCCAGGTACTTTGGGATTGAAGTTTATCCAGCCGACATTTTCACTCCAGGCATAACCTGATAAAAGCCCCGTTCCATCGTTTGTAACACCGCCGAAATTTGGGTCAAGATTTATCCAGCCGATATTTTCCGCCCACACGCACCCGGTAAGATTCGCATCGCTGACCGTTATACCCGGCCCTTCGTTTGGCTCAAAGTTCAGCCAGCCGACGTTTTCGCCGTAGGCATATTGTGAGCCGTCATCATAAGGGTCAATATTCTCGGCGGACGCAACTGTGGCTAAGGCCAATATTGCCATAGCAAATATTGCTAATATTAATCTTCTCGAACACATCATTTTTCCCTTTCATTAGAACAACACATTTCCGCCGCCGTCACGGACTCAGAATGATATTGTGCCACGGGCCGGCTGTGGCCGGATCGCTCGACGTGGGCGCAGAGTTGCCAGCCCCGACATTCAGGTCCGGGGTATTGCTGCGCAGCGTGTTCTTGTAGATAAAGTTGCCCGGGTTGTTGGCCAGGTCGATCCCAGTTGTACTGTTCGCACAGATGTTGTTGCCCTCTATCCGCGAGCGACCTTGACCGCCGATGTTGACACCGGAGATGCCGGTGCCTTGGTTTCCAACAATGTCGTTGCCTGCTATCAGACAATTGAAGGTGATCTTGATGCCATAGCTCGTGTTCGCCCTCAGGACGCAGTCCTTGACAACGCTGGCGCTTGCTGCATAGATCCCACCGCCGCTGTTGTTGGTGACCGTACATCCAATGATCGTGTGACCGCTGTTGCCGCAGTAGATGCCGACGTCACCGTTGTTGAGGCTGCTGCAATTGAGCATGGTCGTACCGTCAAAGGACACAAAGCCGTCACCGCCATTGGAAATAGCGACACACTGCTCGATGACTCCGCCGGCGTTCGTCATGATGATGCCGTCGGAGCCGTTGTCTCGCGCAATGCAAGACCGGACGACACTGCCATACGCGGCCCGGATACCATACCCGCCATTGTCCGAAACCAAAAGTCCTTCAAGTCGTGCGTAACTAATGCCGTGGCTGAAGGGCATTCCGTAGGCGTAGGTGCTCGCGCCGTTGCCGCCCCAGTTGCTCACGATTCCGTTGACGACCACGAGGTTGCTGTGATAGTCCAAGGGGCGGATGCCGTCCACCGAACCCACAACGCCCTTGAGCGTAAAGCCCTTCAGGTCGATGCTGACGTCATCGGCAGCGACCACAATGCCGCTTTTGTTCGGCTCACCAATCACGCTGCCGGTCAGGTAATAAGAGCCCGGCTGGGTGAACTTGTAGACGCACGTGGCATCGCCCGGCGTGGTGTTTGGCCCGATCGGGGTCCGTGGCTCGACCTCATCCAGCGTCTTCATCGTCGGCCCCGGCGGCGCGCTCGGCTCCAGCTTTCCTGCGTAGCCGCTAAGTGAAAATACTACCAGACAAGCTAAAGCCGATACACTCACTACCACTTTTGTTCTTTTCTGTTTCGTTTCCATTTTTTAACCTCCTGAATTTTCCTATTTTCTTGTTGCCGATGACAGAATCGCAATCAGCAACTATAATTTTGCTATTCTTTCAATTAGGGGCGAGGAGTTAACCAATCATCCTGAGCTGTGATTCCGTTCGGCTCCCAGGTCCATATAATCTTTCCGTATGTAAAAGAAACATCTTCCTTATGCAGCAAAGAAGGCTTGATTGCCACAATGATGGCATTTTCCAGCTTGGTTGTGAAATAATGCTCCTCACCACCCATAGGGTCTATACGGTACCATTTGAGTTCTACCACTAACCGCTCCCCTGTGACCAGCGCCTTATAGAGCTTGGGACTTGCCTTATCCATAAGCTTGACGATACTAAGGGGCTGATGCATCCGTACACCCGTCGGCTGACCGGTGTCTGTGTCAAGAGGTATATGCACATCGTGTTCGAAGCCTACAACTACGCTTGTGCCCTCCTTCCCCGCTGCCGTGCAGCTTCCCTCTATAGCGCCCTGGTTCTCGCCTGTAAGTGAGATATGTATTGCCCCTGAGCCTTCAACCTCCGAGTGATGTGGGATCGAATCCCCGTCCTCGGACCCTGCTGACGTGACCTCGTTATAAATCTCATCCAGAGTGTGCATCGTCGGCCCGGGCGGTGCATTCGGCTCCAAATTCCCGCCTAAAGCGAACAGCGAGAACACGCACAGAGCAGCCAAAGCCAATACAGCCGCTACCACTTTTGTTTTTGTCTTTCTCGTTTCCATTTTTTTGTTCCTTTCAAAAATTGTCCCTGCGCAACCAGGGAACGGTTAAATTTGGCGGCACACACTGTGTGCACCGATACCTGCTGGTAATCTGGCCGAATTGGGGTAATAGAACGGCATTTTCACATCACTTACACCTCTGGCAAAACCACGTAAAGTAATGTAATTATACAACTTTTGCACGTCACTGTCAAGTAAATTGGCGAGAAATTCTGGATTCGAAATTCGCTGGACAATGACTTGCTCGAGATATGAGTCAAATTCGCGTAGGCTTTATTAGCGCCTACAGCGATTTCTTTTTGATGGCACGGAGCAGTTGTTTATCAATCTCGGCGCCTAATTCCTCGGCAACTTTTATGTGTTTGGCTGCCAAATCGTACTTCTTTAACTTGTAAAACGCATAGGCCAGCCCGTTATGCGCATCACCCATCTCCGGCTCAAGCTCGACCGCCTTCAAATACGCAGCCGCTGCTTGCTCGTAATCGTCCTTGTTGGAATAAGCCGCTCCAAGATTATGATGAATTGTGCCATCATCGGGCGCTATTCGAACGGCTTTCTTATACTGTTCAATAGCCGCATCATACTTTTTCTTTCCGAAATATACATTTCCCAAACCCACGAAGGCAGCCACCATGTCAGGCTGAAAAGCCAAAGCCTTTTTGTATGCTCGGGTTTCTTCATCGACCAAATCCAGCTTGTTATAGCAGAGAGCCAGGCCGTAGTGGGCCTCAGCTAAATTGCGTTTAATCTTCAAGGCCTTTTTATATTGAGAAATTGCCTGCCGATATTTACCCATCTGTTTATAAACATCGGCCAATTGGCTGTACAGAGAAGCGTCTTTTGGCTCCAAAATAAGTGCCTGTTTCAGGGTCACTTCCGACTGCACAAACATTTCAAGTTCGCAGTAAGCGCTTGCCAGATTTTTGTATGCCTGTGTGAAATTCGGGTCCAGCTCGAGTGCGTGGCAGTATTGAGCAGTCGCATCGTTGAGCCATCCCCGTTTGGTGTATGCATTGCCAAGATTGCTATGCGTCTTGGCATCATTTGGGTTGATTTGCAAAGCCGTCCGGTATTCGTACATTGCGTCCTCTATCCGGCCGTCTTTAAGATAAAGATTGCCCAGATTCGCCCGTGACTCGCCCAGTGAGGGATTTATCCGGACCGCTGTTTCAAGTGCGCGCAATGCAGACTCCGTATCGCCGACTTCGCTGTAGCTGTTGCCCAGATTATTAAGAAAACAGCCCAAGGTTTGGACTTTAGTCAGCTTTCTCATATAAATGCTGTCGTCTTCAGGCACCTTGAATTTAGTTATGTAATGCTCGTCAGAAGCACTTCCGCCTTTGCTTGTTGTTTCAATATTGAATCGCACTCGCCCATCATCGTATTTAACGAAGAAGTGTCCCGGCACGACAACCCCATATACAGGCAGTCCAAGGCGTTCACCGAGTGAAAGATAAAGAATCGACAGACTCAGGCAATACCCGCGTTTTCTATCAAGCACTGAGTGCAGGAACAAGTCATTCGGGTCACTTGCCTCTGAAACCGCTTTGAAGCCCAGCTCATCAAACAGATACTCATTTATCATCAGAATCGCACGGTAGTTAGCCCTTAGCTTTTTCTTTTCGAGCCGCGAGCGAATCTCCAATGCCATATCATCTAATTTTGACAGATACCTTCGGCCGTATACAATGTTGCTCCACTTCTCAGAAATAATCAAAGCAGCGGTGGCCAGATCAACTTCGTCCTCTCTTAGCCGAAGGACTCGTTCAATCGACTTCGCGTACAGGCCTGCTTTGCCCTCGTTGGCCAGGGGCTCATCTCGGCCAAAAGTTGCCGGCCCTGTAAAGACCGCAATGCACACAATCAGCAACAAACCCTTTTTCATAGCTGTTCGATGTAGTTTGCCCACTTGTTCTGCCTTTTTATCGAAAAGCCCCCTTAAACAACAGACGCTGTACAATCCTACTAAGTATTTGCCTCTACAGACCTTATCGTCAGAAAAGCCGTTTATATTTTGTGTTCTGACCAATTTGTAGTAAAAAAAGTCAGTTTGAACAAATAATTCTTGTCTAATTTAAATCCAAAGGTTATTTTGTTCAACGTAATTCTTTATATTAGGAGTCATATAATGAGCTGGAAGCATACTAATATCGGAAGCTTATTTTGTCGTGCCTTATCCAATATGCTATACACAATATTTCTGCTGCTTGCCGTCTTCGTGCTGGCGTCATGTCAGGGTCCGCGCGAAATCAGCCTCTTTGACGGCGAGACACTGGGGAAGTGGAAGGTCACCGACTTCGGTGGCCAGGGCAATGTCTACGTGAAAGAAGGCAGCATCTTTCTCGAAATGGGCAACGACATGACCGGCATAAACTGGACAGGCCCGGTCGTCCGGATGAACTATGAAATCAGCCTCGAAGCGAAGCGGGTGACGGGGAGTGACTTTTTCTGTGGGCTGACCTTTCCCGTCGGTGACAATTCCTGCTCGCTAATCCTCGGCGGCTGGGGCGGCGAGGTCTGCGGCCTGTCCAATCTCGATTACTACGATGCCGCCAACAACGAAACCACACGAATCATCCAGTTCGAGACCGGCCGATGGTATCGCGTCCGGTTGCGGGTAACGCCCGACAAGATTGAAGCATGGCTCGACGATGAAAAGATTGTCGATGTGGTAACGACCGACCGAAAAATCGACATCCGGACGGAAGTGGACTTATCTCAGCCGCTTGGCATTGCAACCTGGCAAACGGCCGGAGCCGTTCGCAACATTCGCTTGCAAACACTCACGGACCTAAGTGGTGTTCTCTGAGTCAACCATGGACGGATTAACCATTTAAACAAATCCTATTCGACCACCGCTCCGGTCTCGACCGGCACGCTGACAGGACGACGCTTGAACAAATCTATCTTCATCCACTTGTTGCTCTTGAATCGCCAGTAGTTCGCCAACCCGACGGCAATAATACTAATTGTAGCTACTATCCACGGCCCTAATGCCGCAAGCTGGCCAAAAAGCATAACAATAAGTAGACCGCCCAAACCCAATATGACCACTGCTCCCACTGCTGAGACAATCGCCAGCCATAATGTATCACCCGCTCCGCGCAAAGCCCCCCCATAAATGGTACGTGCCGCGTGAAACACCTGGTATATAGCGGCACAAATTAAAAGATTGGCTCCAATCCTGATGACATCTTCGTCCGAAGACCAGAACACCATCAAAGTATTTCTGAATACAAAAAAGATAATCCCCACTAATCCCATATAAACCAGCGCAACCTTCAAACAAACATAGGTTTGCTTGGTTGCCAGCTCTTTCTTGCCCGCCCCTATTGTTTTGCCTACGGCTGCGGCTAAAGCCGTCCCTATTCCGACGACCGGCATCACCGAAAGACTTGTGTACGAAAGCACTGCACTTGTCGCAGCCAATGCCTCCGTGCCGAATCGTCCAACGAGTGCAAACAGAATCATACCCCAGAATGCCACATTCATCATCAGTCCAAATCCTGCAGGAAGTCCCACTTTCAGCAAATCATACATCTTGCCGAAATCGAGGTTCACCGCTCGCCTGGTCCTGAAGGCCGTATTCATACCTCTACTCAGGAATACAGCCATATTTATAACAGCCGCGACAGCTATCCCGATAAATGTCCCCCAGCCTGCGCCTGCAATGCCCATCGCAGGAAAACCTAACTTGCCGAAAATCAATACGTAATTGGCTGCTACGTTGACAAGCTGCCCACATAACGAGGCACACATTGTGATAGTTGGCCGATGTATACCCATAAAGAATTGGTTGCCTGACCAGTTAATGACGGCCAGTATATGAGCGTAAAGTATGATTCGAAAATATATCACTTCCATCCCAGCCACCGCCGGCGGTTGTCCCATCATCCTGAATATCCACGGTGCAGCCGGCCACATAATTGCCACGACAAACAGAAAGTACGCTAAACCCATGTATATTGTCTGCCAGAAATAATTCGAGCAGCTTCTCTTATCGCCTCTGCCAAGACTCTGGCTCACAAACGTGCTCAGACTTACCATTGAGCCAATGGCGAAAGCGCTGGGTAGGAAACTGGCGAAACCCGCCGGCAAAATCGCCGCCAGGGCCTCCGTCCCCAGACGGGATACCATGTATCTGTCCACGAACTGCATAATGGTGAACGATACGGTCGTTACTATCATTGGCGCCGCTAACTTCAGCATATATCTTATTGAAGACTCGTCCACTATATGGCTTTGTGAGAGCAGAAATGATTTGTCAGTCATTGGTCGGAACTCTGTTTATTCAAGTTCAGTTTTTTTGATAGGTGCTCGACTGAGATTCCCAGAACTTGCACGCTCTTGACGGCGCTCGTCTTGCCGGAGATTATGCTGACAGCATTCTTTTTCACACCAAGCTGTTTGGCCAAAAAATCAAGCAGAGACTTATTTGCTTTTCCCTTCTCCGGCGGGGCCGAAACCTTAATCTTCAACATCTCATCAAGCAAACCGCAGACGCACGTCTGCCTGCTGCCAGGTACAATCTTTGCCGTGAAAACAACACCGCCATTAATCTCTTGAACTGCTAAATTACTCATAGACCGGATTGTAGCCGGTTGGATGGAGACAAAGAAGAAAATTTTGCCTGCATCTCACTCAATATTTTCCCTGATGTTCCTGCCTATCGCCAACTGCACATACTTTTCAATCTGCTCGGCAAGCTCACCCAACGATGCAAGCTGGAAATCTTCGTAATGGCCCGGTACGAATTGTTCATTCAAGGCCTTCTTGAAGATTCTGACTCGTATAACAGACGGCTCAGCATCAACCTTGCTGAAATCGCTGTCTTTATGCTCGCTAAGCTCAACACGCCAGTCTTCGCTTATAAAGACCAGGCACTTGCCGGTAAAAACCGCCAACGGAAAGTAATCGCGTAACAATTTAAGAGTTTCCATTGATTACTCTTTAGGTATTGCCACATTTTTTATTTTTTTTCTGCTGATAACTGTTTTGAGAGTTGGTGCCATTTACTCATCGAGCGCTTTAGGTTCTCGTGAGCGTCGCCACCTATGCCATATCCCTGAAGTCCTATTGGGCCGGTATAGCCTGCGTCCTCCAGAGTATTTAAAAACTTGAACATATCAAAAGTGCCCCTGTCCAATGTCTGAATTAGCTGTTTCCAGTCTTTTCCTCCGCTGTCCGCACCATTTATACTCACCAAAAAAAGGTGTGGCATCGCCGACTTTATCAGCGACTTCATATTTTTCTCATCATCCACCATTAGCCAGTGACATAAATTGAACGTAACTCCGACGTTTTTCCGGTCTACCTTCCCGGCCACTCGCACAGCATCTTCCACCCGCTCGACCCAGAATCCGTGGTGCGGGTATAGCGCGATGCGCAGCCCCACCTCAGCGGCTATATCGGCAATCTCACGGATGACTTCCACCGCACGAGCATCGCCTTCCGGCGAGGACGGCTTATGCTTTTTGCTTAGCACGAACAGCCAGAGTACCGCATTGCGCCCTTTCAATACCTTGATTGCTTCTTTTAATTCCGGACCGTACTTGGGCTGGTCGGCATCTATATTTGCTCCAAGATAAACGGCAAAAAGCCTCAAGCCGCTTTTATCCACCTCTCCGAGCATCTCCGCCACTTCCTTGCCCGCTGTGCAGCCGATACCATCATACCCCAACTCCTTGAGCATCTCCACCTGCTGTTTTGCAGTCTTGTGTTTGGCGTCTTTTGTAGCCGTATCCATCGCAAAGAACGGCAGCGCCCCGGCTGGTTCGAGCCGGATATTGCGATACGCCACCGGCCCATGGTCGCCTTGCAGCATAAGCGGCCCGGTCGGTTTCTCGTCATTATAAGTACTGGCACGTGTCGGCCCGGTAAGCTCCACATCTGCATGGACCACAATGCCGTTGTGTACTATCTTTTCAAATCTGGCGTTGGTAATTTTTCGCCCATTCTTGTCAAAGCGGGGAGCTCTGAAAATAGCATCGACCGTTTGCCATTGTCCGGGCGCAAGTGATGCGTTCACCCGTGGCGGATGGCCTTCGTAGCCCTTAGGATTTCTGTTGTCGTCCCAGCGCTGATAGATGCCGCCGCAGTCGGAGTGCGTCGGCTTGTCTACTCCCCAGCTATCGAATACCTGTATCTCGTATCGGCCCATGAAATACACGCCGGAGTTGGACCCTTTGGGAACCATAAACTCGATATGCGCCCTGACGTCGCCGAATTCCGCCTTGCTTAGTATGTTCCTTGTCCTTCCTGTAGGCCCATTCAAAATAACACCGCTGCCCGGCTTGCTGCTCAGCAAATTCGCATTCCCGGGATTTGTAAAGGTATCGCCGACGATTTCCCATTGCCCGGTATTACCCCGCCAGGCGGAGAAATCATCACCTACTAAGGAAACATTGGCACCGGCGCTTCCCGCTGACAGCAAACAGAAAACCGCAACAAACATCAACATCACCTGAATCGTTTTGCCTTGATGTTTCATAATCTCTTCCTTCCTTTCTTGATATTTTTCATTCCACTCCACCGATACGCATTTTACAGATGCCACGGACTGCGCATCGACCGTGACAGCATTCT
>Ga0114922_10001156_pt1 | contig 25253 bp, 22 predicted proteins | sample AartaG_FD_100975 | JGI IMG/M metagenome (GOLD analysis project Ga0114922, IMG submission 100975) | Deep subsurface microbial communities from Aarhus Bay to uncover new lineages of life (NeLLi) - Aarhus_00045 metaG | ecosystem: Environmental > Aquatic > Marine > Oceanic > Sediment | place... | reverse complement strand
CTTTATTTCGGCTGCCTCTTGTTATGTGTAGGTAAACATTTTTAGGAGCTGGTTATGGGTTGTAATCTGGCAATTGCAGGAGTGACCGGAGCGGTTGGTCAGGAATTCCTCAAAATTCTCGAAAGGCGAGACTTCCCGTTTGATTCACTCAGGGTACTTGCAAGCAGCCGTTCGGCTGGCAAGAAAATCGAATTCAAACGCAAAGAATACATTGTCGAACGACTAACCAAAAAGAGTTTCGCCAACATCGATATCGCATTGTTCAGTGCCGGCGGTGCCAGGAGTAAGGAATTTGCTCCCGCCGCCGTTGAAGCCGGCGTGGTGGTAGTGGATAACTCTTCGGCCTTTAGAATGGACCCCGATGTGCCGCTGGTTATTCCTGAGATAAATCCGCAGAAAATTAAGGAACATAAGGGCATTATCGCGAATCCAAACTGCTCGACGATTATCGGGATTGTTCCGGTCTGGCCACTGCACAAAGCGAATCCCGTCAAGCGAATGGTAGTCAGCACTTACCAGGCCGCCAGCGGTGCAGGAATGTCGGCAATGCTCGAATTGGAAAACCAGACCCGCGAGATACTCGACGGCAAAGAGCCAAAGTGCAAGGCTTTTCCGTATCAAATTGCGTTTAATGTCTTTAGCCATAATTCGCAGCTTGATGCCGACAGCTATAACCTCGAAGAGGTAAAAATGGTCAAAGAGACCATGAAGATTTTCGACTGTCCTGATATCGCGATTACGTGCACCTGCATTCGCATTCCTGTATTCAGGGCCCACTGCGAAAGCATCAACCTCGAGTTTAGTGACCCGATGACCCCTGACCAGGTCAGGGACCTGTTGAGTACTGCGCCGGGCGTTTCGCTGATTGATGACCGCGAAAACAATCGCTTCCCAATGCCAATCGACGCCACCGGCAAAGATAACATATTTGTCGGCCGAATACGCCAGGACAAGTCGATACCTGAGAACCGCGGCATAAATATCTGGGTCGCCGGCGACCAGTTGCGAAAAGGGGCCGCCCTCAACGCTGTCCAGATTGCAGAGAAGCTGCTATAATTGCCGCGATGACGGCTCGGAATATAAGATTGACAATCAGCTACGACGGCAGCGAGTATCACGGCTGGCAAATCCAGCCTGGACACAAGACTATTCAGGGTACACTTAGCGAAGTAATCTGGGATTTGCTTGGCCCCGAGGTTAGAATAGCAGGCGCCAGCAGAACCGATGCCGGCGTCAGCGCCCTCGGCCAAGCCGCCCTGATACAAATCGATTCGCCCATACCGACTGAGAATCTTGTCGACGCAATAACCGGCAGACTGCCCCAAGACATAGTTGTCACCGAGGCGGTGGAAGTGCCGCAGGGCTTTGACATCATAGGTGCGGCCAAAAGGAAATTGTACCGCTATACGATTTTTACCGGCCGGCAGCGTCCGGTTCTGCAAATAAGACACTGCTGGCATCTGCGCACAAAGCTTGATGTAGTCGCTATGAACCAGGCTGCTAAAATGTTGGTAGGAAAGAAGGATTTTAAGTCCTTTGCAGCGGCGGCCGACAAACGCGAAAGCTCCGTGCGAACAATCTTTCGCTGCGATGTCACTGCCGAAAATGAGTGGGTATATGTCGATGTAGAAGGCGATGCTTTCTTGTATAACATGGTAAGAAACATAGTCGGAACCCTTGTCGAAATCGGAAGCGGGAGAAGGCTGCCCGAAAAAATAGAACAGATTCTCGAAGCTAAAGACCGAAAAGCCGCCGGGCCCATCGCTCCGGCAGCAGGACTGTGTCTGATGTGGATTAAATACGCCTGAAGCGTATGCAGGAGGCATATTGAAAATCGTTCACATAATAACAAGATTGATACTCGGCGGTGCCCAGGAAAACACTCTTATAACATGCAAGCTCCTGGCACAGCGGGGACACGATGTCACGCTTATCACCGGTCCTGCCATAGGTCCGGAAGGAGAACTCTTTGAACAAACCAAGAATCAAAAATATGATGTGATGGTCATACCCAAAATGATTCGTGCAATCTGTCCCTTATATGACACCATAACCTATTACCAAATCAAAAAATACCTCAAGCGACTGCAGCCTGACATCGTTCATACCCATTCGGCCAAAGCCGGGATACTCGGCAGATTTGCCGCCGACAAATTGAAAGGAAAATGGGGAGAAAACCTGCCGGCGGCTGTGCACACAATACATGGCTTGGCGTTTCATCCCTATCAAAGTAAGTGGCTTAACAAGTTCTATATCGCCATAGAAAAAGCGGCTGCGAAGCGAACAGATTACTTTATTAGTGTTGCTGATGCGATGACTGAGCAGGCGACCACCGTTGGTATAGGCCGGCCGGAGCAATACTCCACCGCTTATTCTGCCATCGAAGAAGATGATTTTTTGCAGCCCATTCCTGACGAGCGAAGAAAAGAGTTTCGCAAAAAGTATCAAATCCCCGAAGATTCCGTAGTGCTTGTCACCATCGCGCGATTATTTATGCTCAAGGGGCACGAATACATTATTGAATCAGCTAAGGTACTTTCGGAGCGATTTGATAAAGCAGTCTGGCTGTTTGTCGGTGACGGAAACTTGAGTGACCACTTCAAGAAACAGGTAATTGACCTGGGATTGGCTGAAAAAATCAAATTCACAGGTCTTTTGCCGCCGAGCCAGATGCCGCTTGCAATACAGTCATCGGATATCCTGGTCCATTGCTCGCTGAGGGAAGGCCTCGCTCGCACTCTGCCGCAGGCGATGCTGTGCGGCAAGCCGGCAATATCCTTCGATATCGACGGCGCACGAGAGGTGGTAAACGAAACAACAGGGCGCCTTATTGAACCAAAAAATATTGAGCAATTAACGAATGCCTGCGCGGAATTGATAGAAGATGAGGAATTAAGAAAGAAGCTTGGTGAACAGGGAAGAGAGTCGGTAAAAGAGAAATTCGCACCGGAAAGAATGGTTGACACTATCGAAGCTGTCTACGAGAAGCTGTTGGGACAAAACTAAATGCTTGACCTCACTGTCATTCTGAGCGTAGCGAAGAATCTTGTTGTTTTAGAAAGAGAAAAATTATGAAAAGTTACAGAAAAGAACTGTGGTTTAATACGAGAGGCAGACGCGAGTTCATCAACATGACGCCGCAGGTTGAGCAGTGTCTTGAAGAAAGCGGTGTCAAAGAGGGCTTTGTGCTCTGCAACGCTATGCACATTACTGCCAGCGTTTTTATCAATGACAATGAATCAGGCCTGCATCACGATTTCGAAGTCTGGCTGGAAAAACTGGCCCCTGAAAAGCCGTACTCACAATATCGTCATAACAGCTTTGAAGACAACGCCGACGCCCACCTGAAGCGCAGCGTGATGGGAAGAGAAGTTGTCGTAGCTATAACGAATGGTCAACTTGATTTCGGGCCCTGGGAGCAGATATTCTACGGCGAATTCGACGGGAAAAGAAAAAAACGTGTCCTCGTAAAAATAATCGGCGAATAAGAAGCTTGTTTTGACGGCAGATAAATGCGACGGCAAAGGCGAGCAAAACTTCAATGGGAAGAGCAGGTATGAACATGCTGAGGATATCCAGAGCAGTGATAATTATGTGGTTCTGTTTATTCTTGCCTGGTGGTTGTGCCCACTATGTAAGCGAGGCGCGGCGTTCGACAGAAGTCGACCTCACGGATGCAGTGATTGTGGTCTGTTTATCTGAAGCGGTGCACGCCAAGACCGCTGATATGCTCAGCGACGAAATCGCCAACCGTACGGGTGTGCGTCTTGAGGTAACCAGCTCGATGCCGAAGGACAATAAAAGCGCGATTGTTCTTGGTACGGTAGACAGTATGAAACCGACGTCATCGCTGCCGAAGGACCTTGAGGTACCGAGTAAGGCAGAGGGCTACGCGATATGGACCGACAATCATAAGGTTTATCTTGTCGGGCGTGACGACCGCGGTGCCTTGTTTGCGGCGGGCAGGCTTATCCGTCTGCTTTCGATGAACAGAGGCAAAGTCTGCGTTTCGGCTGATTTGCGACTGGCCAGCGCACCTGAGTATCCCATACGCGGGCATCAGTTGGGCTACCGAAATCTGAACAACACTTACGATACGTGGGACCTGGCAGCTTACGAACAGTATGTTCAGGAGTTGATAATCTTCGGAACAAATGCCATTGAACTGGTGCCGACTCTTAACGTCAACAAACGGCCCGGCCCGCATATGGGCAAGTCGATGTGGGAGATGAACAAGGCCCTGTCAGAGATGGTAGGCTCATACGGACTTGACGTGTGGATATGGATTAAGGTGATGCATAGCGAGGTTAAGACCGCTGAGGCCGAGAAGGTGGCGATGGCAAAACGCAGGCGGCTGTTTGAGAGCCTGCCCCATCTGGACGCGGTTTTTGTGCCCGGCGGTGACGGCGGTGACACGCCGGTAGAGGTGCTGATGCCGTGGCTGGGCCGTCTGGCCCAGGTGCTGAGGCAGGTACATCCGAAGGCAACGCTCTGGGTCTCCAACCAGACTTTCGAATCCAAAGATAACGACTTTTTCTTCAATTACCTTCAAACAAAATCTCCGGACTGGCTTGCCGGCGTGGTCTATGGGCCCTGGACAACTGTGAGCATCCCGGAGGTCCGGCGACGGACGCCGAAAAAGTATAAGCTTCGACGTTATCCCGACATCTGCCACTGCCTGGGGTGCCAGTATCCGGTGCCACAGTGGGACAGAACTTTTTCACAGACGTTTGGGCGTGAGCCGATATGTCCGAGGCCGCGGGCAATGACTCATATTCACAATCTGTATGCTCCTTTGGCTGACGGCTTTATTACATACAGCGACGGCGTCAATGACGACCTCAACAAATTTGTCTGGAGCGCGCTTGGGTGGGATTCCAAAATCAGCGTTGAAACGATTCTGCGTGAATACGGCAAAATGTTTTTCGGGGATAAGTATGCCGATGCGGTTGCCCGGGGTCTGTTAAAGCTGGAAGAAAACTGGGTCGGAGCCATCGCTGAAAATGAAGGCATCGACGAGACGCTCAGGATATGGCAGGAGATTGCGCAGCGCGGCGGTGATGGACTGGCGGGTAACTGGCGGCTGCAGCTTTATCTTTTTCGAGCGCATTACGACAGTTATCTCAAGCACAGGGCCGCAGCAGAGTTAGGTTATCAGGCCCGGGCTTATGAAGCATTGAAGCGGGCATCGGAAAAGGGCGTCACAAAAGCAATCAATGATGCCCGTTCGGCACTTGCCCGCGTTGACAGCGAAAAATCTGCACAGCAATTGCGAGAGCGGACCGAAATGCTGGGTCTGAAATTATTCAAGAGCATCGGTCTTCAAATGAGCACCAAGGCCCCTTACAAGGCTGTAGGGCCGAGACGCGGGGCCGTGATGGATTATCTCGACCGGCCGTTAAATGACCGGCTGTGGCTTGAAAGCCAGTTCAAAGAGGTTCTTCGCCAGCAGAACCAAAAGGCCCAACTTGCGCGGATAGACAGAATCATGAATTGGGATGACCCGGGACCGGGCGGGTTTTATGATGATTTGGGTTTTGTTGGCAAAGACCCACATCTTGTCAGGCAGAAAATCTGGCAGCAGGACCCGCAGTTTTTAGAGTCGCCGATAGCAGAGCAGTACTATACGGCCAGAGTGTCCGATGCTAACAAGCTTTCCTGGCGTGACCAGGCACAAATACGCTATCGGATGGGCGTACATCCTCCTTATGACAAGTTCTCGCCGCAGGAACAGGCGCAGTCTCATAGCCAAACACGGCCACTTTTGAGGATGCGCTACGAGGACCTGGACCAGCAGGCTAAGTATCGGGTCCGCGTGACCTATCATGGCCGATTTCATACCACGGTCAAGCTTGTAGCCGACGGCAAGTACGAGGTTCACGGTCCGCTGACCCAGCCCGACCGCGTCCGGCCGGTTGAATTTGATGTGCCGAGAGGGGCTACGAAAGACGGCGTGCTTGAGTTACAATGGCAGCTCATGAATAAAGCACGCGGCTGTCAGGTTGCTGAGGTCTGGCTGATAAAGGAAAACTAAAGACTCACAAGGCAAGTCCCGAAGCAGATAAAGGATGCGGCAATACGGGGCGGCGATTAAGTCGGAAATGTTTGTATCAGGCAATGGAGTATAGTATGGATAATGCAAAGCGTGCAGTTTCTTGTTTTAAGCAAGGTTATAACTGTTCCCAGGCGATAGTGTCAGTTTACGGCGAGCAATTTGGTCTCAGTCGGGAAACGGCCTTGAAGGTTTCTGCCGGGTTCGGTGGCGGAATGCAAATGGCCGAGACGTGCGGGGCGGTGACCGGAGCCTTTATGGTCATCGGATTAAAGCACGGTGCAACTGAGGCAGAAGACAAACGCGCAAAGGAACAGACCTACAAACTCGTCAAAGAATTCGCGGACAAGTTTAGTTCCCGCAACGGTTCTGTTATTTGCAAAGAGTTGCTTGGCTGTGACATAAGCACACCTGAGGGTGCTAAGACTGCACAAGAAAAGGATTTGTTTGCTACTCTATGCACAAAACTGGTACGGGATGCCGCCGAAATTCTCGAAGAACTCGCTGTTTAGGATGCCACTCACGGTGAACTTAGTAGTCAGCAATTGCAAAGCAGGCTTTTGGGTGCGTCTTGCTGCAATTCTGATTGATTTGCTCATTATTTGGGTAGCGGTCAGACTTGCTATAGTGCTTTTTATCTACGCTGGTGTTTACGTGCCTTTTGAGTCGACGTTTGCCCTGTCTTTCTTGGTTTATTCAGCCCTGCTAATTGGCTGGCGAGGAGCCACTGTCGGCAAGACATTGTGCGGCCTTACCGTTCAGTCTTCAAGAGGCAAACATGGAGGTTACTTAAGAGCGCTTTTGCGGGAAACGGTTTGCAAACTAATTTCGGCGGCCTTTTTATTTTTGGGATTCATTTGGGCAGCGTTCTCTCGAAAAAAACGCGCATGGCACGACTATATTGCGCGCACAGCAGTAATCCAGGACCCGCAACGGCGGAAGCGAACCCCAATTGCTCTTTTGGCCGCATTCGTGTTGAGTGTATTCTTCATCGGCAGGAAACCGCTCAGCAACATTTGGTCGAGTTATCTTGCCTCAAGCCGGATGGGAGTGCCTTCGAATATATCAATGCCGTATGCCAACCGTGACCCGTCCACGCTGGTGGAGATTTCTTCGCTGGCTAAAGATGACCGCACAAAGTTCATCAAGTGGCTGGACCTGCACGGCAAGGACCCCGTTGAGTACGCCGTGGAAACGGCCGCAAAACATCAGGTAACCATTTTTGGGGAGATACACCAGCAAAAGGATTATTTGCTCTTCCTTAACAAAATCATTCCCGAATTGTACCACCGCGCCGGCGTGAGGTGCGTGGCTATGGAAGTATGCCTGGCTGAGGACAATAAGAAGATTAGCCAATTAGTCACTGCACCGGAATTCGACCGCGAGCTTGCATTGGAAATCGCCCGGCATCAATCGTGGGGCCTGTGGGGCTCCAAGGAATACTGGGACGTATTTGAAACGGTTTGGCGCTTGAACAAAAGCCTGCCCGAAGGCAAAAAGAAGATGCGTCTGGTTGGCATCGACGTGAGATTTGACGCTCCATCGATGGCCCTTGTTACGGGTGGCGAGGGAGCGAAAATCAAAGCGCCATTATGGGAGAAGTTGAGAATTTTCAGGATGGTCGATGACATTATAGTTGAGCTTAATCGCGACGTACTGATGGCGCTGAATATCGAGAAGGAAATCATTGAGCGAGGGGAGCGGGGAATCGTGTGGGCCGGATTGGCCCATTCGTATACGCATTATCAACAACCGATTATTATCCGTGGAAAATTGCTCAGGAAATTTAACCGGATGGGATTACTGCTGCATCACAAATATAGCGAAAAGATATTTCAAGTGGTTCTGCACGAGGGCCACGGCGTTTTCGATTCCCTTATGGAAGAGTTTATCGAACCTGTTATGGAAGAGCGCGGAAATATCCCGGTTGGGTTTGATGTATTCGATTCTCCATTTGCAAATTTGCGAGATGGCAGCTCCAAGGATTATCGTTATCTTCCCAGCTTAAGATTCGCGGACAAGGCCTGTGGTTACATTTATCTAAAGCCCGCTAAGAAACTTAAAAAGTGTGGGTGGCTTTCAGGCTACATCTCCAAGGAAATGTTTGTGAAGAATAAGCCTTATTACAAGGCATGGGGTCGACTTGCTGATATACAAGTTAATGATGAGCACAAAGCAAACGAAGTGCTCAAAATGCTGTCTGAAAATTAGCACTGATCAGAGCCTTAATTAGAGATCGGTGACTTGATGAGCTTGCTGTTTTTTTCTACTTCAGGTATGCCAGCGAACATTATCAATGACTTACTCATCTGTGTTCGCCTTCAGCGTAACGCTTTCCTACAACGCCGCCAATAATTCATTTAAGCTGTTCTAACCGCTCTGTTCGTCTTTGAGAATCTGCTTCAAACTGTACTGGCCTAAGACGCTTCGCTGCGATTGTGCTATCCGCTCAAGAGTCGCCGGCTGGTCGGTTGTCGACTGAGCAAAACCGACCTCAGCCACGGCTGCCGCGATATCGCTTAGTTTGACGTTCGTCGCGTCTTTTGCCAGAATAAAACCGACCTTGGGCTCCGAGGTCTTAATCAACAGTCGCGCTTTAACAAGATGGTCCAGTATCTTCTCGCCGAACTCGGCCGGTATATCCATTTTGGTGCATATAACTTCCGATGAGACCGGTGCATTGTTCGCCTCAAACGCAGCAGCAATCTCGCGCATAATATTAATAGCGGTAAAATCATTGGCTATGAAATATTCCTCTGTTTTCTTTGCAGCGGCAATCTCAGCGGCGTCAAGGCTCTTTAAATGTTGAGTAGTAAACGTCAACTGCAGGCCGAACAGAACAATAAGCCACGTAATGAAAATCCAGAATACTCCCAGCGGCACGAGTCCCACGACCCCATAAACTTTGCTGTAAGGGATAAATTCGGTGACGTACTGGGCGAAACCCCACTTTGCAAAACTCCAGACCAAAGCCGCCACCGCCGCACCCCAAATAGCCGCTCTGGCCTGTACTTTCGTGTTCGGCAAGACAAAGTAAAGAAAGAAAAAAGCCGCCGTCGATACGAGGTAAGACAACAAAGCCGGAGCAACATTTGACAGAATGGTTTTATGTATCTGCCCCACTGTCGAATATTGTGTGCTGATGTAGATACCGACGCCCAGAAGCAGCGGCCCAAGAGTCAGAAGCGCCCAATAGTTAATCATTCGCTGCAGGAAATTCCTTCCTCGACCAACTCGCCAAATATTGTTAAATGCCCGCTCGATGGTTGACAGCAAAGCAAGCGCTGCCCAAATGACAATCGGAATACTGATTAGCGTAATCGATTCTTTGTTTACGCTGGCGAAAAACCGTCCCACTATCCGGTCAAGATACGCCGTGAGCATTTCGGTTTTTTCGGTCCCCTCAGAGCCGGCAGTAGTGATTTCTATAGTCGTCAGATTAAGCCCTTCGTAAATTAAGTTTTTTACTTTCTCGCCGATGTCACTGTAGGCTGGAAACAACTGAAATATCAAAAGCATGACGATGGCCAGCGGAACAACTCCGAAGATGGTGTGATATGAAAGCGCCGCCGCCTGCTGGCCTGCACGGTTCTTCTTTAAGAGTCTCGCACAATGCGACCACAACTTTATCTGAAAGACCAGAAAGCGGCTGGCTTTACCAAGCTCCGCGTACGGCGTGGACAAGATTTCTTTCAGCTTCGGCATCACTGTTCCTTTCAATCCTGGCTCTTACTGATAACCAACTCGGCCGATTAGAGTATTTACTTAAGTAGTCCCTCCAGTCCTTCGAATATTTTTCCCTTAAGCTGGTCTTCCAAACGCTGTTTTAGTTGTAGTTCAAGCAGTTTGCCCAGATCAAGTTCAGGATTGTAGATTGTCCCTGTAAGTGGTATCGATATTCTTTTTCCAGCTTCTTGGTCGCCAACCCTCACCGTCCTGCCGTCTAAAGTATAAGGCAACATTACAATCATATCCAAACTCTTATCCAGCCCGATGACACCCTTAAAATTAAGTGGATTATCACCAACATCTACCTGCATATCGTCATATCGAAGAAAACCGTCCTTTAAAATAAATTTCGCCGGATGTACTTTGATATCCTGGTCCCTGAGGCTCAGGCCAGCCAAAGAAAGAAGCCGGCTGAGCAAACTCGACGCGGAAAGACGCATATTGATATTGTCCGCCCAAATGGTGCCGATTATTTCAGCTTCTTTCTTAGCTGCGCCTCGCAACGGCAGCGCAAGGCGCTGGCAATTGAAATTCCCCACACCGTTGACGTCGAATGCGTTCGCGAAAATGGGATTTACATACACCAAAAGCTCTCTCGACATCTCATCGTTGATTTGAACACCTTCTGCTATGTGAATCGGCCCGGGCGTTCTCAACAGCGTTGGCTTCTGTTTGAAATCCGCCTCACCCGCAAATCTTATTACACCATTGTTGACCTTTGATGAAAACTGAGAAATTGTAAAAAGACCTTTCGCTATCTGAATCTCCGCCTCGGTCGGACTGAAACCAAGCCCCTTATAATAGGCCGAATCGAAACCTAACTTACCCTTTGTGCTCAAATTCGCGAGCAGTTCCTCTTTCTTGCCGGCGGGATATTCACTTGAAAATCCAATAGTCTGTTCTCTTTTGCCCTTAAGTTTAAGGCCCTTTGGCAAAAATGGCCCCGCGACAGTGGTGACAGCCGACCACTCATATTCACAATCGACCTGCCCCTTTATTTTGGTTTTACCTGCCTTGGTTGTTTTGCTTAAATTGCCCTTGCGAATCTTTATTTGAGGGCTAATCAACTGCAGTTCTTTAACAGCGATGGATTTCTCAGCCGGGTTAACCTCGGCATCGAAAACAACCAGAACCTGCTCCTGCTCAAAAGGCTCCTGTTCCGGATAGTGCACCTTCAGGTTCTTAACTTTTGTCGAGTCAGTTACGACGCGGCAGGTACCTTTTTTAGAGCTGATTGAGATATTCGACTTCGCGATTCCCGCCAGTTGCATCTCCTTCGGAAAAGACCCAAACAGCACCGCGAATGGCTGCAACTTCGCCAGGTCAACATCATTTGCTGAAACCGCAAGCTCCAGAGATTTCTGTGCCTTTTTGCCCAACGGCAGAACAGAGTTCTTTATGGCGACCTTGCCGAGAGTTGCCGTTGCATTTATGAAATTGACGTTAACAATGTGTTTGCTTCTATCGGCAGTAAAGGAGAAATCCATATCAGCTTTAGGCTCGAAGGCGGTCAGCCCTTTCGCTGAAGACAGGCGAAGGTCTTTAACTACAGATGAGCCGACGGCGACAATCTTGTCTCTGCTGGACGACAATTGTCCCTTGCTGAAAAGCTCGCCCGCCATCCGGTATTCGCCTATGTTTACGAACTGTCCCAACTCCGATTGCAGCTTTGCCAAATCCACATCGGCACTGTATCGCAGCAACTTACCGGTTCCTGCGCAACTGATGTCACAGAAAGCCGCGGAGACGTCTAACCTGTCATACTTTATACCGCTTTTATCCGATGTAATTTCCACTATTGCTTTCACCGGCTGTGACAGAGCGATTTTCTTTCCATCAACCACACCCGCCAACCCGACAATGCTTGCCTGGCCGCTAATCTCTTTTCGACCGGCTTTGGCAGACGTCTCAATGTCACCGCTGAGCCGTCCCGAAGTTACTTTCATACCCTCTTTCAAACGAAATGTCCCCGGCATCTGCGACAAAGCCTGTGCCAAATCACACTGGAAACGCCCTTTCAGAACGTAAGCTGAGTCGGGCTTTACGAACTCCGATAATGATTTGAATGTTTTAGGAACTACGCCGCTCGCCTCGGCATCCAACCAGTCGCTGTGAATATCAAGCTTGTCAACATTTATTACTTCCTTGGCGCTGCTTAGTTTCACACCAACGTTTAGGGTGCTGGTCTTGAATTGGTCGCCTTTCAAGTGGCCGCCGGATATATCCAAATCCTTGCCTTTTATGGTGCCGCTCAGGTCTTCGATTCGGCCGTCTTTGACTTCGCTTGTCAAGTTGGCCGAGACCTTGCCTTGAGCTTTAATGTCGATTCCACCTAATGCAAGAATCGGCCCTAAAGAAGCAAGGTCCAAATCGTCGACTTCGACAGTGAAATCGCCGCTTGTCCCCTTGAAGCTCCAGCCGGTCTTTTTCTTCGGCCTGACCTTGCCTTGCGCGCTAATCTTCGATTCTTTGCCTTTGTCCGCTACGGTCGCAGTTATATTGAAAGTCGTTCCCTGTCCAAGCGGACGCAAATCGACTTTCGAGCTTATCTGTGAAAGCTTGACGGTCTTGGCTTTTGCGTCGGTCACCCTTAAACTACCATCGGTTACTGTCATGTCGATTTTATTGATTGGCAGTGTAACAGGTTTGCGTTTCTTGCTCTCAGACACCTTTCGCTCAGGGCCTTCGGCCTGCTTTGGCCGCCACTTTTCAAGATTTATCTCGACCTGGGGCTCGCGGATTTCTGTTTTACCGAAGGACAAATCTCCCATCAGAATGGAACCATAGTGGGGCTTTGTGGCGATTTGCTTTATCTTGACCAGGATTTCTTCGGCACTGCCGTTGAAACGGAAGTCCGAAATCCTGACCCCTTTCCACCAGCTCATTGAAAGGTCGGCAAAGTCCGCCTGGCCGTCGATGGAACGGTTGATTTTGGCTAATATAACCTTGCGGCCTTTTGCGCTGGATACGAACGCTGGCACAAGAAAAACCACTACCAAAATCAAAACGCCTACAAGTGCCAATACCAGCGTAAGTATTCGTTTTTTGTTTTTCTTCCGCCGCTTTGCTCTGGTACCTTTTCCAGCCCGCATCGCTTTGTCCCCCGAAAGAATGCTAAAGTCCTACATTAAAACAGCACCAACCAGTACAAAAATCCAGTATATCACTTTTAAATCGGCAAACAAGCCGGATTGCGATATACATAAATTCATACCAACGACAATTATGTAGCGAGAAATAGTGAATTCTTCCTGCAGACCAAACACCCCCCCTACTTTCACGTACTTGAAGAATAGTCAAAAAACCATTCCTTCGCACCAGACTTTTGCGCTAAAAACAATACCGAACAGGGCAAGGACTACCGTTGCTATCCACGCAATCCCGATGCCCCATCGCTTCTTCTTCAGACTCCAGGTTGATTCAAGAGCGCCCAGTATAGTCAATACCAGGAAAAAAAAGGCTGGGATAAAGCAGGCCCTTGTCTCGAACCGGTCGAGACGTGCAATCTCCTCAAGGGTCGGGAAATGAGTGATCCCTACCTTTCTAATATCAGGGACCCAATAACGCAGGGCGTAATACTGCCACGCCAAAACAAGTAAGCAGGCCAAGATGCTAAAGGATGCGAAAATGATGTCTCGAATATCGTCCGTCCTTTTGGCGTCTTTTTCAGCCAGCATCAATTTGCCCCTCAAAAGACACTTAAATCTATTGAGACCACAATTTCAGCGGCAGATTCTGATGTGGCGGCAAGTAATGCGGACTTCGTCAGAATCACTCGAGCATAATCTCATCAGATTTGCCTTTGATTATGGAGTCGACCTTGTCTGTGTATTCTTTGGTGATATCGTCGATTTGCTTTTTGCCTTTCTCCAAATCATCCTCAGTGATAAGTTTGTCTTTTTGCTCTTTTTCAAGCTGCTTGTTTGCATCTCTTCGGATGTTACGGATGCTGACCTTTGTCTGTTCGCCGGTCTGCTTGGCCTGGGCAGCGAGCTGTTTTCTTCTCTCTTCGCTGAGCGGCGGAACTTTTAGTCTTATCAGCTTGCCGTCCACGAGCGGCGCAATACTCAAATCGCTGCTTTTGATTGCCTTTTCAATCTCTTTGACCGAAGCCGGGTCGAACGGCTTTATCACAATCATATCCGCCTGTGGCGCCGCCAGAGTGGCCAATTGCTTTAACGGCGTGGGCGTGCCGTAATAATCCACCTTTATATTCTCAACAAGCCCTGTAGAAGCCCTCCCTGTCCGAACTGTCTTCAGCTCGTTATGCAAAACTTCAGCCGCCTTTTTCATCTTCGCTTCACACTCGTTGACGATTTCTTTGACAGGCATTTGCAACCTCCAGATTCAATAAAATTAAACTATTGCAAAATACTCACAACGCAAGTATTGATTATTCCAAGACCCACTCTCGTTCACTTCACATCCGCTGCCGGCCCATCAAGCTTAAGCTCGATTATTGTGTCAAGCTCTTTACGATGGGCCTGCGGTACCGAAACCTCTATAGCTTTTTCGGCCTGTTTCACAGTGGCTGTGCCGCCGGTCAGGACCCTGTATGATATAATTTTGTGCTTGAGAGGGGCGAGTCTAATGACATCGCCGGGCCAGCGCAGGATGTGAAGGTAAATCACATTGTCCTTGTGAGTGCTTCCGCCCCACCATCCGTCCCCGGCGATAGAGAACCGGCCGTAGTAACCCTCTTGCTTGCGGGTCTTTTCGTCCGGAGCCACAAAGGGGCCGCCCCGTGTGCCGTAGATACTTTCACCGTAGTGTTTGAGCCAAATTCCAATCTGGCGCAGCATCGCAGCCTGGCGAGGCTCGATTTCGCCGGTCGGGAGCGGGCCAACATTTAGAAGAAAATTCCCGTCGCCTGTTGCGCAGGTAACGAGCATATGAATGCACTCCTTCAACGAGCGCAGCTTATCATTTGTCTTCCAGGCCCATTGCTGTCCGAGCGTTGCATTGGTCTCCCAGGGGCGGTCGCTCTGAAAAAGGCCGACGCGATTCTCGGGTGTCCGGTAATCGCCCGGCAGCCCCGCCCGGTCGTTGATAATTACGTGAGGCTGAAGCCGCCGGACTATCTTGAACAGCTTCTCCGAATCCCAATCCTCGGCCTTTCCGCCCAGGCCATCGAAGAAAATAATGTCAACCCGGCCGTACCTGGTGCATAATTCCTTAAGCTGGCCATGCAGATACTTTATGTACCGTGCGTGGTTGTCGGTGCGGTAATCAGGGTGGTGCCAGTCGGGCTGTGAGTAATAAAAGCCGAGCTTCAATCCTTCTCGATGGCAGGCGTTGGCCAGTTCCTTGACGACATCACGTCTGAACGGTGACTTAGTAATCTTGTAATCCGTCAGGGCGCTGCCGAACATACAGAAGCCATCGTGGTGTTTCGTAGTGAACACGAGATACTTCATACCCGCATCTTTGGCAAGCTGTACCCACTCTTTCGCGTTGAACTTCGCGGGGTAGAAACTGCGGTAGAGATTATCATAGACCTCAACGGGGATGGGACCGGTGCCTTTCCTGCCTCGCCGCTCGCCTCCTCGCGACCAGCCGATTTCCGTTCCCATCAGGCTTACAGGCCCCCAGTGGACAAACAGCCCAAACTTCATCTCGCGCCAATTCTGCAAGTCTTCTTCGCTTGCGTGCAGATAATCCCTTCGCTCTGTGAGGCTGCCGGTGTCAGCTTTCTGCATGGAACAGGACGGCAATAGACATGTTGCGGAGACCAAACAAACCACAAGCAGCCATTCAGCGATTTTGCTTGCCGTCATACTTCTCATCCTTGTTATTTTTCTAAAGTATCTCTAATTTTGTTTTGCGACTGCCCCGTTTGACGCTATCTTGCAGAGCTTTTAGCAGATTACGGTCCCGACCTGCTCACCGCAAACAGCCTTTTTTATATTGCCCTGTTTGAAGATATTCAAAACAATAATCGGGATATTGTTGTCCCTGCAAAGGCTTATTGCCGAATGGTCCATTATCCGCAGGTCTTTCGTAAAGATGTCCTCGTAGGACAGTTTTTCGAACAGCTTCGCATTTGGATTTTTCTTGGGGTCGTCACTGTAAACACCTTCGACCTTGGTTGCCTTTATGAGCAGGTCAGCATCGAGTTCCGAAGCCCTTAAAGCTGCACAGGTGTCGGTAGTAAAAAAAGGGTTTCCAGTTCCGCCAGCCAATATCGCAACTCTTCCACGCTCAAGGTGCCGAAGAGCTCTCCTGCGAATAAAGTGCTCGCACATCGCGGGGACCTCAATTGCGCTGAGGACCCTCGTTGGCTGACCAAGCCTCTCAAGTGTCTCCTGCAGAGCACAGGCATTGATAATGGTGGCTAACATCCCCATATAATCGGCTGTGTTCCGTGGTATGTGACTGACCTGTGAGAAGCTTTCTCCCCGCAGAAAATTACCTGCGCCAACCACGACGGCAACCTGCGGGCCGAGTTTGCATATTTCCGCTATCCTTTTGGCAATCGACTCAAGTGCAGAGCCGTCGATACCAAATTCGCCGGGCTTGCAAAAACTCTGGCCTGACAGTTTCAGCAACACTCGGCTGCAATTGCTCTTTGCCATCCTTTTCTCGATAGCTTAAAGACTATATTTGCTATCCGACTTCCAGCCGGACAAATCGTTTTATCTTTGCTTGCCCCCCGGCCTGCTTGGCTGCCTCATCCAAAACCTGGGCAACGGACTTGCTGTCGTCCTTGACAAATCGCTGCTCAAGAAGACAGTTTTCAACAAAGAATTTCTTCATCTTACCTTCGACTATTTTATCAATAATGTTGGCGGGTTTATCCTTGACCTGCTCGGCATAGATGGCTTTTTCCCGCTCGATAGTCGTGGAGTCAATCCCCTCTTTGTTCAGCGCCAGAGGTTTTGTTGCAGTAATGTGCATCGCTATATCCGCCGCCGTCTGTTTTAGCGTATCAGAGGCCGCTACTTGCTCATCGCTGGTTTCAATCTCGACCATCGTGCCTACTTTTTTGTTGAAATGAACGTAAATGCTTATACGCCCCGGCCCGTCGAGCTGATACTTTGCGAAGTCACCTACCTGAATTTTTTCGCCTGTCTTACTGACTGTTTCCGTCAGGACATCGTTGAATTTCCTGCCATCGACAGACGTTTCCAAGACACTGTCCACGCCCTCATCGGCCGAGCACGCCAGCGCACAATCCCCCAAAGCTTCCGCCGCCCTCACAAAGTCATCGCTCTTTGTCACAAAATCCGTCTCGCAGCAAAGCATTGCCATCGCAGCCGTTTTGCCGTCCTGGCTCATCCTGTCGACAACTATACCTTCGGAAGTCTCACGCTGGGCCCGCCTTGTCAAAGTTGCAAGACCTTTTTTCCTCAATACCTCCATTGCCTTGTCAATATCGCCGCTTGCCTCCTGAAGCGCCCTCTTGCAGTCCATCATTCCCTGCCCACTTATCTTTCGCAGTTTCATCACCAATGAAGCTGAAATTTCCACCATTTTGAAAACTCCTGTTCTTTATTTCGTATTATGAGATGCGTATCGCGTCACTTTCCCGCGCAATAGTCATTTGTACGGCGTACTACGAGTTTGGCTGCTCCGGAGTCTGCTGCTGGCCTTGACCTTCTTGTGAAGGCGGCTCTGCAGCTTTCTCGGCCTGCGTGGAAGTCGGCGCAGCACTTTCTGCCGGTGCTTCCTGGACAGCAGGCACAGCCTGAGGTTCGCCTGTATCCGCACGAGCCAGCACGGCCCGTCTCGAGCGAACTCGCCTCGGCCGTTCTCTTACTGTTTCCCTGGCCGCAACCATTGTCTTGCCGGTCGCCACCGCATCAGCCAACTCATCGAGTATCAATTCTATCGCTTTTATCGAATCGTCGTTTGCGGGTATCGCCACATCTACCGTATCCGGGTCCGAATCCGTATCGATTATTCCAACAGTCGCAATGCCCAGCTTTTTCGCCTCTCGCAGCGCAATATATTCTTTCCTCGCATCGACAATTACAACGGCGCCGGGCAGACGAGACATATTGCGAACACCTTCCAGATTGCCCTTGATCTTTTTCAACTCCCGTTTCAATCTCGACGCCTGCTTCTTACTCTCGCTCTCAAGCGTCCCATCTTCCTGCATAGCTTCCAACTGCTCTAATCTTTGCAGCCGAGACCGTATAGTTCTGAAGTTGGTAAGCGTTCCGCCGAGCCAGCGGTGCGATATATAGTGCATTCCGCACTTGGCCGCAACCGCCTGAACCGTCTTTTGTGCCTGACGTTTCGTACCGACGAAAACAACATCTTTTCCCGACGAAACCACTTCAGCAAGAAGCTTCTTGGCTATCAGCAGCCCTTTCAGCGTCTTTCTGATATCGATAATATGGATATGGCCGCGTTTTACAAAAATAAACGGGGCCATTTTTGGGTTCCATCGGCTCACACCGTGCCCAAAATGGGCCCCGGCGTTTATCAGTTCACGAGCCAACTCTTTAGCCACAAAAACCTCCAAATAACTTCGAAAACCTACCGTCTATCACTACGTACGCACAGCTAAAACAATGGAAGATAATGCAAGCGGCGCAATATGTCAAGAATTTTTACATCGCCAATTTTTATTAAATACCATAGCTGCCGGCAAGCACGGCAATTTCAATGTTTAGCCCGAACTTGCCTTGCTCGGTCCTGTCTTGCCTCTGCCGAAATCAGCTTGTCTCTGAAGACGAGTCCCATCACTCGATAAATCAGCTTTGCCGCTATGAAATCCGGCGTTGGATTCCCAGGAACAGGGCAAAGCTCGACCACGTCAAACCCGACAACCGTCTTTACGCGGGTCAGCTTCTCAAGACAATCAACCATATTGTACCACCGAAGCCCGCCCGGCTCAGGATTCGCAACCGCCGGCATCTCGCCGGGGTCCATTACGTCAAGGTCTATCGAAAGGTACACACACTCAGGCAGCGCCGACAATATCTCATCGATACAGTCCCTCGACCTTAAAATTTCACGTGCCGTGACGAGCCTAATGCCTGAATCCCTTATAAAATCCGCCTCACCGCGTGACGCTGAGCGCACCCCGGCTATCGCTGCCGTGATACCAAGCTCATGTACTCTCCTCGCGACGCTCGTATGGCCGTACTTCGTGCCTTCGTACTTATCGAAGAGGTCCGGGTGTGCGTCCAGCATCACAAAACCTACATCCGGATACTTGCCCAGCGCAGCCCGCACGGCCCCAACCGTCAGAGAGTGGTCGCCTCCAATAACCACCGGCAGCTTGCCTTCCTGAAGAATATCAGTGACAACCGACTCAACAACCTGCAAATTTTCAAAAGGAGAATTAACATTCGGCTCCACTTCATCCAGGGTCTGAATTCCAACCTTGAATGTTTCAACGCCTAACTCCGAATCGAACAGCTCCAGGTTTCGGGAAGCCCGCAAGATCGCCTCCGGCCCCCGCCTCGCCGCCAGTTTGGAGCTGCTTGTCGAATCGTAAGGGACAGGAATCACACAAACCGAAGGACTCTGCTGCTCCGCAGTGCGGGGAATCGCTCCAAAACCGTAAGGATGTGTCTTATAGCCAGCGTGTTCTCGGTCGCTCAATACTTTGTCTCCGTATGTCAAAGCTTACAAACAAATACCGTATTAGTTTATTGTTCAACTTTTTCCCACGCCTCTTTTTCATCCAGGATGTCCCCACGCACGCAGTGACACTCTGGGTCTTTCACCTGCTCCCACTCTCGCAGCGTTGCGTCTGGATTTCGGATTCCTGTGGGTAAAGGCTTTTACCAAGTCGCACTTAGAACCTGTCAAGGCTCTGCTCTTCCAACTTTTCCGGCTTCAGGTCCGCTTTTAATTGCTCCGCGATACCCTGGGCGTTGGTGTCCCCGCACGTGAAGACATCAATAGCCATTTTCCCTTCGTCCGCATATGTGTGCACCGATACGTGGCTTTCATCCATCATCACAAAAACGGTGCATCCGGGCGGAGAGTTATGGCCGAAGTGGTACCGTGACGTGTTGATAATCGTACCTCCGTTCGCCTTGGTGGCCCGCACAACCATTTCGAGCAGCCGCTTATCATCCAGGCAGGCCTTGCTCGAAACGCCGTAATAGTCCAGAACAATATGCATTCCCTTACTCAATTTTCATTTCCTCCAACTGGTCTCCTTTCCAACGAAAAATCCTTTTTGCTCTTGCCGACTGACCAGAATAGTCGCTGAGCACCGTACCCGCAACTAATGGCAAGGCGATGGTTGCATCAACATATGCAGTAGCAGCAGCTCCCTCACCCGTCACTTTTCCCCACGATTCGGCTTCAGCGGACGTGCACCCGCTAAGGCCGCCGTACTTTGGGTCCTCGGTGGTTATCTGAATAAAATAGCTGTGTCCCTGGCCCTGCACAGAAAAAGCGTCAAGCATCGGTGTCAACTGTTGTATATAATTCTTAGGTACTCCTCCACCGATAAAAACAGCGCCTGTCCTTACTGCGTCTCGCTTTATTTGCAGTATCTCAAAATTGTCGCGAATCTGGTCTATCATCAGTCTCGGCCCATCGCCCGAGCGTACGTAATGATGCGTCAGCGCTATCCCTATCCCGGAATCGCACAGCGCCGGGCAAAAGACCGGGACTCCCTCTCTGGCCGCCGTGCAGAGAATCGACTCATCGTCATCGAGCTCGCCGGCCAGGCATTTCAGAAATTCCCTGCTCGAATAGACCCGCTGCTCCAGGCCCGATGCGATTTGAGCTATTTTTTCCTCGGTTTGGCCGAATTCCGTATCGCTCGCAAACGTGTCATATATCCGGTCGATTCCTGCCTTGCGAAGCTCCTGGTCGTTTACGGAAGCGCTGCCTACGTAATGGCGGAAGCCTATGGCCTCAAAGAAATCGTGGTAAAGGTTCGCCCCCGTGCTCACCAGAACGTCGATTAAGTGATGCCGGAGCAAATCCGCGATTATCTTTCGCATCCCGGCCGGCACCATCGCCCCCGCCAGACCAAAGAATATCACCGCCTCCTCATCCTGCAGCATCTGCCGGTACACTTCGACGCACCGAGATATGTTTCGCGCCTGGAACGATGCCCGCGAAAAGGACGTCACCAGACCATCAAGGTCCCCGTTGCTTGATATATCTATATGCCCAATCGTCTTGTCGAGATACTTCGCCATTCCTGTCTCCGAGTTTCCGTTCAGCGTCAGAATTATAACTCGACTCCGCACCACGTCAATAAAATCTTACCAATCGCCTGCAAATTTCTCAACCATTCTACCCGGCCGGATTATCAAGAATCAATGGTCAATCGAAATGTTATTTTGAGCGCATTTGTCTTCAGCCAATACCACATCAAATCTTCTTCGCAGCAGGATAACAAAGATAGATTCTGGTGCAGGGGCATCGGCGAAAGAACACTGTACCGAAAAATCAAGGAATACAATCTGTAGGGGCAACCCCACGTGGTTGCCCTGATTTGTTATGAAATTGTTCTGATGTGTTGTTCAATGTAGGGGCAACCACACATGGTTGCCCGGATACGTTGTTATTATCAAGGATTGGGGGCTGCCCCAATCTCAACCCCGTCATTCTGAGCGAAGCGCAGCGCTTTTTCTTCTCTGTCATCCTGAGCGAAGCGCAGCGCTTTTTCTTCTCTGTCATCCTGAGCGAAGCGCAGCGCTTTTTCTTCTCTGTCATCCTGAGCGAAGCGCAGCGGAGTCGAAGGATCTGGCCTTCGCATATACTTCATCATTCGCCATTCCTTGTTCGATATTCGATATTCAACCCCCTTTTCCCTTCTCCCTTTTCCCTTTTTCCTTTTGCCTTTTCCCTTCCTTTCTGTTATTTTCTGTCGTGATGAACACCTACACCCTTGAGCGGAGAACTTCATCGAATCGTCCGTTTGATATTCCTGCAAAGCATGCCCCGGCGCAGGCAGGGGGCAGGAATCCAGTCCGTGACTGGTAACTTAAAAGATTTTTAAGGTGAAGATAGATTCATTTGTATAGCAACAACTCGACTGAACTCATCGAACTCAGATAAGGTCGAGACCGGCGGATGAACTGGTCGCAGATATAATGAGAAAGAGGTACTCCAACCAATGGCACAGTGGAATAAAAAATATAATCCTGTTCCATTGATACAAGAACTGGAAAAGTCTAGGTCTATCAACGACGAAGGGAAGGCTCAATTTGGCGGTTTTGGAATTATGACAGCATCCCCCAAACTGGAAGCAATGATACGTCTTAACCCGGAAATAACCCTTGAGGATAAACACGGGATTGTCCAACAGTCTATTTTTAATGTGGGCCGAAAAGGCAGATTGTCATCTAACGCCATATTGGGAGAAATTAAGAAACTTGAAAAAGAGTATCTATCTTCTCGCCAACAGAATTACATTTTGGCTACTTCACTGTCTGTTCACAGTTACTACCACACACTTCCCAATGTACAGATTGACAATAATAGAATTACTTTCAGCAAATCTCTTCCGAAAAGCTTCGTTAAAGTGATTAGTAACCAGCAACATATAAATTTTTTCACCAGAGAAAAAAAACTTCCATCTAAATATCTTTGTGTAAGAATAGCAGTTCGGGCTAAGAGCACACACCAAGCGACAGAAAAAGCCTTAAGCTCCTTGAATGTCTTTCGTGGGATGCTTAATTACTGCGTCAATTACGGTCAGCAATCCTTTTCTTTTGGAGGAATGTCTCGAAAGCCCATAAACAAAATTCTTTTGGGCCCAATTCATACATTGCACAAGCCAAATGGAAAAATGGCTGTTGACGATCTCTTCTGGTTTGAAGAAGGATACAGGCAGCCTCTGCGGCCTTATCACAATAATACCATTGGGCAGTTTGACAAGATACTGAAATTGATCCGTGAAATCCGAAAAAATATTCAAAAAACTAAAATCAGAGAAAAACTCCAGGATGCTATATTACTTTATAATGACGCACTTGACACCTATAATTACGAAATATCATACATTAAGTTGTGGGCTGTTTTAGAATTATTAACGGCAACAGGGCAGGACGACAACCACAAGGTTACTATCAGACGAACTGCTTTCATATTTAACGATCCGGAAGGGGAAAAGGTGCATCTGGAGTTGCTAAGGAATTTCCGCAATGAACTGGTACACCGGGGATATATGAATGCGAAATTAGAATTATTTGTTTATGACCTCAAATTATATGTCGAAAAGTTGTTGCGTTTTCTTATATTCAATAATTCTAAATTCAGGAGTTTTGGTGATGTAGGATATTTGTTGGACAGAAGTACCAACTTTGAGGAATTGAACAAAAAAGCAGGATTAGTCAAGCTTGCACAAAACCTAAATAAACAGCGCGAAAAATAGTGGGCAAAAAAAAGAAACGTAATAAACGTAAGAAACGTAACAAGCGACGGATTGACTCTTATAAGAAGACAGGCAAAAAATTAGTCCCCCCGCTTGCATCATATCCTTATATTTCTCCGATAGATTATCATGCAAGTATTCTTCCAAATCTTTTATGGATTGAAGCAGTTCGAGATTTCTATGGGGATAAACGCTTTATCTCTGTAATTTACGAATTTCTTGACCTGTTAGATGATGCTTGCAAGGGAATATCAGAGACAATATCTGGTTTGGTTCAAAGCTTTGACTATGTACCTGTGTCTAGTCGAATTGCTTTTGTGAACAATAATCCAACAGTCATTCAAGCTGCTGTTATTGAACCTTTTGCCAATGTACTTCGCTTATATCCTAGGTGCCCAATGGCGTGGTTAGCTTCGGATTATCGTGGCGAGTTGCCCAAGTTTGACTTGGATTTGACTTTGTCCTCTTTGAAACGATGGACGAGAGATCTCATTGATCGCAGAGGCCCTAGTTCCAATATGGCACGAGCCATAGTTTTCGCCCGCTATCTAAAAGCTGGAAAAATAGGGTTACCAGGTGATAAAGAACTGCTCGATGAGCTTACTAGATACCCTAACTGTAAAGATCGTAAACTCACAGAATCATCGATCCGTGCAATGACCAACATGCTTTGGAATTCTGATATTCAAAGTTCAACATGGGGGCAAGATTTTTGGGAAACTAATGGAAGAATCAGCATGTGCACGGTAAACGATAACGACAGGAGTAATACTTTGGATGGTCGTAATGGATGGATCAGTGAGTTAAGTTTAAGATACTCTGAGGGAGCAAGTAAATTTGCAAAAGCGATAGAGCGTGACTACCTTAAATATTCTCCAGATACAAGTAATTATGAGAAGACTTCAGTAATTGCAGGGCTACTCTCACGTACAACTGCATTCTTGTTGGACATTCTTACACAGAGGAGCTTATGGGTGGGAGAAATTGGCGGCATCCTCCTGAGATGTTTGTGCGAGACTTTCATACTATCAGCTTGGATAATTACTAAAGACGATATAGCTCTCTACAAAAAGTTTGTATTATATAGCTTAGGACAAGCGGATCTTTATGGTCTGAAGATTGAGGGATATGAGGGATATCGAGAAGTATTCAAATCCCTCTATCTTGGCGATGATACTACTGCTGACAACCTTACCAAGGATGAGTGGGCTGCTCAGCTCAGAACCATTGATCTTGGCAATTGGGCAGGATTAGACACTCGAAAGATGGCAGAAGAAGGAGGGACAAAGCATTATTATGATTTGATATTTACACAGTGTAGTTCAGATCTGCATTCTCAGTTTATGTCACTGGCAAGATGGAATATGACAATATGCGACAATCCATTGCACAATTTTCATTTACTACCTGCCTTTGGCGAAAGACGCATCAATCCCTTTCTCCCCTTAACCGCATGTGTATTGGTCAAGGAAACATGTGATCGTATTTTCAAGCATTTAGGTGTCGATGCAGAATGCGTAAAAATCCTTGAGAATTTATTAGAAAGCATCTCCAAAAAAGTTTTAAATAAAACATATCTGGCGGATGGCAGTCCACCGGAGGCTGAAGTGAAGTGAGGCTTGCCCTCTTTTGGCAGGTTCGCAATGACGATTTTAAATAGACCCATTCGACAGGCTCAGGGTGACAAAAAAGTTGCTTTTTTGGCCGTTTTTGCTAAGAAAGACAGAATTATTATGCTTCTTATTTATGCCCAAGCTTGCACCATAGCTTGCCCCGTGAGATAGCGAAGCGTTATCTCACTATATTGGGGGTGGTATCCGTTTACCCCGTTAGAAACGTGCCTTGTGTCTTGAGTCTTGCTTCTTGTGTCTGTTCCTAATTCGCGGCTAATAAAACACCGTTTTCGCCGGCCTCAACGGGCTAAATACTAAAAACTAAATACTAAAGACTAAGAAATCCGTGGTTGGAAATCAATCAAATGCGCAGGGGGGTAAGAGCAAAAATCCATTTTTTCAAAATTTTTTTTACTCCTTTTCTCACATAGAGTTACGAGAATCGGGCATCGAGAATCGAGGACTTTTTTCAACCAAATGCGCAAGTCCGCCTAATTATAGAGGGCGTGTTTTTTTTAAACCGCCCTGAAAAAAGTGTTACCCATGTAGTCGG
>Ga0114922_10001155_pt1 | contig 25255 bp, 17 predicted proteins | sample AartaG_FD_100975 | JGI IMG/M metagenome (GOLD analysis project Ga0114922, IMG submission 100975) | Deep subsurface microbial communities from Aarhus Bay to uncover new lineages of life (NeLLi) - Aarhus_00045 metaG | ecosystem: Environmental > Aquatic > Marine > Oceanic > Sediment | place... | reverse complement strand
GGGGGTCAGTGAGAGCGGCCGGGGGTCAGTGAGAGCGGCCGGGGGTCCCTCAGCGCTTCCGGGAGTCGATCCACACCCGGCACGTCATACCGTGTCTTACGTCCATCTCCTGCGGATCGAGAGTCAGCTTGAGGGGCACTTCCTGAATCATCCAGGGGCTGCTCTGCTCGCCGGCGAACTCGGTCGCCCGGCCCACCTTCTCCACTTCGCCGTCAAACCAGCGCCGGCGGAAGGCGTCGATGCGGATCAGCGCGGGCTGCCCCGCCCGTACCCGATCGACGTATAGCTCGGAGACCGAGGCGCTGAGCCACAGCGGAACTTCGGTTGAGACGACGGTGACGATCGGCATACCCTTCACGACCACTTCCCCGTCCTTGATCGAGTAGCCCGGCCCCCGCACCACCACACCGCTTATGGGACTTCGCAGGACGGCGTCGGAGAGCCTCGCCTCGGCCGCCCCGGCTCCCGCCTTGGCCGCGCTCACGGCAGCCTGCTTGGACAGGACCTCCTGCTCCAGGAGGGAGATCATCCGCCCCGTGGCGTGGGCCGACTCGAGCCCGGCGATAGCCCGTTGCTCCTCCGCGGCACGAGTAGCCACCTGCTGCGACCGAATCTGCCCCTCGTAGTCTCTCGCCTTAGCGACGGCCAGCGCGGCATCTGCCGCCGCCACCGCGGCCTCGGCAACCTGGTAGTCGGTGCGAGCTGTATCCAGTCCACGCTGCGACACCGCCCCCTGATCGTGCAGCGTCTCCATCCGCCGCAGGGTGGCCGCGGCGGCGTCAAGCTCGGAGTTGGCGGAGGCAAGATCGGCCTCGGCATACCGCACTTCGTCCGGCTGCTGACGGGTGCGCAGCTCCCTCTCGGCTTCGGCTTGGGCCAGCCGCGCCCGCGCCGCCGCCAGCTGAGCCTCCGCCTCCTGCACCGTGGCAGCCGTCTGGCGAACGGTGATCTCCAGCTCCTTCTCGGCCCGCATCAGCGCGCTCTGCTGAGCCGCTACCTGGGCCTGTGCCTCCTCGAGGTTGGCCTCCAGGCCCGCCCTATCCAGCAGGACTACCACCTGTCCCTCGGTGACCTCGTCTCCGGTGCGCACCAGCACCTTCTGCACCCGCGTGTCGTCTTTCGCCGCCACATTGACGACGAGACCGGTCACTCGCGCCTTCATGGTCCGCACGTGCGTGAGCGCAAACCAGGCGGCGTACCCGCCCCACGCGATTCCGCCGAGCGCCACGACGATGGCGCTCACGATCAAATAGTGCCACCACGGTCGCTTGCGAGGTGACCTCTGATTCGGACTTCCCGGCCGGCGGGTCCCCGCCGGCCGCGTGGCTGTTGACATTGGCTGCTACCTACCCAATCTCTGCCTCTTGCCCTCCAGGCGAAAAGAGACCGGGGCACCAAGACCCCGGACCGAGAGGGCTCTCTACGGCGAGGCGATTCTTCCCCGCGCTGCGCTCAGCGCGTGTCGCTATCCCTAGATATTTTACCTCAGTCGGGGTTTCCCTTCTTCCGATGCTACGATCGCGCGACAGCAGGCGCGGGCAGGGCTGTTGGCAGCGCCAAGCGAAGTGGGTACCATAGCGGGGATGAGGCGCATGAACCCAAAGGCAGCCGTCGTTCTGGTAGCTCTGGTGGCGACCCTCGGGCAACCGAAGCCCGGGGAGCCCGAGGCCATGGTCCCGCTGCCGCCGGCGGCAGCGAAGGTGGCCACGGACTTTCTGTTCGCCTTCAGCCGCAATGATCGAGCGGCCGTCGGGAGGATGCTCCCGGATCGCCTGGAGAATCTGTACGGGCCCTGTCCGTTCGCCCAGATGCCCGCCCTGACCAAGCCTCGGGCGGACACGCGCATCGGAGTCATTGACTTCCAGGGGCCCATGGGCGACCCTGGTCTGCCCAGGAAAGGCAGTATCGTGCTCCGCTACGTGGAGGAGAATGGCCTCCGCGCTTGGCGCGTGCGCCAGCTCTACTGGTATGAGAAGCTGCCGCGAGAGGCGAAGCTGCCGGAACGAAGCCCCACTGCGACGGACCGCGCACAGGAGCCAAGCGTCCGGCAGGCTGCGATGGAGTTCCTGGAAGCATGGTTGGCGGAAGACTATGAGGAGATGGACGCACTTACTTTTCACTGGTGGGAGGTCCCTCGACACCAGCCCAAGTGGATAAAGATGACCGGCGCTAACCTGACTGCTCGCTCGAGCGCGATGGGTGGATTGCGCGTTGACTTCGTCGCCAAGCTGAAGGTGATGCGGTTCATCCCCAAGAGTGTCGGAGGTCATGTCTGGCTCGTCGAGGAGGATGGCGTGTGGCGCATCCGGCCTCTGACCTTCACGTTTCTGTTCTGACATGAAGCTCCTCGTCGCGCTGGTCAATGCTATCCGCCTTCGAGGCGCCTATCAGAGCTTTCCGCTTGTGAATCCGGCGCTGCCCGCCCGGGCTGACATCGAGCCGACCACCTACTGTAATTTCCGCTGCCCTCATTGTCCTGCCACGACGTCGGCGGCCCCGGCGGCGAGAACGCACCTCTCCATCGAGAGCTTCCGGACGATTCTCGACCAGCTCCCGGGCGCGTACCGGATCAAGCTCGTTGGGCTGGGGGAGCCGCTTCTCAATCCGGACTTCTTCGAGATGGTGCGGGCCGCCCGGCGGCAGCGGGTGCGCGTGCTCACCACCACGAACGGCAGCCTGCTTACCCCCGAGCGCCGGAGGGAGCTGCTCGCCTGTGGTCTCAATCACCTGAACATCTCGATCGACGCGGCCGATGCCAGTACCCACGCGCGACTGCGGCCGGGGTCCGAGCTGGAGCAGATCGCAGAAGGCGTGGCAGCACTGGTTCAGGAGCGCGGCCAAGCGGCCTCTCCGAAGGTTCGCGTTTGGCACGTCATACAACGGGAGTCCACGCCGGAGATTCCGGACTTGGTGGCGCGCTGCGTGGAGTGGGATGTGGACGCCCTGCTCTGCACCGCTAAGCTGACGAACTTTGGATTGACCTCGCTCGAGACCATCGTGCGGAAGCGGCGCGCGCTCACTGAGGAACTGGGGCGAGTCCTGCCCGAGGCGCGCCGCCGAGCGGCCGCCGCGGGCCTGGAGTTTCGTTGCCCGGAGGGGCCGCCGGTCCCGCGCAAGCCTGCCGAGAGTAAGCCCTGCCGCTGGCCCTGGGGCAGAACGTTCATAACCGCTCGGGGAGAGGTGCTGCCATGTCCGTACGCGGGGGGACCCGACGGGCTGGTCCTCGGCCGCCTCTTGCCTACAGACGGCGAGGCGGCGCATAGCTTCACCGAGATCTGGAACGGACCGGCGATGCAGGAACTGAGGGAACGGATCCGGACAGGGCAGAATCCCGCGTTCTGCCGGGCGTGCTACCTCGGGTGGGAAGGCTGAGACGGCGGGCGTGGTAACGCCTGCCCTAGAGTGGCAGGAGGCAAGCTCCTGCCGAACCCAGGCAAACGGCGCGGATGCCGCCTGAGGCGGGCAGGAGGAACTGCGGCGGCGATCCGCCTTCGGCAAGGGTTCGGCGGATGGCCACCCTACAGTTCACTGCGGTGGGATCGGGGGGCCCGGCGGAGGCGGCGCGGGCGGCCTGGGTTCGCCCACACCGGGCGGGACCTCAATGATGCGTGTGGTGCGCTCCTCCCGCGCCCCGCGCAGGGCATCCGAGAAGACCCTCAGCCGCGCCGCAGCGCGGCCGTGGATCGTCTCCGGCTTATCGGGAGCGCCGGCCGGCACCCCAGTCAGGATCTCGATCCCCTCATTGATGTGTGAGATCCCCCAGATGTGGAACCTCCCCTGCCGAACGGCCTCGACCACGTCGAGCTTCAGCATCAGGTTCTTGATGTTTTGGCGGGGGATCACCACTCCCTGATCCCCGGTCAGGCCCTTGAGCTTGCAGGTCGTGTAGAAGCCCTCGATCTTCTGGTTGGCGCCGCCGATGGGCTGCACGTTCCCGCCCTGATCCACCGATCCGGTGACGGCGATGCCCTGCCGGATGGGCGCTTCGGCGAGGCCCGAGAGGATGGCAAAGAGCTCTGCGCAAGAGGCAGAGTCGCCTTCGATGAGGTCGTAGGACTGCTCGAAGGCAATGCTGGCCGCGAGAGAGAGCGGCGACTCCTCGGCGTAGGTCCCGGTGAGGTAGCCGCTGAGGATCATCACCGCCTTCTGATGGATCTGCCCACTGAGGCGGGCCTCGCGCTCTATGCTCATCACTCCGGCGCGGCCGGGGGTAACGCGGGCGGTGATGCGCGCGGGCCGGCCGAATACGTGATCGCCGACATCGAGCACGGCAAGGCCGTTGACCTGGCCCTCGGCCTCGCCGGCGACGTCAACGACGAGATCTCCCCTTTCGATGAACTCGAAGAGTCGGTCCTCCAGGCGGCGGGAGCGGTATTCCTTGTGCTCCAGGGCCTTCTTGACGTGCGCCGCTGTTATCGCGGTCGCCTTTTCCCGGTCGGCCCAGAAGTTCGCCTCCGCCAGCGCGTCCGCCACCGCCCTGAAGCGGGTTGACAGCTTCTCCTGATCGGCCGCCAGACGCGTTCCGTACTCTATGATGTCCGAGACGGCATCCTTGGTCAGATGCCGCAAGCCGTCGCTGCGACAGTGTGTGGCGATGAAGGTCGCGTAGCTGCGGCAGGCATCCGGACCCGCTGCCATGTCGACATCGAAATCGGCCTTCACCTTGAAGAGCTTGCCGAAGTCCTCATCATGGTGGTAGAGGAGGAAGTAAACAAGCGGCGAGCCAACGAGGATGACCTTGAGGTCGAGAGGGATGGGTTCCGGCCGGAGCGCGGCAGCGGGGACGGGAGTCCACTGCTCCCCGATGTTCTCGATGGTAGCTTGGCGGCTGCAAAGCGACCGCTTGAGCGCGTCCCAGGAGAACGGGTTCGACAGCACGTCCAGGGCTTGTAGGATCAGGTATCCACCGTTCGCCCGGTGGAGTGACCCTGGCTTGATCAGGGTGAAGTCAGTCACTGCGCCGCCGGCCATCGGCCGATACTCAAGCCGCCCGACCAAGTTGTAGTAGGTCGGGCTGTGTTCCCGGACCACGGGCGCTCCCTGGCCCGCCGTGTTCGTCACCAGCACGTTGACGCGATAGCGGAGGGGGGTCTCGACCGATGCGGAGGCCTCCCCCTGGGGCGACTCGACGGCGCGGAACTCCGGGAGGTGGGCGACCACGTCCTCGGCCAGCGCTTCCAGGTGTTCGACAACCGCCTGACGGTCCTGGTGCTTCTCCTTGACCTCGGTGAACCGGTCGCCGATGGCGAGCAGCACCACCTCCCGGTCCAGCGCCTCCACCCGGCGTGTGGCCTCCTTCTCGAGCTGCCGCGCCTGAGATAGGACCTCGGCAATCCGCTCCCGCAGCCGGTCCATTTTCTCATTGAGCGCGTTTCGTTCTTCTTCAGGCAGCTTCTCGAACTGCTCCCGCGACATGGCGCTGCCGTCAACCAGAGGGACAGTGGCCAGGCCCACCGGCGTCGGCTGGATCATCAGCCCCCGGGAGCGCGCTTCTTCGTCCAACTGCCGAAGCAGGCGGTTGCGCTCCGCCTGGACATCGCCGATGGCATTCTCCTTGCGCTCCTGGTACGACTCACTCTCGAAGGAGCGAGGGATTTCCTGTCGGATCGTCGAGATCAACTCGTCAATGTCCTCGCGGAGGCGCGCTGCTTCTCCCGCAGGCAGGCGGAGACAACGAGGCTGCCTGGGATCGTGGAAGTTGTAGACATAGCACCAGTCGTCCGGGGTGGGCTCGTCGGATGCCGCCTCCTGCGCCCGCGAGGAGACAGCGAAATTCCTGCCTGTCCCGGTTGGACCCGCGGCGAAGATGTTGTAGCCCTCCGTCTTCATCTCGAGGCCGAAATCGATGGCCGCCATCGCGCGATCTTGGCCTACGCTGCCCACCAACTCCGGGAGATCGGCCGTGGTCTCGAAGCCGAGGCTCTCGGGGTCACAGCTTGCCCGAAGTTGCTCCGGTGTCAGTTCGAGATCCTGGATCGCCACCTCACCCTCCTCCCTCGATCATCAGCCTCTTCTCCACACCGAATAGCCGGGTGCGCGCCGCGCTCTGGCGGCGCCCAGACGTTTCGCCGGTTCGCGGTGCTGTCCTCCATGCTCTGGGCGGGGCGAGGTGACTACGGGCACCACAGACAGAGGCTTGACCACTTCCTGCGCACAATGAATGATGTCTGTCGAATCAGCGACAGCCGGTGGTCGCGCTGAGACCGGTGGTAGCGGTGAGAGCTGTGCCGGCGCTATCGTTAGTCGGGCTTCGGGGGCAGAACCGAGCAGGAAATTGCCGCAGGCGGGCCGAAACAAGGCGCGGCCGCGGGCGATGGGAGGAATGACTATGCCGCTAATGCCCTTGGGAGTAATGCTGGGAGTAGGCACGGACTTCGCCGACCGGCTGCGAGACATCAAAGAGGCCGGTTTCCCCACCATGCAGCTCAGTCGCCCTCCGGACGAGTGGTTGGCGGAGCCGAGGCGCGCCGAATTAGCGCAGTTGATCGAGGATTCGGGTATCGAGGTGACCAGCGTCGCCGCCATCTACGAGGGGGAGAGCTACGCCGACGTTGAGACGGTTCGCGGCACCGTGGGACTGCTCCCGGAGGAGACCCGGGCCGCCCGGGTAGCGGACACGAAGCTGTGCGCGGATTTCGCACATGAGGTGGATGCTCCCAACGTATCCTCGCACATAGGCTACATCCCCGAGGACCGCGTCGACCCGGGTTACGGCGGCCTCGTCTCGGCGCTTCAGGAGATCTGCGACTATCTGAAACGTCGCAAGATGAATTTCTGCCTGGAGACCGGGCAAGAAAGCGGACAACTTCTCAGCCAGTTCATCAGAGACGTCGATCGTGAGAACCTGAAAGTGAACTTCGACCCGGCAAACATGATCATGTACGGGACGGGCGATCCCATTGAGGCGCTTGGCCTGCTTGCGCCCTGGGTGCGGGGAGTGCACTGCAAGGACGGGGAGTGGCCGAAGGCGGAGGGTCAGCTCGGCGAGGAGAAACCGCTGGGTGAGGGCCAGGTGGGAATTGAGCGGTTCATCGCCAAGCTGCAGGAGATCGGCTACGAGGGGCCGCTGACCATAGAGCGCGAGATCCCGGGTGAACAGCAGATGCGGGACTTCGTCCGCGGGAAGAAGCTGCTGGAAGGAATCAAGGCGAAGCTGGACATAGACTGAATCCGCACCGGCGGTTGAAGGCGACGGGAGCGGGCGCTGCCGGTGAGGGCAGGGCCCTGCTGTTGGGTGCGATGAGCGGCACGGAGACACTGGAGAGCCCCGCCCTGGGTCATGTTGGCGAGGCGGAGCAGGGGGCTCAGCACCAACGCTGCAGGGCAGGGCTCATGTGTTCCCACAAAACCGGAACGCCCTCCGCTCCGCGAGCGGAAAGGCGCTCCTGGCCCGGGCTCCCACCTGTACCGGCGGGGAGTTCCGGCTGAGGCATGCAAACACGGGGGCGACCCCCGTGGTCTGCCCCTTCATAGCACATACCGAAGGTGCAGACAATCGGGGAGGGAAACTAGGCTGTTGGGATTTCGGACCTTTGTGCTGAGTCACGCACATCTCGACCAGACGGCGAGCCGCTGCTGCCCCATCGCCGGCGCCCCGCCAGCGCGGCGCGGGCCGCCAAGTCCATCACGAAAGGGCCTAAGAGATGCAGTTCTGTGAGAGACACGCCGAGATAATCACCCGCTTCGACCGATACTGGGAGGGAGCGGACACGGATCGGCCGGTCATGTTCGTCGCTGTTCCCAAGGACGACCCCAATGCTTCGGCAGAGTGGCCGCGGGCTGGGAAGGTGACCGACCGATTCACACCGGAGTTCATGTTGGCACAGGCGCGGGCTCAGGTTGCGCACACCGCTTACGCCGCCGAGGGATTCCCGCACTTCTGGGTGAACTTCGGGCCGGGCATACTTCACGCTTGCATTGGCGGGGAGCTGGAGTTCAGCTCCGACTCTCCGGAGACTACCTGGTTCCCGCCGTTCCTGTCGGACATCGAGGAGTTCACCGGGCTGAGATTCGACCCGGAAGGAAAGTGGTGGAGGCAGATCATGGCCTGCACGAATGTTCTCCTGGACGAGGCAGGCGATCAGATCGTAGTCGGCATCACTGACATCGGCGGCAACGCAGACATCCTGGCGGGCGCCGTGGGAACCCAACAGTTGCTGCTGGACGTGCTGGAGAGACCGGGGGCCGTAAAGGCAGCGCTCGCGCACGCGCATGAGCTGTGGATGGAGGCATATGAGGCGAACTGCGCAGCATTTGCAGGGCGACAGGACGTGACTTCGCCGTGGTGGCCGATCTTGTCGCGGGGCCGCACGTACATGACGCAGTGTGACCTCAACGCCCTGATCTCGCCGAAGGTTTTCGCCGATCTCTTTGCCGATGAGCTGGGAGCGACATTTGGGGAACTCGACAACGGGGCCTATCATCTGGACGGAATCGGCACCGAGGTGCAGGTGCCCGCGCTGCTGGCTCAAGAGGGACTGCAGTGCATTCAGTGGGTGCCGGAGCCGGGGACGAGCGCCCTCAAACACGCGAAGATGCTGCGAGCGATTCAGGAGGCGGGAGTCTCGGTCACATTTGGCATCACGCCGGATGAGATGGAGCAGGCGTGCCGCGAGCTCGACCCCCGCCGGCTGTACCTGGTTGTCTATCCGGGTTGCGAAAGCGAGCAGGAGGCCAGGGAATTGGTCGAGAACGCCCTGCGGTGGTGTGAGTAGAAGCTGTTTCATAACCTCCATCTGAGGTTGACCTCCATCTGAGGCTATGAAAAAGCAACACAAGCCGCCAGGCTCCAGCAGGCGCATTTCATGCCAGCGTCTCTAGCGGACAGCTAGGCGAGTGAGGGCTATGAAATGCGCTCTAGAGAAGGGAAGCTCCGCGCTCACACTCGCCGGCCGCGCCTTGGCCCCGCAGAGAGTCAGTCGACCGTGGTAACCGTTGGAGCAGGGGCCGGCGGGACGCCAATGAAGACCCGGTACAGCATCCACATACAGGCTACGGTCAACACGATGAGGACCAGCAGGCGTAAGATACTTGCTTGTCGGCGTCTAGGGTTCATAGCGGTATCTCATCCCGCCAGCGCCACGGATCCGCGGCAGGCGGCGGCGCGGCACGTTGCGGCGCGGCACGTTGCGGCGCGGCACGCTGTGGCGCGGCGCGCGGTATGCGGTGGACCCCCGAAGGGCCGAGGATATCCCGCTTCGTCTCTACTCCGTTTTCGTAGGTGATGCGCACAGTTCGCGTTCGCCGATCAGGCACTTCCTCCACTTCCTCTCGAACTTCGCGGCGCGCCACCACGGTCAGCAGCGGTTGCGCGCCCGGAATCTTCAGTTCCGCCCCGGCCAGCAGGTTGTCCAGGTCGATGCCGGGGTTCGCCTGCGCCAAGCGGCTGAGCGGAATCCGGTGATCGCGCGCCAACCTCCAGGCGGAGTCGCCGGGCTTCACCATGTACTCTGCCCCGGACGACGCTTCCTGGACGATCCTCTGCACGGCTTCTCCGGCCGAGGCAAACCGCCTCTCGGGCGCAACGGCCTGCATTTCGACTTTGACTTTCTCCTTGAAGAACACAGCGGTGTTGCGTCCTGGTGGAGCGAGCTCCGTCAGCAGCAGGGAAAGCGTCCGGACGGCCTCGGCCTGAATGGGCAGCGCGGCGACGAGCTCACCATTGGCGAGGATGGCAGCAGCCTCCACGACGACATCGAGCCGAGAGCTGAGAGCTTCGGTGGCCTGAGAATCGGATCGGACCGGGTTGCGAAGAGCAGAGACATCCCGGAGCCCAACCTCCTGCGCGAATTGCACCTGCTCCAACTCGAGTCCTGACCGGGACTTGATGTCACCCAGAATGCGCTCGGCGTCGGCGCGTGTCTCCAGCACGGCCACTGGCTCACCGTCCACAGTGACGAGACAGACCCGGCGCCCGCCCGGCACCGCGCCGAGGTAGAGAAGAACGAGGCCGAGAACAACCACGCCGAAGGCCGCTCGCTCCAGCCAGAGACGGCGGCGGAGGCTCGTCGTTGGGTCTTGTTCCTGCGGCCGCTTCGGAGACGGTGCCATCGTGGCAGACTCGATGCCTCTCATGTAGCCTATCTATATTGACCCCGGATCCGCCTCATAGTCCAAGAGGTGACTCAATCCTCTGTCCGGGCAGCAGGCGACACGACCTGAATCTTCTCACTGGTTCGCGGCTGTGGGCCGTCGAGAACAGCGCCTAGGGCTGAGCCGGCCGCTCCACGTGCGTCCACCAGGCAGGATCGAGATCGGGGAAGAGGTAGTCGCGCTGCTTGCACTCGGCCAGGAACTGCTGGTCCTCGGGGCTGAGGTCCTCCCCTGCCGCGCGGCGGCGAGCCATGTCGGCGAGACGAGTGAAGGCCTCATGATGGAGGGTGGCCCGGCGCTCGGCGTAGTCCCGCGCGCTCCAGGTGGATATCAGGAACGGCCAATCGGAGGCCTCCAGGAGCAGAAGCTCCCGCCCGGCCTGGGCAGTGATCTCCGTCAGCACCGCATCGTTGGAGTCGAGCGCCCGCCGGGCCAGGTCGGGGAACTCCGCCTCGGCGCTGTAGATGTGCTTCCATATCCAGGAGGTCCACTCGTTGAGCCAGATCCAGTGGAAGCCGCCCTGCCCCCAGGAGCTCTCGGGCAAGGCAACGGCGGCCTCGGGGACGTGGCGATCCAGGTATTCGGAGCAAGTCGCGAGCTCCACCGCCGGGTTCGAGGCGATGTTGGTAATAGTCCGATAGAGCCACTGCGGCCCTTCGAACCACCAATGGCCGAAGAGCTCGGCGTCATAGGGGGCGCAGATAATGCCGTAGTTGCCGGTGGCGGCCCGATGCTCGGCCAGGGTGTCATGGACCAAATGGGAGAAGTGGTCCGCGTTCTCCGGGACGCGCTCGGCGGCGCGATCGGGCTGGTAGATCTCTTTTGACGCAAGGTCCGAGGAGGAAGAGGTGACACGCCAGTATCGGTGGCCGCCTGGGAAATGCTTCTTGTGGAAGTCCAAGTAGGAGCCGTCTCCCGGGTAGCCGTGGTCGCCGCTCCAAACCTGGATGCCGGTGCGCTCGTCGCGCGTGAACGCCGCAACCGGCGGCACGTCCTCGCGCACCGAAGACACAAGGTATGCCTCGTGGGGGCTCTTCTCGACATCCACGGCGCCGGGGCGATAGCTGGCGCGGAAGCGCTCCCACAAAGTCTGAAGTCCGGCGAACCGCTCGAGGTACACCCCCGCGCCGGCGCCCCCCATGAGCGTCGGGGTATCTACGATGAAGTACTGAATCCCATTCTCGGCCAGGAACTCCTCCACGCCCTTCCGCAGATGGGCCCCCTGGGGGCCGGCGTCCGGCAAGGGGGAGGCCCATGGGTACCGCGGCCGGTAGCCGCACTCCGGAAGCCAGAAGCCCCGGGGCGGACGGCCGAATAGGCGTTCGTAGGACCGCACGGCCTGCTTGACCTGTGCCTGCATACTCTCGTCTCGGCCCAGCAGCGGGAGGTAGCCGTGGGTGGCGGCGGAGGTGATGACCTCTATATGACCCTCGTTCTGGAGGCGCGCAAAGGCCCCGATCAGATCGCCGCCATAGTGATCCAGGAAGGCCTCGCGCACGCCGCCGAAGTGCTCCCGCCACATCTCCGCCAGGTCGGCCAGCGGGCGCTCTCCCTTCGCGCTGAACTCCTCTCGATTCTCGGTCGCCGTCCGAATCCTGATCTCCAAGTATCTCTCGAACTGATGCCCGAAATCGGGGCCGGCGAGCTGCTCGGCGAGCACGGGGGTAAGGCCCATCGTGACCTTCGGCGACACTCCGTCCGACACGAGGCGGTCGAAGGTCCGAAGCAGAGGAATATAGCACTCAGCCGTGCACTCGAAGAGCATGTCAGAACCGTGCGGCCAGGTGCCGTGGGAAAGGACGTAGGGCAGATGGCCGTGAAGCACGAGGGCGAAGGCGCCGGACGAATGATCGGCAGAGCTATCGGTCACTGTGAGCCTCTCCAGTTAGCTCTCGGCCTCCGGGCCGGGAGGCAATCTATCGAGCAAGAGACAGGCGGCGACGAAGGATGCCATGGTCCACGCATGGGGCACCGCCCATCGGGCGTCCGGCGTTCGGCCCATCATCTCGGGGAGCAGTCCGGTGGAGGTGCCTGTACGGAGGACCGCGCGCATCGAGGCAACCGCGCGTGCGCGATAGGCAGCGACCGCGCGCTGATCCCGATGTTCGGCGAGCGCAATGCGGAGGAGGGTTCGGGCAAGCCACAGCGTGGTCACCGCAGCCGGTCCGCCGCCGGCATAGGTGTCGCTCTCGAAGCGGAGCAGAGCCTCGGCGCCGTCGGTGGGGCGAGAAAGGACCCGCACCAGTCCCTCTACCGCAGTGCGCGCGATCTCGCGTTCCTTGTCATCGTCAGGCTTCAGGAATTCGAACGGAGCAATGAGACCGAGCGCGGAAGCATCGACTGCCCGATCGACTTCGTTGCTTGCGTCGAGGCCGCGGGCGAATACCTCTCCCTCCCACAGCCGAGACATGACGGCACCCTTGATCGCCGCCGCGGCGGCCTCCCACTGTTCGGCGAGCTGCTCGTGTCCGGCATCGCGTGCGAGGAAGGCAGCTTCTCGCAGTGCGGCCGCGATGGCGGCATTTGAGTACGTGAAGGTGCCGCGAAAGGTCTCCCAGAGGTCGAATGCGGAGCTGTGAAGGCCGTGGTCGGGAGAGATGGCCTTGGCCAGGTACGTTGCGGCGCGCCGCACGGAGTCCCATGCGCCTTCGAGGAAAGGCAGCCGATCCCGGTCTCGGAGAGTCCGGGCGTGGCGGCCCATGGCGAAGAGCACGGAGGCGGTCTGGTCTATCTGGAGGGTGTCTTCTTTTGTGCACCAGGCAGGCCCGCGCTGCCCGCTCAGCCAGTAGCGCTGCTCCCAGTAGCCCTCCTGCCGCTGCGTCCGGCACGCCCAGGACAGGAAGCGATGGAGATAGTCGGGATATCCGGCGGCCTCCAGCGCAAGACATACTTCCACCGCGTCGCGCGGCCAGCAGTACCCGTAGCCACCTGAGTGCTCGAAGAAAGGATCAAATTCAGGAGCGGCAAGAATGGCGCCGGTATCGGGGTCCGCGAGCAGATCGATAGCGAGGAGGCAGCGGTGATAGGCATCTCTGAGGTCCTGCTCTATACGCAGCGGCCTGGCCTGGGCGAGATGCTCCTCCCACCGGGTGACAGTCCATCTCAGGAGCGCCTCCCATCCCATCTGCCGCGCGGCTTCGACGCGCTCCACCGCGGCTCGCTCGTCGGAGTCGGCACCAATGATGAGGTCGTGGGCGACGCGTTCCCCCGGAGCGAGATCCACCTCCCAGCCCACGGCGAGGTCGATATCCCCAATCTCCTCGAGCTGCCGGTTGAGATGGCCCTGCTCCATCTGTTGCTTTGCGGAAGTGGTACTCCCAGGCGCGGCGCGCCCGCAGCCGTAGTCGTCCAGGACGCCGGAGCCAATGGCGAAGCAGATATTCCTCCAGTAGGCGGCGCCCACGTTCTGGTTTGGATGAAAGTGTATCGCGTTCTTCTGCTGGACCTCCCCCAGTTGCAGATCCAGGTACTGAAAGAGCTTGGCCCGCAGAGGTCGATCCGTGGGGTTGGCGACCTGGAAGTGACGCACAAAGAGAGGTTCGGAGGGATGGACAAAGTCGGTGATGCACAGCCGGAGGCCGGTGGGCCTGTGGGTCAACTGGGTCTCCAGCACATTGGTGGGGCCCAGGTAGAGCTGTCTGCTCTCCCAAGACGAGTCGAAGGTCCAAACAAGCTGCCCGCTCCGCGACCCCTCTGCGGGGAAGTAGACCGCAGGCATGCCTTCGTAGAGGTTCTGCGGGAAGTCGATGTGCGGGTAGAAGAAGCTCATCAGCTCCCCGCTGGCGCCCACCGTGACCAAGATGTGCGAATTCCCGACGATTGCGTTGGGCTGGTAGACGGGCATGTCAGCACTACTCTCCGCGGCGCTTGATGGCGCGGAGGTAGAGATCCGCGTAGGCTCTCGCCGATCGATCCCAGGAGAAGTCACACGCCATCGCGTTCTGGAGGAGGCGAGACCATGCGGGCGGGGCCTTCATAGTGAGCAAGGCGCGAGACATTGCGCCAAACAGGGCCACCGGAGTGTAGTCCCGGAATGAGAAGCCGTTCCCTTCCCCAGTCTGAGGGTTGAAGCCGGTGATGGTGTCGGCGAGGCCGCCCGTCTCCCGCACGATGGGGATAGTGCCATATCGCAGGCTGATCATCTGTCCCAGGCCGCAGGGCTCGTAGCGCGAGGGCATGAGGAAGAAATCGCTGCCGGCGTAGATCTGGTGGGCGAGGGCGTTGTCGAACGAAAGCACGGCAGCCATCTTATCCGGGAATCGCTTGGCCAACTGAGACAAGATCTGGTGGAAGTAAGGCTCTCCCGTTCCCAGCAGCGCGAACTGGACGTCGAGCTGGAGGAGATGAGGCAGCGCCTGTTCGAGGATGTCCAGGCCCTTCTGGCCCGCCAGGCGCGAAACCAGGCCGAAGACCGGCACACCGGCGCGCGGGGGGAGTCCGAGCTTCTCCTGGAGCGCAGCCTTATTGGCCGCTTTGCCGGCGGGCTGGTCAGCATCGTAGCTGGCGGCGATTAGCTCGTCGGTGGCGGGGTTCCACTCCTCATAGTCGAGGCCGTTCAGAACCCCAAAGAGGTCCTCGCCGCGCTTCGCGAGTACGCCCTCGAGCCGTTCGCCATACTCCGCGGTCCGGATTTCCTGGCTGTAGGCCTCGCTGACCGTGTTGAGGAGATCGGCGGAGAGCAGTCCTCCCTTCAGGAAGTTCACCCGGCCGTAGAACTCAAGCCCCTCGATAGTGAAGAGCAAGCGTTCCAGCCCGACGGCCTCCAGTACCGGTGGATCAAAGACCCCCTGATAGGCAAGGTTGTGAATGGTGTGGAGGGTGGCGATGCCGGCCATCTCGCGATCATTCGCGTACTCGGCCTTGAGGTAGACGGGCAGCAGCGCAGTTTGCCAGTCGTTCCCGTGAATCAACTGCGGCTTCCAGTCACTGCGACGGACAAACTCCAGCACCGCGCGACAGAACAGGGCAAACCGCTGTGCGTCGTCCGGTTCACCGTACAGGGTCCCTCTCTGAAAGTGCTGGGGGCTGTCCACCAAGTAGGTCGTAGTCCGCCGGGTCCCCTCGCTGACCTCAATGCCGACGCGGACCGATTCCCCGCCCAACTGGACGTTGAAAGGGGACCCGAGGGTATGAGACTCGATCTTCGCCGAATCGATCGAGCCGTATTTGGGGATGGCGAGGCGGACGTCGTGGCCGGCCTCGACGAGCGCCCTGGGAAGGGCGCCGGCGACGTCTGCGAGACCGCCCGTTTTGGCAAACGGCACCGCCTCTGGCGCGCAGAAGAGAACGCGAAGGGACATACTCACCTACCTCCACCACGATTTTGACCCCACCTTGTGTGCTCGCGCGCCGCCGCCACGAAAACCTCAAAGAGGCGACGCTGGGCATCATCGTCAAGCATGCGCTCCGGGTGCCATTGCACCCCGAGGACGAACTCATGCGCGGCGCCGTCGATCGCCTCGACCACACCGTCCTCCGCCCAGGCAACCGCGCGAGCATCCTCTCCCAGAGGCCCGTTCGCTTGATGGTGAAAGCTGTTCACGTTAACGCGTCCAGCTCCCATTATCGCGGAGAGGCGACTGTCCCCGGCGATCCCCACCCAGTGCCAGGCAGTTTGGCTCTCCTCCTCGATCCTATGCACCAGTGCGCCTGGCCTCTCGGAGGGAATGTCCTGAATCAGCCCGCCCCCAAGAGCAACGCCCAGCACCTGAGCGCCGCGGCAGATGCCAAGCAGTGGCATGCCTGCCGCCAGCGCGGCTCCGGTGAGAGCCAGCTCCAGTTCGTCCCGGGCACAGTCCACGTCGCGCAACTCGGCGCGTGGGCACTCGCCGTAGTACCTGGGATGCATGTCCCCTCCACCCGACAGCAACAGTCCGTCCAATCCGCCGGTTTCGGCATCTGCCTGTGGCGGCAGTTCGAGAACCCGCGCGCCGTGCTGTTCCAGTGCGCGTCGACACTGGCGGCGCTGCTTCTCGGTGGCGCGCGATGATAGAGTCACGCCAATCATGGGACCTGCAGAGCGTGCAGACATCCGCTAAACCTGGGGCATTCTAGCAGCCCGCTGCCGGGGGGTCAACGAGGGCATGTGCCGCCATTGCACAAGGCAGCGCACAGATGGCCGGACCGCAAGGGCTTGGCCGCGAGGATCGCCGCGGGCTCAGCCTAGGAGTCGGCGAACGCCTTCGCGTGGCGGCGGACCAGGCGCGACTTGCGCCGCACGGCCTGGCGCTTGTGGATGATGCCCTTCGATGCCGCCTTGTCCAGCAGCCGCGCCGCCTGCCGCGTTATCTCGGACGCAGCAGCGGGATCGCCGGCGGCGATGGCGGTACGCGCCTTGCGAATGGTAGCCTTCAGGCGCGAGGTAGTGTTCAGGTTGCGCAAGCGTCGCTTGCGAGAGCGAATGATGTCTTTCTTGGATGCCTTTAGGTTTGCCAACGGGTCCTGCCTCCGAGCAGACGGGCGGCATTATAGCACAGCCGACACCGGCGACACAAGGGCCGGGGAGACACATGTGATAGCCTAGCGATAATGTCGTGGTGTAACTGCCCAAGGAAAATGTCGTATTGGGAAGGGGGTAGGGGGATGCGCAACACGACAGGTGGAAGTGGCAGTAGGTGGAAGTGACAGTTCGGGGCGCCGACGTGGTATCTGCTAGTAGCGAGAACGCGCTGCTTCGAGGCAGCATACGCGGAAAGGGAGCGAAAGCACCATGAGCGAGAACCAAGGCGAGGGTCAGAGCCAGGGCCCGACCCAGCAGGAGAAGACGTTCGGGATGCTGGCCCACCTTACTGCACTGGCACTGTTCATCGGCATCCCTTTCGGTAACATCCTCGGCCCGCTGGTGATATGGCTGATCAAGAAGGATGAGCTTCCGTTCGTCGATGACCAGGGGAAGGAATCGCTCAATTTCCAGATCAGCATGCTCATCTACGGGGCGGGCGCCGGCATACTGAGCCTTATCCTCATCGGCATACCTCTGCTCTTCGCGATCGGCATCCTCGACATTGTGCTGGTCATTATGGCTGCCGTGCAGGCCAATGGCGGCACCCCGTATCGCTACCCGCTCTGCATAAGGTTCATCAAGTAGGATCGTCCAGCATCATCGCTCGGCACCACGCACTCGCCCAGCGGGTAGCGGCGAGCCCTTCGCGGCCCACCCGCGCTGACAGGTCGGGCCGACTACCCCGCGTTGACGATCACCTGCTGGATCGTTTGCCGGAGCCACTCCCTGTGCTCGGGCATCCCCAGCCCGCGGATGTGAAGCACGCGATCGGGGGAAACAACTGCTATGGTCGCGGTCTCTCCACACCGGGCCAGCTCTGTCGTTTCGATGTGGTCTAGCTGAAGGGTCTCGGTCTTTCCCTCGGAGGTGTAGTATCGCAGCATCCCCTCTCCGATCTCGACCCGCACCCCGGCGAGGTAGGCGACGATCTCTCCCCTCAGCATGATCGCCAGGTATGTCACCAGACCGACCAGAGCGGTGGCGACCATCCACACCACCCACGAGACCAGCAACATCGGGAAGCGGCCGACGCCCAGCGTGGCGAGGGCAAGAAACATGACGGGCGCGGCGGCGAAGCCCAACAGCCCAAGCCCAGCGCGACGCTCCGGAGGTGGCATCCGGATGACCCAGAGACCGTTCGATTCCTCTACCGCCACCATGCAGCCGCGCGGCCTCGGTGTCTCGTGGGCCTGGGGCCGGCGGGCAGCGCGCGCGCGCAGCGAGAGCGGTATCTCGTCGGACATCGTTCGTGTCTCGGCGCCATCGCCGCGAACCAGCAGGGGGCGGGAAAGCGAAAGACCGAGGCTTCGAAGGGCGGCGCGCGCGGGCAGCTCCTGGCGGTAGTGCAGCAGCCGAACGCGCTCCCCAGTTCGCAGGGCGGCGGAGATCGTCCCCGGTCGGTATCCGGCCGCGGAGGGAATGAGCTCGAGATGAGTGATCTCGGCGGATTCCACCGCCCGCTCCTTCCGCCACAGACCCAATGAGGAGCGCACAATGAGGCGCGATCCGCCATCTGTCACCGTGACGGCCCGCGGCGAGCGCAGCATCGTCAGCCAGGCGAGGAAGGCTCCCGCGGTAACGGCCATGGCGACTGCTTCTCGCAGCCCCGCTACTGTCCACCAGAGGCGGCCGTAGTGATGCAAGGACATCGACACAACTGACGTAAAGGCGAGCACGAGCGCCGCGAACCCGGCCGCGCGCCAGAAGTAGTCGCGCCACCTCGGTCGCCACTGCGACGTGTGATCCCCCTCCGGGGTCGATCCGCTCAGCAGCGCCGCGCCCAGTCCGATCCACAGAAGGCCGAGAAGCCAGAGGGCCTTGCGCGCAGGGGGCATCGCGTCCCACAGTTGCTCTCGCTGCGCGGCCATCACCTCTCGCCACGGCACCTCGCCTGGCCGGCGCAGCCGAAGGCGGCCCTGCTCGCCCTCCAGGTAGGCCAGCTCGCGAGTTTCTCCCGGCCGCGCCCGCCGCCCCGCGTAGTCCACCCAGATGTGAGTGAAAGAGGCGCGAATCTCGTACGGAAGGCGCTTGCCCTCCAGCAGACTGGCGAGCAAGATTGTCTTGGACTCACAGTCCCCGTGGGAGGTCCGCGCCGCCTCCAGGGCGGTCGGCACATACCACGGGACTCGGTACGTTTTCCAGTCCGGCGCGGGCACCAACAGGCTGTCCACGAAGAACTCGAGGCTCGCCGCGCGGGAGGGCAAGTCCCATCTCATCTTCCGCTCCACCTCTGCATCAATGGGAAGGTGCCGATACCGCGCCAGGTTCCGGACGAGCACCACCGGGTTGGGGTAGCAGGCGAGCAGAGTCCACACCACGGCAGCAACGAGGAAAAGCAGGATCCGTCGGCGCCCGCCTGCTACACGGCGGCCGCGCGAGCAGCCACTCACCCTCGCCTCCCGGTCCGACCCGTGTCTCCGACAAGCCGAGCCAGCGTCCGCCGGATGCGAGGGGCGTGGGTCCCCTCCCAGTAGACGCGACCACAGCCGACACAACGCGCGTATGTCTCGTGGGTGAGGTAGACGAACGGAGGGAGGCGGTCCCACACTTCGTCTCGGGTGGCCGGTGCAAGTGGTTCATTGCACACGGTGCAGCGGGTCAGCGCGGGGGCTTCGCCCAGATCGAGGGGAGCGTCGCGAACGAGTTGTGCCAGTTGCTCCTCGCCGTGGTCTTCGTCGATGAAGATGATGCGCACATCCGGCGGATCCGGAAATCTCGTATCACGGGTCAGCACGATTGCGCCGCGCTCCCTCGCCGTCGCAACGATCTGGTGATCATCGGCGAAGGGATGATAGTGGACGTCGAAGCCGAAGGCGCGCAGCCACCTGGCCAGACGTCCAAGCATGCTGTCGGCGACGAACCGCGGTCTCACAGAAGGTCCTCCCCTACCCCCCGAACGGTTCGGCAGCGGCCAGTTCGCCTCCTGCCGCAGGGCGGCGAGCCTGACAACCCCGTCAGGGCGTGGTATAATGACGTGGGAGATCGGAGGGCGATCTCCCTTTTTGGGGACACTATGACCGTACTCTCCGCGATCTTCGATTCTACACGCCGGGAATTGCGCCGGGCACGCGCGCTCGCCGGCCAGATCAGCGCGCTGGGCGCGGAGATGCAGGATCTCACCGATGAGCAGATCCGCGCCAAGACCGACGAGTTCCGCGACCGTCTGGCGCACGGCGAGGCGCTGGACGATCTCATGATCGAGGCCTTCGCTCTCGTGCGAGAGGCGACATGGCGGATCCTTGGCAACGGACAGAGTCGCTTCTTCGTCCACCGGGAAGGACGCATGACGCCGGAGGAGGTGATCCTGCCCGCGGAGGAGGCCGACCGACACGAGGAACGCCTGCAAGCAGAGGGATTGCGCTACGAGCGCGAGCACTATATGGCGCATTTCGACGTCCAGATGATGGGCGGGATAATGCTGCACTGGGGCCGCGTCGCCGAGATGAGGACAGGCGAGGGGAAGACCCAAGTGGCGGTGCTGGCCCTCTACCTGAACGCGCTGGAGGGCAAGGGCGCGCACCTGCTCACGCACAACGACTACCTGGCGAAGCGCGACCGCGACTGGATGGCGCCGATCTTCGAGTCCCTGGGGCTGACGGTGGGGGCGATCCAGCACGATATGGCCTCTGAGGACCGCCAAGCTGCCTACGCCTGTGACGTGACCTACGCCACGAACTCAGAGGTGGGGTTCGACTATCTCAGAGACAACACGGTGGACTATGCTGACTGGCTCGTGCTCCGGGACGTGAACTACGCCATCGTGGACGAGGCAGACAGCCTCCTCATCGACGAGGCACGCACGCCGCTCATCCTTGCCGGCGCCGGAACGAAGCCGACGGAGCTCTATCGGCGGGTCGATCGCGTGATACCCCGTCTCACCGCCGATACCGACTACATCGTGGACGAGAAGGGCAAGGTTGCGACCCTGACCGAGGATGGGCTCCGGAAGCTGGAGCGAGACCTCGGTGTGTCCAACCTGTCTGACCCGGAGAACCTAGAGATTTTCCAGCACGTCAATGCCGCGCTGCGCGCCCATGCGTGCTACAAGGGAGACGTGGACTACGTCGTACGGGACGGGAAGGTCATCATCGTGGACGAGTTCACGGGCCGGCTGATGTACGGCCGCCGTTACTCGGAGGGGCTGCATCAGGCCATCGAAGCCAAAGAGAAGGTGCAGATCGAACGCGAGAATATTACCACTGCCACCATCACCCACCAGAACTTCTTCCGCCTCTACAAGAAGCTGGCCGGCATGACGGGCACGGCGAAGACGGAGGAGCCCGAGTTCCTCAAAGTCTACGGAATGCCAGCCGCCGTCGTACCTACGCATCGGCCCATGATCCGCGAGGATAACCCCGATGTGATCTACAAGACCCAGGAGGCGAAGTTCCACGGGATCACGGCCGAGATCCTACAGATGAAGGCGCTAGGCCGGCCGACGCTGGTGGGCACGCGGTCCATCGAAGTCTCGGAACGACTGAGCGAACGGCTGAAGCCGGAGCGGCTCCAACTGCTGGCGCAGTTGATCCTGTTGGAGGACGCTCTGCTGGAGGCTCGGGAGTTGACGGAGCGCCAGCGCCGGGAGCTGAGTCGCGGCCTGCGAGCCCGGTTGGGAGAGGTCGAGCAGGATTTGCGCCACCTGCAGGCGGCGGTGGGGAAGTTCGATCAGAGCCCGGCGCGGATCGCACAGCCGGAGGAAGAGAGGCGGATCCAGCACCGCCTGGCGCGCACAGAGCACCTCGGCGAGGAGATTCAGGAGCTGATCGGGCGCCTCGAGGGCGACGACGCGGTGGGGGCCGGCGAGATCCGGCGGATCGCCGAGATCATCTGCTATCAGGTCCTCGAGGGAATCCCGATGGGGCGTACCGCTGCCCTTCTTCGCTCCTGCGAGATAGACCCGGACGTGACGCTGCCGCAGAACACCCGCCGACTTGCTCGATTGATCGGTCTCGACGAGAAGGGGCACGAGAGGCTCGGAGAGGTACTCGGACGGGGCATCGTCCATCGCGTGCTAAACGCCAAGTACCACGAGATGGAGGCTCACATCATCGCCCAGGCGGGGCGGCCCGGCGCTCTCACCATCGCCACCAACATGGCGGGACGAGGGGTGGACATCCTACTCGGCGGCAACCCTCAGGAGATGGCCAACGAGGTGCTGCGTCGGGACGGCATCGAATCCGCGCAGGCGACGGCGGAGCAGCGGACGGCCGCCCTCAAGGAGGCGGAGGAGACCTGTGCCCGGGACAAGGAGAAGGTGCTGAACCTGGGCGGGCTGCACATCCTCGGCACCGAGCGGCACGAGAGCCGTCGCGTCGACAACCAGCTGCGGGGCCGGGCGGGGCGACAGGGCGACCCCGGATCGTCTCGCTTCTACATTTCTTTCGAAGATGAGCTGATGCGTCTCTTCGGCCCGGAGCGGCTGGACTTCTTCCTCAGCAAGTGGCCGGAGAACGAGCCGATAGAGGCGAAGCTGACGAGCCGCATGATCGAGAACGCGCAGAAGAAGGTGGAGGCCCACAACTTCGAGATCCGCAAACACCGGCTCCAGTACGACGATGTGATGAACCATCAGCGGGCCCTGATTTACGAGCAGCGCAAGCGCGTGCTGCTCGGTGAGGATTTGCGCGATAGCGTCATCGCCCACATGAGAGAGTTCGTGGAGGCGCGAGCCAACGAGTTCTCCAGCCCCGAGATACACCCCGACGATTGGAGCCTGGAGGCCCTACACCAGGCGCTGGCCGAGGTCGTTCCCATCCAGGCGACCGCGGAGCAGATGAGCGAGTACCGCGACCACGACGAGCTCGTCGAGTTTCTCCAGGGCGAGATCATCGCCGCTTACGAGGAGCGTGAGCGAGAGGCGGGGGCGGAGCAGATGCGGGAGCTGGAGCGGCTCGTCACGCTGCGGGTCGTCAGCGGGCGCTGGATAGATCACCTCGCCGCGATGCAGGACCTGGAGGAAGGGATCGGACTGCGGGGCTACGCCGGAGTCGATCCCCTCATCATCTACCGCAAAGAGAGCTACGACTACTGGCAGAATCTGCTGTCCACTGTCCGCGAAGACATCATCAGGTATCTCTTCCGGGTCCCCATCAAAGAGCGGCAGACACGGGAAGCAGAGCAAGCCAGGATGGCGCTGGGAACCACGCCCCAGGGACAGCCGGTCGAAGCCGAAGAGGCGGACGCCCTTCAGGCCTCGGGCTCGCCGGCGTCCGCGGGTACCGCGGTGAAGGCCCCGCCTAGCCGAGCCCTCCCCCGCCGCCGCGCGGCAGCGAAGACGGGCCGGAAGGTCGGTCGGAACGACCCCTGCCCGTGCGGGAGTGGGAGGAAATACAAGCGATGCTGCGGGCGCAAGACATAGGGAGCACCGTCCGGCTGCGGCGGCTCAGTCGGGGAACTGCTTGAGGCGACCGGTCACTGCAATCCTCGGCCGGATCACCGAGTTGAATTCATGCTCATTACCAGCACAGCCAATCCGAAAGCAAAGCAGATAAGGCGTCTGTTCGATCGTCGGCATCGCCAGCGCACCGGGCTGTTCTTCGCCGAAGGCCTCCAGCTCGTGCAGGAAGCCATCGAGATGCAAGCCGACATCTCGATGCTGGTGGTTGCCCCCGAATTGCTGAGCGAGCAAGGCGAAAAATCCATCGCTTGCTTTCAGGGGACAGCGGACATCCCCTCGCTCCAGGTGACAGCCAAGGTCTTCCAGAGCATCTCTCCCAGAGACGGCCAGCAGGGCATAGCGGCTGTGGTGCGGCAGCGGTGGGAGCGAGTGGAGGACATCGAATTGTCCCCCTGGAGCTGCTGGGTGGCATTGGATCAGATACGACATCCCGGGAGCCTGGGGACGATCCTGCGCATCAGCGACGCTGTCGGCGGCACAGGGGCTGTGCTCATCGGCGATTGCAGCGATCCCTATGATCCGACCGCAGTGCGGGCCAGCCTGGGGGCGGTCTTCTCCCAGCGCCTGGTGAAGGCGACCTTTCCGGAATTTGCCGGCTGGAGGCGGCGCCAGCGCTGTTTCGTTGTGGGGACCTCCCCGACGGCCCCTGTTGACTATCAGGGAGTCTGCTACCAGTCCCCCGCAGTGGTCTTCATGGGAAACGACCGCATGGGCATCTCACCTGAGCAGCAAGCCATGTGCGACGTGATGGTGAGCATCCCGATGATCGGCCGGTGCGACTCACACCACGTGGCGGTCGCCACCGGCATCGTACTATATGAGGTCTTCAATCAGTGGCACTCGGCAAAGAAGAGGCCGGGGTGCCAACATGCGTCGACCGGACAGAATGACTCTTCCACCCCAAGGAGGTGATGTAGCGTGGCCGACCTACGGGAGCTACGTGAGCGCGCAGAGCAGATGCTCAATCTGGCGCATGAACTGAGGGATCGTCTTTGACTTGGCTCAGCGCGATACTGAGCTGAGGGAACTGGAGAAGCAAGCGGCCGCGCCCGATCTCTGGGAGAATCCCCAGGCCGCCCAGAAACTGCACGCAGACATTGCTCGCCGCAAGCGCGAGCTCGAACCAATACGCCAGCTCCTCTCGAAGGCAGAGGATCTCGCCACGCTTGCCCAGCTCGCCGAGGAAGAGAGCTCGGACGGAGAGGCCGCGGAGATCGAGGCCGGTCTGGCCGAAGTCGAGCGGATGATGGCCGAGCAGGAGCTGGCTCAGCTCTTCACGGGTGAGTACGACGACCACAATGCGCTGATTTCCATCAACGCCGGAGCCGGAGGCACAGAGTCGTGCGACTGGGTGGATATGCTTGCCCGCATGTACGGACGCTGGGCCGAACAGCACCGCTACGGCTGGGAGATCATCGACCGCACGCCCGGAGAGCAGGCCGGGAGCCGAGGCCTCACGGCATCTGTCACTGGGCCCAACGCCTATGGGCGTCTACGGGGGGAGCGGGGCGTACACAGGCTGGTGCGGATCTCCCCCTTCGATGCCGCTAGCCGCCGCCACACTTCCTTCGCCTCCGTGGACGCAATACCTGAGGTGGAAGAGGCCGACGAGATAGAGATCAACCCGGACGAGCTGAGAGTAGACACATTCCGCTCCGCCAGCGCGGGCGGCCAGCACGTGAACAAGACCGACTCCGCGGTGCGAATCACCCACCTGCCCACCGGCATAGTGGTGTCCTGCCAGAACGAACGCTCCCAGCACAAGAACCGGGCCTCCGCCCTCCGGGTTCTCAGGGCCCGCCTCCTCGAACTTCAGCGCCAAGAGCAGGAGAAGAAGCTGGCCGAACTCCGAGGAGAGCAGACCGAGATCGCTTGGGGACACCAGATCCGCTCATATGTGCTGCATCCGTACCAAATGGTGAAGGACCATCGAACGGCCCACGAAACGGGTAGTGCGGCGGGCGTCCTCGAGGGCGCAATCGACGGCTTTCTGGAGGCCTACCTCCGCTACGATATGGGCCGGCGCGCCAGATCGGGCGTGGAGTAGGTCAAAGCAAGTCGAAGTGGGCCTAAGTAGGTGGAGTAGGTCAAAGCAGGTCGAAGTGGGCGTAAGTAGGTGGAGTAGGTCAAAGCAGGTCGAAGTGGGCCTAAGTAGGTGGAGTAGGTCAAAGCAGGTCGAAGTGGGTCTAAGTAGGTGGAGTAGGTCAAAGCAGGTCGAAGTGGGTCTAAGCAGGTGGAGTAGGTCAAAGCAGGTCGAAGTGGGT
>Ga0114922_10001154_pt1 | contig 25272 bp, 22 predicted proteins | sample AartaG_FD_100975 | JGI IMG/M metagenome (GOLD analysis project Ga0114922, IMG submission 100975) | Deep subsurface microbial communities from Aarhus Bay to uncover new lineages of life (NeLLi) - Aarhus_00045 metaG | ecosystem: Environmental > Aquatic > Marine > Oceanic > Sediment | place... | reverse complement strand
GCGGGGAGTACCTGAAATGGATGGCGGAATCCTACAACAACAGGGGTGCACTCGAACGGCTGAGGGCCGATCGCCCGGACTTCAGGGCGATCCACGTAGGATTGCATTGGCCCAGCGCCAGCCGCTTCAAACTTAGCTTCTGGTATATGAGAGGCAGGGCCAGGCTCGTAGGGGAGCAGGGCGGCTACATGCTGCTGCGGAAACTGCAAACTGCTGTCGAACCGGGTGATGATGTCAGGTTTCATCTGATGGGCCACAGCCTCGGCGCAGTGGTTGTTACCGAAATGCTCTTGGGGAAGCCTGGGCTGGAGACCGAGATCGAGCCTGTCGACTCGTTAATGCTGATTGAAGGGGCGATTCCGATGTGGGCGTTCTGCTCGAGGATCCCCGAACCCTGGCGGCCCTACAAGAAAATGGAGAAAGACAGCGGTCCCGGCTATTACTGGCATATCATCCGGGACGGACTGATTAGTGGGCCGATTGTGAATGTCTACTCGAAGAACGACAAGGATTTGCGGCGTTGGTTCACCTTCGCCAACAGCGACCGCGGAGCTCACCGAAGGAATTCCGCGATCCACCGCCCCATGGCGGCGGCCCCAATCCGAGAACCAGCGAATATCCTACTTTCGGTGCGGTTGGGGCTTACGGCATTCGTGGCCCGCTGCCGTGTGTTATCGACATCGACATGCTACCGGTTGGCGAAAAGTACAACCTGCGCGGCAGCTGTGTCTATAACATCGACGGCAGCCAGTACATCAATAACCACATGAATTTCGTCAATGCGCAGGTGTGGAACCTGCTCTTCCAGCTTCACACAATGGGATACACCCAGGAAAAATGACCGCGACCTTTTCGCGTTTTTCTCAGATTATTTTCCCAGCAGATCCAGGACGGCGGCACACATAGCGCCCACTCCTGTCTTGATCGAGGGCTCCTGCTCGGCTCGCATGTAGGGTGTATGCAGCGCAAGCCGTCCGGCCTCGGCCTCGGTTAACTCTCCTCCACGCCCCCCGATTGATTCAATGAATTCCGGGTCGGTCATCCCGAGCCAGAACAGGAAGGTTTTTACGCGCGGTTCGCCGTCGCGGAAGAGCGCGAAATCCTCGCTTGCAGTGACCATCGGGATGGTGAAGACCTTTCTCTCGCCGAGGAATTCCCTGAACTTTGCCGTAGCACGGCCTGTGACCTCAGGATCGTTGAAAACCGGCGGGTTGACTTCGTTACTGTGCTCAACTACCGGCCACAGCTTCTCCGGAATACCTGCGGAGATGGCGATGCCGCGGCACTCGCGCTCGATTGCCTCCAGCATGTGATTCAACACGGCATCGTTGGCAAAGCGGAGGTTCAGCTTGAGATTCACTTCGTTGGGGATGATGTTTGCCGCCGTCCCCCCGTGAATCTCGCCCACGGTGATCACCGCCGGCTCGTTGGGATCGATCTCGCGGCTGACAATCGTCTGCAACGCCAGAATCAGCCGGGCCGTCAAAACAATCGGGTCCTTTGTGGTGTGGGGGATGGCGCCGTGGCCGCCGAGGCCGTGGACGGTTACATTCATCGAGAGCGACCCGGCCATCGCCTGCCCTTCTGTGTAGCCGATCGAGCCTGCCGGAATGTTCGGTGCCACATGGAGGGCGAGAGCGAAGTCGGGACGGGGGAATCGCTCGTAGAGCCCTGCGTCGAACATCATCTGCGCGCCGCCGTAGCCTTCCTCGGCAGGCTGGGCCACCAGCACGAGCGTGCCGCTCCAAGCGTCTTTCATCTTCGCCAGCACGCGCGCGTTGCCGATCAGAATGCTGGTGTGGATGTCGTGGCCACAGGCATGCATCACGCCCACCTCACGGCCCGCCTGGTCTTTCATCCGCACCTTGCTGGCATAGGGCAGCCCGGTTTTCTCGGTGATCGGCAGGGCGTCCATGTCACCGCGCAGCAGCACAATCGGGCCCTCGCCGTTACGCAGCACTCCCACCACTCCGTAGCCGCCGACATTTTCAGTCACCTCGTAACCGGCAGCACGGAACTCACGGGCAACCAACGCCGATGTTTCCTTCTCCTGGAGGGAGAGTTCGGGGTTGGTGTGCAGGTGCCTGCAGATTGCCTCCAGCTCGGGATATTGCTCGTTGATGATCTTCCTCAGTAGTTCATAATCGGTTTTACCAGGGCTCTCGGCGGCCGCCGCCGATCCAGTCAAGGCGATGGTTACCACGGCCGTTAACAAAGTGACAGTGATCGCGGCTGTCCTGAAGGGGATAGTTCTTGTCATCGTTTTCCCTCTTTAATTATCTCTGCGGAGATACAGTATATACTATCGATATGATGGAATTCTGATTTCTCATTCTCAGGCTGGGAGAATGTTGACCAGACCGCCCAAACGGGCGGCTGCACAAAACAGGTGAGGATTATGCTGAAGAACATGAAGATCGAGAAGAATGCTGCCGGTAGGGAAGTCGCGATCACAGGTGCGCCGTGGGAACCGGTGATCGGTTACAGCCGCGCCATGCGCGTAGGAGACAGGATTGAAGTGACGGGCACCATCGGCCTCGACGAGAACGGTGCCTGTCCTGATGATCCTGCCGAACAGATGCGTAACTCTTTAGCGATTGTCATCCGTGCAATAGAAATGCTGGGCGGCAGGAGAGAGGATATTGTGCGCACCCGGATCTATCTCACAGACATTGATTTGTGGGAGGTAGCCGGCAGGATCCACGGTGAAGCCCTGGGCGACCTGCTGCCGGCATGCACGATGGTGGCGGTGAGCCGGCTGGTGGAACCCTCGGCAGTGCTGGAGGTCGAAGCATTGGCAGTGGTCGGCCGGTAGTTACAGGCGGACCGCGGTTTTCCTCAATGCATTTAGAAGGAGGAAGGGATGTCGAATCGGACGACACAGACTGCGACAGTCGTTTTTTCGGTCTTGGCAGGTTTCACGGCGGCGTTTCTTATTATCAGCCTACTGCAAGCTCCGGTGGCAGGCGCGAGAGCTGAGACATCAGCGAGCGACATCGCCGGTCTGCTCGTTCGGGTCGAGGCTCTCGAAGCAACCGTGGCCGGCATGAATTCAGAGTCGTCGCAGGAATCAGATCCTCAGCTCGCAAGGATTGCGGATACTCTGAACGACGCCTCGGACCGCTGGTTGCGCGCAATCGCCGGGAGCCTGAATCAGATATCGCGAGAGCTGGAGAACATTAAGCGGGCAATCGAGGCGAAGTAGGCTCTATTTCCGGGCTCGGGTGGATACCCGGTGCGGATTTTTGTTCCTCGACGAGAGAGAAAAAAGATGTCTGAGGTTCGGGCGGCTCGTCGTCGTTTTTAATTAGTGTCGGTTCATTGTCCAAGGCATTCCTGTGGTGCCCGGTGAATATATCCTGCCGCCTTGCCAGATACCTGTGTCAATTCTTTTTCGCTCGTGATTCGACTACCCTGTCGACGATGCCGTATTCTCTTGCCTCTTCGGCGGACATGAAGTAATCGCGCTCTGTGTCCTGCTCGATCTGGGACGGTCTTTCCTGTCCGCTCAGCCAGCACCCTATTGAGTTTTTCCTTCATTCTAAGGATTTCTTTGGCGTGGATGATGATGTCAGTGGCTTGACCCTGGACGCCGCCGAGAGGCTGGTGGATCATCACGCGCGAACTGGGCAGGGCCATCCTTTTTCCCGGAGTGCCGCAAGCGAGCAGAAAAGCGCCCATCGAAGCCGCCTGTCCCAGGCAGATGGTCACAACGTCGCAGGTGATGTAATGTATGACGTCATAGATCGCCATTCCTGCGGTCACCACACCGCCGGGGCTGTTGATGTAAAAGAGGATGTCGTCGTTGTGAGATTCGGATTCGAGGTAAAACATCTGCGCGATAATCAGGTCGGCTACGTGGTCGTCCAGCGGGCCTGTGAGAAACAGCATTCTGTCCTTCAGCAGGCGGGAGTAGATGTCGACAACCCTCTCGCCGCGCGGTGTTTCCTCGATAATATATGGCGATGGCACGTTCCCCTCCTTTGTTGAGAACCGTTCACTTCTCGAAAAGCAGCGATTCGTCGTCGTCGGCGGCTTTGATGTTGATAATCGATCCGCCGGAAATTGCTCCGCTGATGATTTCGGCGGCAATCTGCTCCTGAATCATTCGCTCGATTGTCCGCTGCAGATGGCGTACGCCGTAAGCTATGCTGTAGCCTTTGGCCAGGATAATTTCGTAGGCGCTGTCGTCCACAGTCAGGGTGATCCCCTTGGCTGCCAGGCGGTTGACCAATTGCGAGACCTCCTTTTCGGCAATCTGTCTGACGGCCTCGCGGTCGAGCGGGTAGAAGACCACGTGCTTCTGGATGCGCATTCTGAGCTCGGGCTTGAAGGAATCCTCGACAGCCTGGAGAATGGTCTGGCGGTAATCCTCCCTGTCGAATTCTTCCGCTGGCTCTTCGCCGGTTTCCTCGGAAACTGAGATTCCCATCCGGCCCTTTTTCTTTTTGATCCGCACTCCCGCTCCCAGGTTGGAGGTCATGATGATGAAGGTATTGGAGAAGTCGGCCCGGCGGCCGGTGGAGTCTGTCAGCCGGCCCTCGTCAAACACTTGCATGAAAGTGACCCACACGTTTGGGTGGGCTTTCTCGATCTCATCGAGCAGGACCACGGAGTAGGGATGAGTGCGCACTGATTTAATCAGCAGCCCTTCCTCACCATAGCCGACGTACCCGGGATCGGCGCCGACCAGCCGTGTCACCGACTGCTCCTGCTGATATTCGGACATGTCAATACTGATCAGCCCCCGCTCCTCGCCGCCGTAAACTTCCCTCGCAAGTGCTTTTGCCAGCTCGGTCTTGCCTATTCCTGTCGCGCCGAGAAAGAGCATGACGGCGTCGGGAAGGTGGGCTTTTTTCTTCAAGCCGGCGCGGGCGCGGCGGACGGCATCCCCCACTTCCTTGACGGCTTCGTCCTGGCCGATGACATGCCGTTTGAGAAGAGTGTCCAGTTGCTGCAGGCGATCCTTCTCATCCAGCGTGAGTGAATCAAGCGGAATGTGGGCCCGCTCAGCAACGGCCTTGGCTATTTCGCGGAATCCCACTAACTTTGCGTCGCCTTTCGCTTCGGAGAGCCGTTTGAAGTCTTCCGGCGTCAGTGAGAGAGATCCAAGGCTGAGCTGCGCGCAGGCCTGATCGAGCAGGTCGAGCGCCTTGTCGGGCAGCCGCAGATCAAGCAGATATCGAATCGAAAGATCAACCGCCGCCTCGATGGCCTCATCGGAGATCTTGACGCCATGGTGCTCTTCGTAAGTGGGCCTGAGCCCTTTCAGTATCTCTACTGTCTCGTCCCTGGTGGGCTCGTCTATCCACACCATCTCGAAGCGGCGCTCCAGAGCCTTGTCCTGGCTGATCAGCTTGCGGTACTCATCGATTGTCGTGGCGCCGATGCAGCGCATCTCGGAGCGTGCCAGTTCCGGCTTGATGATGTTGGCCGCATCGAGACCGCCTCCGCCCCCGTCTCCGGCGCCGACGATGGTGTGGACCTCGTCGATGAACAATATGATATTCACATCCTCCCTGGCTTCCCTCAAAATCGATTCCATCCGCTCTTCGAAGTCGCCCCGATACTTGGTGCCGGCGAGGAGTGAAGACACCTTCAGCTCGACGATTCTCAGTTTTGCCAATTCCGGTCGCAGTGTCCCGGAGACCAGTTTTTGGGCCAGACCCTCGACCACACAGGTCTTGCCGGTGCCCGCTTCGCCCACAAGAATCGCATTGTTCTTCTTCTGTTTGCTGAGCACCTGAATGATTTTTTTAATTTCTGCGGATCTGCCGATCACCGGCCCCAGCTTGCCCTCGCGGGCGAGCTTGGTAAGGTCCCTGCCGTACTTGTTGAGGAAAGGGGTGTTGTGATCCTTCTTAACCGGTCCCACGGGAGCCTTGGCAGGCAACACCTGTTCTTTGCTTTCTATCTGAGCCTGCTCTTGTTTCGCTCCCTCCATTACCGAGAGGCATGCCGTCAGGAGAGCATCTTTATCTATGTCGGCCTCGGAGAAATATTGTTGCAGCCGGTCGGAAAGTTCCGCGCTCTTCAGCACGGCGGCAAGGAGCAGAGGCAGGATGATCTCGCTCTCGGCTGAATCCTTACGGGTTTCCTCCGCCTGGTCGAACATCTTTTTTACCGACTTATCTCGGTGGACAGTGCCTCCGGAGTACGGCTGGCCGCCTCCGCCGATGAAGCTACGAAGTTCCTTTCGGGCTTTGCTTATTGCCAGGTTGCTTGAGTCGAAAATCTGTTTGAGCTGATCGCGTTCCCTGAGGAATCGCAGCCACTGGTCGCCGTCTATGCTCACCAGCGATTTAATTTCTTTCTCATCGATGTCGCAGATTTTAAATAGTGCGATCATTATGTGCTCGATGAATATCGATTCGTACTCGAGGATAACCGCTTCCTGGGCGGCGACCATCCAGGCCAGCTGCGATCCGAAAGAAATCCTGTGCATCAATTAACCCCTCTTTTGCATGGCGCCGGTCCTGCTGTCGGTGCGGATGACTGTAAGTTCATCCCTCCCCCTTGGTGATGTCACCGGTGCTGTTTGGATTTGCGTGAATTCGGAAAGTCACAGTCCGGTTTTTCCTCCTGTTCTCTTCGCTGTCGTTGGGGAAAGGCGGATCAGTCTCCCCGGCGCTGCAGATATTTAGTCGGTCGCGGGGGATTCCTCCGACGGACGTGAGGTAGGTAGCCACTGCGGAGGCCCTTTCGAGTCCCAGCACCCAATTCCCGTAGCGAGGATCCCAGATAGAAGGAACATTGTCAGCGTGACCTTTGATCTCGAGAATGACGGCGCTACCGCTTTTTTGGACGAAGCTTGCGATGTTGTTCAGGATTTCTGTTGATTCGGAGTTGATTTTCTTTCCTCCCGTGCCGAAGAGACCGTCAAGGGGAACCAGAATCACGGCGTTGGGTTCGCGCTGGGCCAGCGTGTTTTGCAGGCTGTCAGCTTGTCGAAAGATCTCGTCCAGCAGTTCGATGCAGCGCCGATTGTTTATTTCGGCAAGCTCGAATCCGGCCAGCCGATCACGAAGGCTGTCCACCTCCGACACAAGATTTTGCTCCCGTGCCAGGAGGGAAGCCGATTCGCCGGCCCGATCTGAGAGAGCTTTGTACTCCGCGGAGAAGGTCCTGAACGAAAGCTCTCCAAGTAAGAATGCCGCGGCTATCGCCAGAATCACAACAGCGGCCAGGGCAATTTTTAATACGCTTCTGGATTTACGTTTCTTTTGGATGGGCGGCACTTCAGCCGCAAACAGTTCCCGTGCTTCGGCATTGTCGGGATCGGCGGCGATTACTTTTTCGAGCACTGCGGCTGCTCGCCGGCTATTCCCGGATTCAATCAATAGGTTTGCCAGAAGCAGCGCGGCGGGAATCGATTCTGCTATGCCATTTAAACTGACTGCACAATCGAGTGAACCGACCGCGGCATCGTGATCGCCCCGTTCAATGTGGTGTTTGGCATCGTTATAGAATGACCCGTCGAGTTGCCGCACGCGCCTGAGCGGTGCCAGGTCCACACCGCATTGCGGACAGCAGGGATTCTCCGGAGGGATGATCTTTCGAGGGCATACCGGACAATCGATTCTCATTGAGCTCACCTAATCCCAACTCGTAGACTGGTTTTCTTCTTTTAGCTCCATTTAAATGCCGGATTTTTCCCGGATTGAGCTTTTCCCGGATAGTAGGAATGGATTCTTTTTCCGCTTCGATGCGAACTAGCCGACCTGCGGTTGAGTGACATTCTTTTCCTATCCTACGCTTGAAATTCTCTTAACTGTTAAGTTTGTACATTAGAACGATAAAAGCTGAGGCGCCCAAGGCAGTCAAAGAGTTTCCGAGGATGTCATCTGGATTGAAATCTGGATTCCAGAAGGTTGAAAGGTACAGCAGGCCAAAGATGATTATCGCCATGCCCAACCAGGCTGCACCGAGTAACAGCCAGCCCTTCACTTTCTCGATCGTGTCGTTGAAATACGAGGATACATAGGAAGATGTCGGTTGCGAAGAGATGCTATAGCCGGAGACGTCATCCATTGTGAGAATCTGTGCCAGAGGCGAACTGGCAATTGAGTTGAGGAAATTGTCGACCTCTGCGTTGTACGGATCGAGCTTCTTGGCTTCTCCGAGATCCCCTAAGATATCTTGCAGCGTGCGTTTCAGGGTCCACAAATCCGGCGAGGAACTGGACATTTCCCGCTGAATCACTTCCATGCGCTTGCCGGCTCGGTTCAGGTAACAGACAGCCAGATTTTTTTCGATTTGATCCCTGGCACTGCCGGAGACTTCGTATCTCATATCACTGAGGGTATCAATTGCGGTATCCCAATCCTGATTCTTAAGGGCGGTCTCCAGCCTCTTCTGATGCTTGCTGGCCTTAGGTGCGTTTACGAGAAAATCGAGGAACTGTTCAGCCGATGGTAGTTGCTCCGCGGCGTCCTCAGAACCGAGTTTTTTGGCTTCGCGGAGATCTGCAACGCTCTTTCTCACCTTCTCTATCATGCTTTTAGTTGCAGAATGCTCCTTTTCGAATTCCTTTTGAACCCCTGCCATGCGCATGCCGGCACGGTTCATGTAGCAGACGGCCAGGTTTTGCTCGATCTGGCTCCTGGCCTCGCCGGAGACTTCGTTTCGCAACGCGCTGAGGATTTCGATCGCGGTATCCCAATCCTGATTCTCGAGTGCAGTCTCCAGCTTCTTCTGATGCTTGCCTGCCACCGCCGCTTGCCTTAGGACATCAAGGAAAGTTACGGCGGCGTCTAATTGCTCCGCCGCTTTCTGCGCGCCGAGCCCATTGGCTTCCCGCAGTTTGGCGATACCCTTTTCAGCCTTGGAGATCATGCTTTTCGTGGCTGAATGTTTTTTCTCAAACTCCTGCTGTACTTCAACCACGATCTCAATGCCCCGTCTTGTCAGCAGTTCAGCCAGGTTTGATTTGATCTTCTCATTCGAGACAATTTTATAGCCTCTCCGGAGTAGGTTGATTCCCCCTTCAATGTCCGTGTCCGCCTTTGCCGCTGCATGCTTTGTGCACGACTCGGAGACCGAGTTCTCAATTTTATCCTTTAGCGAGGAGTCGTCAGCGATTTTGAGGGCTTTTCCCCAGGTTTTTAACGCCTCCTCCGGTTCTCCTGCGCTCTCCAGGTCCATCCCCAAGCCGAAAAGAGCCTGTGCTTTCAACGCACTTATTTCGTCGCTTTTCTTTTCACCGGCGATGATCTCCAACGCCTCCTCGTACTTTCCGTCGTCGATGAGGGTTGCGATCCTCGAGTATGGAGACAAGCTATCGCGCAGACTTCGAAGGGTATCGTTGTCTGGATGGTGCTCCAAAGCGCCGTCCAGTCTGGACCTTATCTGATCGATGAGACCGAGCCTTTCCAATGCAAGCACGCCACAGCTCAGTGTGGCGCCGGTTCCCACTCTCACGCCAGCAGATGACATTGCGCGCGCCGTCTTCTGCTCAACCGAGAGGGAAAGATTCAGTTCTTTATACGCAGCAGCCATCGAAATGGCGCCTCTGTTGCGATACTCGTTGTTGTACTTCTGGAGCGAGCTCTTGAGCATGTCGATGCCGTTATTCTTGTGCAGTTCTTTTCTCTGGGAGTTGTTCAGGCGCGTAAATGTTTCCCAGAAAGGCGCCGAGTTGGCAAGCATTACCCAGAAACCGATTGTCGCTTTCCAGAGCTCTTCGATGGACGGCACCCCGGGAATGCAATCGTTGCGCCACTGAAAGCTCTCAGGACAGCCTTCCGCATTCTCCGGGTCGATTTCGACTCCCTCGGCTTCGCCGATTGCACAGAGCAGCTCAACCTTGTTGCTGATATTCTTCGGGTCGATTTTCAACTGCCGGGCATGCGTCAGCATCGCATCGATGCGTTCTTGTTCGTAGCGGGCCCACCGGAACCATAGCAGTGCGACACAGTGCAGCAGGCTGTAATTCGACACATTCTTGGCGAGGCTCCGTTCCCAGGCCGAGGCAGTGGATAGTCGATTTCCGGGCTCGAGGATCTTCTCGTTTCCAATCGGTGAGGGAGTAAGGTTTTCCAGGGTCTTGTCCTGGTAAAGGAAAAGGTCCACGCCTGCGCGCGACACGGGGTCCATGAGCAACCTGTTTGCCCGCGTTATTTCCTGCATCCGGCGGGGATTGAGCATACCCTTTTTGAATGCGCCAATTATTTCGGAATCGCCGGCATCGCGTTCGATGCCAAGCACCTCATAAGGCGTTTGCTGCGTTTGGAGTGGATCTTTCACAGTTAACCCCTTATGTAATAGTTATTTATCAATCGCGTTCATAGTACCTGCTCATAGGCAATCGATATCAACCTGAGAAACTTGAAGAGGAGGACTTGACGATGTTGACCGGATGACCGTCGGGACAGAAGAAGGCGTCCGGCCTTACCTGATGCTTGCAGCCGGGGTGCGGGCACGGTATCAGCACATCCTTGGGCTCGGGATGCGTCTCAATGAATTCTGACAGTTCTTCTGTGACCTCTTTGAGATTCATCAATCCTAACGGGTTCTCCTGCATGAGCAGTTCTTCGGCCTCGTTAAGTCTCTCTTCAAAATTAGCGGCTGTAGCGACATCGATTGGGCGAACCCTGCGGGCAATGGCCATCCTCATTCCGAGAAGCATCTGAACGTGCTGGGGGATCCTGTCGGTCGCCGCATCGAGCTGATCGAAGGCGGTCTGCATTTCGCCCGTATCATCTAATTCCAGCGCATGCTTGCCTTCCTCTTTCATTTTATTAAGTTGATAGGCCAGATCGGGGTCCATCATCTTGTCATAGCGGTGCAATAGGAATTCCGTATAGCCGACGATGCCCATCAACTTCTCTCTAATGGTGATCGGCTTATCTGTAATGCCTTTTGCGACGTTCAACAGTTCCTCCGCGATTTCCATCGCTTGTTCAAAATTGTGGGCTTCCATGGCAGCGTAAAACTTATCCCGCAAGGCATTTAACTTGATCTGAATGTCGGGTGAGATGAAATCCCTTTTGCTGAACGCTTCTTGCTCGCCCTGTTGCATGATTTCCATTGCTTTTTGGTCCTTCTCTCCAATCATGCGCCAGGGATGCAGCTGCCGGCCGTCTTCGAGTTGGGCATCCACCTTGAATTCCTTGTTACTCAGCAGCTTGAGAGTAACCAGGATGGTTTGTGCCTTTCTTTTGGGATTTGGAGGGAGAACGGCGAAGACAATGGCCTGCCTTTCGTCGATCTCCGGATTTTCAATGTCGTCCCTGCCGTAGATCGGAATGGCGATCATCCGGGCTTCCGCGCTGGGAGCCGTGAAGGATTTGGTCACCGGGTTTTGTGTCGGGCAGGGATCGCCTTTCTTGACGAACACCGCGAATCCGCCGCCGCTTGTCAGCGCTCCGTAGTGGAAGGGTGCTGATTCGACGTAAGTGTTTTTCCCGCTTATTGGGCCGAAGGTGATTTCGCCGCTTACATCCTCCGCCTCTTCTTCTTTTTCTTCTTTCTCCTCTACCACTTCTTCCGTCGGTTTTGGCTTGGGCTTTTTCTTGGGTTCGGAGATCTTAACCTCCAACGGGCCTCCGCACCTTTCGCATTCAGTTGTTCCAACCGGATTGGGATGGTCACAAACGTCCTTTGGATTCTCCGGATCCGGATTCGTGCAGAACACGTTTTCCGAGAAAGCCGCAAAAATCGAGGCGCCGTAAGCAACACAGTGCTTGGGGTGGATATTTCGCAGGATCTTCTTCGGGCCGAATCGCGCCTCAATTTTCTTGTGTATCAGAGGGATACCGGTCGAGCCGCCAGCCATCAGGATGTGGTCGACATGTTCGTCGGTAAGGTTTGCATTATCTATGGATTTATCGACGAGTGCGAGCGTTCTGTCGACCATCGGATCGATCATTGCCTCGTATTCATCGCGGGTTACGCCGAAGTCGACATCGATCAGATTGCCGTCTTCATCGGTCATCAGGCTTGAAACAATAAAATCGGCATCGAGCGATGCAGAAAGCTGTTCCTTGACTTCTTTTGCCTTCTTCTTCAAACGAACCATTGCCTTGTGATCTTTAACCGGATCGAGATCATACTCGCCTTTGATCCATTCGACGGCCTTGTCCACCAGGACCTGATCAAAATCATCGCCTCCGAGCCACATGTCGCCTTCGAGGTTTAATTGCGCAAAGGCTCCTTTGGCCATCATCAGCACCGAAATATCGAAAGTCCCTCCTCCGAGGTCGTAGACCAGGATGGTTTTTGCTTCGTCGCCTTTCAGAGCATCGATCCCGAAGGCGATTGCCGCCGCGGTTGGTTCGTCGAGCACCTTGATCACCTTCATCCCTGCCAACTCGCCAGCCAAGCGGGTCGCCTGCTTCTGGATCTGGCCGAAATAGGCGGGGCAGGTAATGACGGCCTGGTCGACCGTCTCGCCGACCTTGAACTCGACGTACTCCTTGATTTTCTTCAAAATCATCGATGAGATTTCGATCGGCGAGTACTCATTGCCACCCATGACCACGCGGATGCTGTCCTTTGTGCCGTCGGAGGGTTCTATGATTTGGTAACTGGAATGGTCTTTCATGCGTTGGATGACGGAATCGGCTACGCCCCGCCCCATCAGACGCTTCACGGAGACAATGGTGTCCTGCGGGCTGTTTTCCCAATTGTCCACGGCGATATCGCCTACAAGAATCTGTTCCTTGACCTCACCTTTTCTCTTGCTTCTTCTCAAGCCCACAACTGAGCGTATCTGCGGTTTCGCTTCCTTGCTGTCGATGATTCTCGGCTGCTTTCCTTGTACAATAGCGGCAGCCGAGTTGGTCGTTCCCAGGTCGATACCGATTTTGATTCCCATGATTCATCCCCTGTCAAAGTCCAAAATTATTCTATTTGTTCGAGTGTTGGGTTGGGAAGCCGGGAAGGCCCCCTCCACCCCGGTTCTCTTTTGCGAACGGCTGCTCTCTGGAATCCCTGCGCCGAATAGTCTGGAGTAATTCGAGTAATAAGAACTTATACTTCCTCCCTAACGATTATTACCTCGGCCTTACGAAGGCACCTGTTCCCAATCATGTAACCCTTTCGGGCAATCTTTAATATCGATCCGGGAGGTTCCGGAGAGTCATCGACGGCGTCGATGGCCTTGTGCCACCGAGGATCAAACCACATGTCCACCATCTTTATTTCGGTGACTCCCTGCTTGGACAAAATATCTTTGAACGAACGGTAGATCGTCCTGAAGTTGCGAACCCATATTTTCGTCTGCTTCTCGAGCAGTTCCTCTTTGTTTCGAATGTTGTCAAACACGCGTTCAAAACTGTCCATTACATCAATCAGCGAGAGGAACATCTCGTCCGAGCGCCGGCGGGTCTCTGATTCCTTTTGGTCCGCCGTGTCCTCCAGATCCTTACATTTCTGCATCAGGGCTATGATGTCCTGCTCGATTACAGCAAGCCTTTGCTCGGGTTTCACACCCTGCCAAACTGAATTTTCGATTTCCATATCAGCCCCATCCAAAGTCAGTTCCCCTCCCGTATAGTCACCGAAGGTTGACGCGTACTGGTGTCCGAAAGACCGGGAGAAACCCACGAGTCCGAAGAGCTAAGATGCGCCCCTACACCTAATATTCTTCAAGCTAGAATCCCGAATGCCACTAATTTACGTTAAGTGACCGGTAAATTCAAGAAATGAATACACTTTGTTGATCTGGCTATTTGCAGGGGCTTGACATATTCAATGGAATGTCCTCTAGCGGGATTTTTTCCCAGAGAGGTTACGATACAATCTGCACTATCATCGTGACGCGCCGGATCTCGGGCAGGAATCAGAGGCTACCTTTCCAGCGTGCCGAGCAGAGTTTTTGCGTAGCGTTGCAGGCTCGGCTCAAGACCTAGAACCAGAGCCTTTTTCAGCTCGGCTGCTGCAGGTTTGATCATGCCCCTTTTTTGTAGTGCAAGCGCCAGATCCCAATGGTAGATGGCATTGTCGGGATCTATTTCTATGCACTTCTTAAATGCTTTGATGGCACTGGCATGTTTCTGGCGTCGGTTGTGCAGCTCGCCATGACACTGAAACACTCTCGCATCGTCGGGGTAGCTTTCCATTAACTCCTTGAGTTTTGCAGAGGCTTCATTCATCTGATCAGGCGATGCCATCAACTCTCTGACGTATTCCAATTCCCTTTCAATCTCTTGACCCGATCCTAACCCCAGATTCCTGAGCGCGGTGAGCATTTCGCCCGCGTTTGCAAAACGCTTTTGAGGATCCTTGTCCAGAGCATGAATGACAAGCTCCCCCAGCTCTTGCGGTATTGCCGGATTGATACAATGCGGCGAGGGAGCTTCGTGGTACCTGATGTTATCGACAATAACCGTTGTGGGCATTCCGGCGCCGCTGAATGGCAACTCACCCGTCAGCATCTCAAAAAACGTCACTCCCAGTGACCAGATGTCGGCGTTGTAATTAGCTCCTGAGCGGGCGACGATTTCCGGAGGGACGTAGTCCTCAGTGCCGTACTGCGAGTATGCCATGTCGCTTTTCTCGAGCATCCTGCCGAGGCCGAGGTCCGCTATTTTCGGTATATCTCCATCCATCAGGATGTTTTCCGGCTTGATATCCCGATGGATCAGGTTGGCACTGTGGATCGCCGTCAAGCCTTCAAGAATGCCGCACGCGATCTCCACCGCCAGGGGCGCGTCGAGCGGTTTCTGCATGCCCCGCCTGCCGAGGCGGTCTCTGAGGCTGCCGCCTGAGACATACTCCATTACCATCGACCAGCGTTGATCCCGCGGATCTTCGCTGCCGAATTTCTCGAAACCCAGGTATCGCACAATGTTGGGGTGCTCGAATTTACGCAACGACTTGTGAAGGCTGGCGTTCAGGATTAATTCATTTATGAGTACACGCTCCTCCTGGTTGCTGAGTGGATTCTTAATCGCTGCAAGTTCTCCCCACTCCTTCACGCGTTCGGGGTCGAGGACCTGCACCAGAAACGTTTGGGCGAATCCGCCACGGCCGAGGCATTTAATCTTCTTGAACAACGGGGGATCAGCCAAGGGGGTCATGGTTGATTTGACTCCTTTCCAGGTTGGAAGGCTTGTTTCTTTTCGGATCAGCAATTTTTAGCGCTGACCCAAACTGAACGTGAGCAGCTTGTTTGTAAGCAGATCCGAAGCAAAATCAAGGATCGGAGTATTGCACCAGCACAATTCTTAGTCAACTTGACAATCAATGTTAATGAACCGGGTATTTTACAGTCAATCTTGCCATCATGGGTGTTGGTCCTTAGACTGGCCAACGGCGGGCGGGGTGCCGCCGCGATACCGCTGGTCCGCGGAGGTGTGGCCGAGTGGATTAAGGCGACGGTCTTGAAAACCGTTGTAGGTTGATAGCCTACCGTGGGTTCGAATCCTACCACCTCCGCCATTTCCAGAATCCCGCTTGCCCAGCCCTGGGGAAGTCGGTAAACGATGTACTTTCCCAAATAAGTAAATTATTTTGACGAACGGTCCATCCATGGGCATCAATGTGTACATTCTATGAGAAAGTTCCGATGGGGTATTACCTTTCCCTTGTTTCCCGGCAATGCTTGGCGGAAAATTCAATTAAGCAGCGATCTTGGCGAGTCCAGCCTGCATTTCACTTTTGAGATGAGAAATTATCGCGGGCATTGGATCGGGTGTGTTTTTCCCTATCGGGCGGGATAAACAATGCTGTGATTATGGTAGGATATTTTAGACCAACTGGGGCTGATGGCGGTGCACAAGGGCGATAGATCGGAAGTAGAGCAGGGTGGCGGCCAATATCTTCTAAAGCCCGGCTTTATATACTTCAGTAAAGGCAATTCCGTCATTCAGGCGGTTCTCGGCACCTGCGTTTCCGTCTGCCTCTGGGACAAGAAGCGCCGCTTTGGCGGAATGAACAACTTTCCTTACCCCGCCACGAATAACAAGCACGAAGCCACTGCAAAGTACGGCAACGTGGCTACGGTCACACTGATAAGAATGATGGAGGAAGCTGGTTGCAATAAGGGAGACATGATGGCGCAGATATTCGGAGGCAGCCATCCCGAGGGCGGGAAATACGTGAAGAAACGTAATATTGGCAACGAGAATATCGAGGTTGCGCGCAAGGTGCTCAAGAGCAAGAGAATTAAGGTGGTGAGTGAGGATATTGGCGGGCACATGGGACGCAAGATAGCCTTCGACGTTGAGACGGGCAACGTGGCAGTGCTCAGAGTCCTGGATATACGAGACAGCGATTGGCATTTTGATGAGTCTTGAACACGCGGGGGAAAATTATGGGAGTCGCTGAAATAGTAATCGTAGTTTTGTGGATAGCCGCCGGCGCGGCAACGGCGTTGGCAATCGAGGGGACCGGCGCGCTGTTCTACCTTGCACCGGTTTTCTTTATCTGCGTGGTTGCCTCGGTGCTCACTGTGAGACAAGTCAGGCGTAGTTTATAAATAGAGCCTTGAATTTCGCACAGTATGGGTTGCACTCCTAAAGGTCCTGGTCAACTTTACGTCGGGCGATAGAGCAGCCTTCCTTCCCAATCTTCTCCCACGATTAATCCTTCCGATTCAAGTAATGCCAGCTCTTTTACCAGTTCGTTACGGTTGATCTGCAATCCCGAGGCGATATCATCGGCGCTGCATGGGCGCCGCCTGAGCGTCCCGAGGATTTCCTCTCTGCGCGGGCTGTGGGAGTGTGGCGAGTGACGGCCCGAATATGCAGCGATTATTTCCGCTGAGCCGCCGAAAAAAGCCCTTATTTCCACCAACTTTTCCGGGGGCACCGCATGCGCCCAGCTCTCGGCAGGGAGCCTTGCCACGGTGTTGAGGTGGATCTTATCTGGATTTATCCGCTCGATAGCCGCTTTGATATTCTCCAGTGACTGCTCGGAATCGTTGATACCCGCGACCAGCATCACCTCCAGCCAGATTGGGCCCGTGAATTCGGCGCGGAAGCTGATCAGCCCTTTGAGAATTCTCTCCCATGAGAGAAGTTCATCGGGTCGATTTATCAACCGGAAAGTGGCCTCGTCGCCGGCGTCGAGTGAGGGCAGCACGAGATCGCAACCGGCGCAGTCGCGCCTGACCTCCTCGTCCCATAGCAGCGAGCCGTTGGTAATCAAGGCCAGGGGGATGGTCGTAAGCTTCTTGATTCCTGCGATGATCGAGCTAAGCTGTTTATTCAATGTAGGCTCGCCGGAACCCGAGAGTGTGATGAAGTCGGGATCGGCGCCTGCCGCAAGGCTTTCCTCGACGGCATCCAGAAGATCGTCCGCGTGGATGTAGGCATCCCTCTTAAGGAGTGTTCCTTGGCCTCGGCCGAGCTGGCAGTAGACGCAATCGAATGTGCACGTCTTCAGCGGCACGAGATCGAGGCCCAGCGAGCGACCGAGGCGGCGCGAGGGAACCGGGCCATAAACAAGCATGCGTTTTTTTTCGCTGCTCATCAGTGGCATGACCTGTCATTGCAGGGTTCAGGAAGGCCGCAGCAGGGTGTCGAGCGGTCGCAAGATTCCCTGTGGTGACCACCTTCGCTGGAAGCGAGTACGCTGACTTTTGAGGCGGCTACCCTCTCAGCGCCGGCACCGCACTCGGGGCATTCGGCGGACCGCTCGCCTATCTTTTGCAGCACTTCGAAAGCGGCGCCGCAGGATCTGCATGTGTATTCGTAGATCGGCATATTCTAACCTTGTGTCAGTGGTCGCAGGGATTCTTGCCGGTCTCGAGCTGACCCTCGAGTATGTCGGATACGATTTCGTCGGGATCGTCCTTAGCCGTTCCGATAACCACCCTGATGTTCTTCTCGGCGAAAAGCTGCTGTGCTCTCATGCCCATGCCGCCGGCGACGATGATATCGGTGCCGTGCTCCTGAAGCCAGCGTGGCAGGAGGCCCGGTTGGTGGGGGGGGGATGCAACTTCGTCCTTGCGGATGACTTGCTTTTGCCCCATGTCAACATCGATGAGGGAGAATTTCTCGCAGTGACCGAAATGGAGGCTCAATTTACCTCCGGATATTGGGATCGCTATTCTCATGTTTGCTGTTCCTTTCCAGTTTGATCAGCCGGGAATTCCTCCCGGGAGTTATTCAGTTCCAATTTTTCAACGATCTTGCGCCAAAGTTCTTTGATCTGGGTTGCAGCTTTATTGTCGCTGAACTCCACGACGCTCAATCCCTCGATCTGCGCCGCGGTGAAGACCGAATCGTAATCGATCATCGCCGGCACTTCCAGTCCGTGTGCCTGCGCACGGCGCTTCATGTTTTCCGCCTGGTCAGGATTGAGATCCCGCTTGTTGATGCAGACCACCGTGGGGATGCCAAACTGTTTTGCGAGCTGTGCCACTCTCTCCAGATCGTGCTCGCCGGAGAGGGTCGGTTCGGTGACGATAAGCGCCATATCCGCTCCCGTCAGCGATGCGATCACCGGGCAGCTGACTCCCGGGGATCCGTCGGTGATTATCAGGCCGCAGTTATGCGCATCGGCCATCTGCTTCGCGCTTTTTCTGACCTGCGTCACCAGCTTGCCTGAATTCTCGCCCCCGGGATACAGGCGGGCGTGCACCATCGGGCCGAAGCGGCTCTCGCTGATATACCACTCGCCCTCCACGCTTCTCTCCATGATCACAGCCTCCGCCGGGCAGACGTGAAAACAGACACCGCAGCCTTCGCATGAGATCGGATCGACCGAGTAAGAGTCGTTTCCGGAAACCGGCGATATTATTGCGTCGAATCTGCAGTGCTCTGCGCATTCGCCGCACGCTGTGCACTTCTCCGGGTCTATCCGGGCCATATCGAGCCCGTAGAATTCATGTTTTTCCTGGATGCGTGGCGAGAGCACCAGGTGCAGGTCGGCGGCGTCGACATCGCAGTCCGCACACACCGCATTCCCGCCCGCCAACGCCGCCAGCGAGGCGACTATGCTGGTTTTTCCGGTGCCTCCTTTTCCACTGACGACTACCAGCTCTTTCATTGTCTACTCCTCGCTGTGCTGCGGGCCTTCTCCAGGATCGAGAGGAAGAGGTCGCGGTACTCCGGGATTGCCTCGATAATCAGCTCGCCGCGGGAGTAGGCCTCTGCTATCCGCCTGTCGTCAGGTATCTTCTCCAGGATCTCTATGCCCTCGCGCCGGCAGAACTTCTCGACGCGGTCGTCGCCCATCCCGTGGCGGTTGATCACCACGGCGAAAGAGAGCTTCAGCTTTTTTACGACCTCGACGGCGATTTTCAGATCGTGCAGGCCAAAGGGCGTGGACTCGGCTACCAGCAGAACCAAATCTGCGGAGCGTATCGCCGCCACCGCCGGGCAAGCCGACCCGGGCGGGGCGTCGACGAGCAGCAGTTCGCCGTCCGCGGCGAGCTTGTTTCCTCGCTCCAGGACTTTTCGGATCAGGGGAGGGGATTTTGGCTCGCCGATTCGCAAGCGGCCATGGATGAAGCCGATGCCGTTGGAGGAGCCTGCTTCGATTTCACCGATTTCTCGCTGCACTTCGCTTATCGCACCGGTGGGGCAGACCAGTGTGCAGCCGCCGCAAGAGTGGCAAAGGTCGTTGAAGGCCATCGCCTTGCCCGCCAGGCAGACGATCGCCCCGAAGCGGCAGATACGGGCGCAAGCGCCGCAGCCCTCGCACGTCGACTCGTCGACTTCGGGGACCAGCGACGTGACCTGTTGGGAGATGTTAATTGCCGGTTTGAGGAAGAGGTGGCCGTTGGGTTCCTCGACGTCGCAATCAAGATAGCGGGCCGGGAGTCCGGTCTTTGCGGCAACCGCCGCCAGATTGCTGGCGACGGTCGTCTTTCCTGTGCCTCCTTTTCCGCTGGCGATGGCGATTATCAATGTGTTTCTCCTGGAGGATTGTTTTTTGGTTGTGATCAGTCTTTTCTAGCCATCATAGCGCCGCAGGACGGGCATTTCTGTTCGTAACAGGGGACACCGCGTTGGTGCGGAGCGGTCGCGCCGCATTTCGGGCAGACGCAGGTTCCGACGGGACCAAGAGCCATCCCGCCGCCTCGCCCGCGTCCTCCGCCGCCACCTCCTCGGCCTCCTCCTTGTCCGCGCATTGCAGGCATAGTTGCATCCTTTCCGGGCTGCGAGAGCTACTTGTCCTTGCGCTCTGCAGCTCCTTTCTCGAGCTCCGCGATTCTGCGGTTGATATCATCCAGCGCCTCGCCGTAATACTCGGCCTGCGCCTTGAGGGTGTTGAGCTCATTCTCCACGGTGTATTCGGGCGGAGTGGGGGAGTAATAAGGCGGAGCCCAGCCGGCGTGGTGCCAGCCCTGCCTTGCCCAGCCGGGTAAACCAGTGGCGTAGAAGCGATTACGCTGGCCGCGTCCGCCGCCGCGCCCTCCTCCATAGAAGCCACGGCCGCCCCAGCGACCGCCGATTGGATTTGCATATCCGGGAGCGTCGTAACCGGCGCAATAGCCGGCGGCGCGCCCCGTCATCGGGCCCATTCCAACGGGGCCTGTTCTATCTCCTCCTGGCATTTTGTGCCTCCTTTCCATCAAACCGGCTCATGCCGGTGATTAGGGTTTTACATATAATTATCAGGTCCAGTGCCCTTGCACGTCCGGACCGTCGGTCGACTTCAGTTCTCCAGCCAAGAAGCTAGAAACTGATTCGGCAACCGTGCCCTCAACGCTGACCGCCACCTTGATCCCCGCTGCGTTGAGTGCCTGGTAAGCTCTCGGGCCGCAGTGGCCGGTGATCACGCAATCAACTTTGTGTGCGGCGATTGTCTGGGCTGCTCTCGGGCCGGCGCCGTGTGTCGCTTCGACTCCCGAGCTGTTGTCGACCGCCTCATATGTCTCGCTGTCGCTGTCGTAGATCATGAACCACTTCGCCCTGCCGAGCCTTGGATCGACCGGGCTGTCGGGTGAGTTTCCTTCGGCCGTAATCGCCAGCTTCATTTTTCTCTCCTTTTTTACTTGAACCCACGATGTCCGCCGCCGTGGCGACCGCCGCCCCATCCATGCCGGTGCCGCCCTTCGGGTCCACATGGCGGTTCGGTTTCAAGCGGGGTGTCCGAGATGTTGAGCGTTGGAACGATCTGTAGCGCCGCACCGCGCAGCAGGCAGTTGACCATTTTCGCGCGGCCGCTGGTGACGAGGCGTTGCACAGTGCCGCGCGAGACGCCCATGCCGGCGCCCGCCTCTTCCTGAGTCAGGCCCTCGGCGTCGCACAGCCGGAGCGCCTCGAGTTCGTCGTGCTGCAGCTCGATGACCTCCAATTCCGCCATCGGTGTTCCCAGCGGCTTGAAGGCGTTGCCACCCCGGAATCTGCCGCAGTGTCTGAATTTTTTTCGCCTCGGCACCTATTCAACTCCTCACATACTGTGCATATGCACAATATACACCCGCAGAAAAGAAACTTCAAGAGGAATTTTTCATCCAGGTTTCAGGACTCTATATCTTCTTGCGTTTTGCTATCGTGACTGGAGTGACGACCGAGCCGGACAATAATGTTGGCGGCATCGGCGAGGCGGAGTGAGAGGAAATAGTCGTTGATCTTGATCTGTATCGGGTCGCCGGAGGGGCCGAATTTGCTGACGCGCAGGCGGCTGCCCTCGAGCAGCCCCATTTCCATCATGCGACGGCGCATGCGCCTGTCGCCCTTGATGGCGACAACCTCGCCCTCGGCGCCCAGAGGCATTTGCTCAAGTGTGGTCTTGCCGGCCGGAGGAGGATAATCAATCGGTCTGTGGCGGCGATGGCGATGGCCGATCATCGGCGGCTCCCTTTGATATTGTTATGCGGGCAGGCACCTGCCGCTGCACAGCCGGGACAAACCGGGGCCGCCTTACGGCGGAAGATCCTGACCACCCTGTAGACGGCCGCCAAGGCCGCCAGGCCGGCAATTATATAAACTGCAAATGTTTGCAGATTCATCATCCAAATCCCAAAGCCAGCCCGCCCTGGTAAACAGCCAGCGAAGCCAGGAACGCCAGCGCGAAAGTATACGCGAGAACGAAGACAGTCCATCCGATGCTGCGAGTTTCGGTATATATGGTCACCAGCGTGCTTGTGCACATGCAGGCGAAAACGAAGAATGCGAGCACCGACGCCGCCACCAGCGGCGTCCAAACCTGCCTGCCGGTCTGCGGATCGACATCGGAGAGCATGGCGTTTTTGAGATTGAGCGAGCCCTCTCCGGTCGATTCGGTGTTGTAGATAATTGCCAGTGTGCCGATGATCACCTCGCGCGCCGCCATCGCCGTGGTCAGGCCGACACCGATCTTCCAATCGAATCCCAGCGGCAGAATCGCCGGCTCGATCATCAGCCCGAACTGCCCTATATAGCTCGAGCGGACCAGCTGCCGCTGCACCTCGGTCTCGCTTGCGCCCTGCAGCCTGAGGCTGTTTGCCAGCTCGTTGTTGGCGGGGTGGGAGATGAGGAACCAGAAGATGATCGTCAGGATCAGGATGATACTTCCGGCGCGTTTGATGAACGACCAGCCGCTGTCCCAAATCGCCAGGCCGACATTCCTGAGGCTCGGCACTTTGTAAGACGGCATCTCAAGGAGGAGCGTCGTCTTCTCGTCCTTGAGCAGAGTGTGCTTGAGAATCCAGGCGACAAAGAGTGCGGCGACGACGCCTCCGATGTAAAGCAGCAGGAGAATCATGCCTCGTAGAGAAACGAATCCCAGCAGCATTCTCTCGGGGAAGAATGCCGCGATCAGGAGCGCGTATAGCGGCAGGCGGGCGCTGCAGGGCATCAACGGGGCGAGCAAGGTAGTGACCAGCCGATTGCGGCGGTCGCGGATTGTTCGCGTGGCCAGGATGCCCGGCACCGCGCAGGCGAATGAGCCCAGCAGTGGGATGAAGGAGTGGCCGCTGAGTCCCACGCGCCCCATGACTCTGTCCATCAGGAAGGCTGCGCGGGCCATATAGCCGCTCTCCTCAAGCAGGCTGACGAAGAAGAAGAGTAAGACGATCTGCGGCAGGAAGGTGAGCACGTTGCCGACTCCGGCAAGCACGCCTTCGACGATCAGGTCGCGCAGCTCGCCGGGTGGCATATTTCCGCTGACCAGATTACCAAGCGAGGATATACCGCTCTCGATTGCCAGCATCGGCCAATCGGCCCAGAAGAAAATCACCTGGAACACAATGGCCATCAGGATAAAGAAGACCAAGTAGCCGGCGACGGGGTGGAGGAGAACCTTGTCGATCAACTCACTGCGCGTGCGTTTTTCTTCGCCGGGCTTTAGTACCGTGAGGTTATAGACCCTTCTGATCCAGTGGTAACGATTTGTGACCTCTTCATCGAGTAGATCGTCATCGCTGTGAGGAATCGTTGCCCTGTGGGTATTGATGTGCTGCTGCAAGCCTGCGAGGTCGCCGTCAAACGGCATTGCGGAAAGGCTGTCGGTGAAAAGCGCACGCCGGGCGAGCCAGTCAGCATTGCTACGTCCCGCCAGGCCGGCCTCGATCAACTCCTGGGCCACTTCGCCGATGACGTGCTCCGTCCCGTGGCTCATCAGCCAGCGTCGTGGCGGAGCACCGATGGTGTGCAAGTGGTCGAGCAGCTCTTTAAGCTCATCCACGCCCTTGCCGTTGGTGGCTATCGTCTCGACAACGGTGAGCCCAAGCTCGTGGCTGAGCTCGCGGCGGTCGATTTCGAAGCCGTGCTTTCGTGCCACGTCGCTCATGTTAAGCGCGACCACCGTTGGCACACCCGTCTCGGCGATCTGGATGGCAAGGTAAATATTACGCTCGAGGTTGGATGCGTCCACAACAACGATGGCTACGTCGGGCTTGGGCGTGTCCTTTCTTTTACCCAGAAGCACCTGTTGCGCTACTTCCTCTTCAGGCGAGGCAGCAGAGAGGCTGTAGAGGCCCGGGAGATCAATCACGCGCACCAGGCGACCGTTGATGGTGTGGAATTTGCCCTCTTTTTTCTCAACGGTCACGCCGGCGTAGTTCCCGGTTTTGGCGCGGCCGCCCGTAAGCGCGTTGAAGAGGCTTGTTTTTCCCGAGTTCGGATTGCCTGCCAAAGCAATATAAATAGCATGGTCGGTCACCCCGCCGCCTGACGGGGCTCCCGCTTCGCCATTTTTCTCAGACATCGCTTCGTTATGCATTAGTGCCCTTGGAAACGAATTCTGACAACTTATTCAACTGAAATTACTTATCTGTCGTTCCACTCAAGCATTATAGTGAAATTGCAAATGGTTCTCAAGCTCAATTAGAAGGTTCAGGCGCCGGGGCGCCTGCATTTTTCCGGATGTGCTCATTCAACTCACGACGAGAAAAAAGCCGGCGTGTGTCGCACCGCCGGCTTGTTGAGTACCTGGTTCGCTGCTACCTGGGTTTGATTTCCTGTTTGTAGTCTTCCGGCCGCGGAACCGGGTGCTTCTCAATCAGCCGTAGCAGATGGTTGATCGCCGCCTCGAGCTGGGCGTCGCCGCCGTGGAAAGTTTCCTTGGGCGGATTTTTCACCTCGATATCGGGGATCGCTCCCCGGCTCTCCAGCTGGCTGCCGTAGATGTCCCAGAGGCCGGTTGTCGTGCGCCTGACGACTCCGTTGTCGATCAGCTGGTAAGGACCAACTGCGATGACGAAACCGAGTGTTGGAATTCCGATCACGGTACCGAGCTTGCGCACCTGGAACGCTGCGGGAAAGACCTCCGCGTCGGAGTAGCTGTGCTCGTTGATGAGGACTACGACGTGGCCGTAGAAGCCGTCGGAGGGTCGCATCTCAGGGTCGTAGTCACGCGTCCGCGTGACCTGGTAGGCGCGCCTTTCTAGCATGTCTACCAGGATCGGATCGATTCCGCCGCCGCCGTTGAAGCGGCAGTCCAGAATCAGGCCGTCGCTATAGCGGAATTCCGTGAAAGCGCGATTGAACGCTACCAGTCCGCCGAAAACCATGTCTGGCAGGTGGATGTAGCCGATCTTACCGCCTCCGAGCCGTTCAGTCTTCTCACGATTACCGTTGATCCAGCGTTTGTAGCGAAGATTTGAATCATTGGTCACCGGCTCAATACGCGTTTCGATCGCTCCGTCGAGCTTCGGTTCAGTGTTGGTGGTGATAGTGATGGTTCCGTTATCCCGGCCCAGGAGGTATTTCAGATAATTCTGGTCGGCGTGAATCTCCTGCCCATTGATTTTGAGTAAATAGTCGCCTTCTTTCACCTTGACGTAATCGGCGTAGAGCGGTGCGCGGTAGCGCTGTTCGGTCTTGTCGCCACGGTAAATCGTCTTGAAGCGCCAGTACCCCGCCTCCATGTCGGGTTCCAGAACCGCGCCCAACAGGGCGATGTTGACAGTGGGAACAGTCTCGACGTCGGGATTGCCGCGCGCGCCCT
>Ga0114922_10001153_pt1 | contig 25283 bp, 19 predicted proteins | sample AartaG_FD_100975 | JGI IMG/M metagenome (GOLD analysis project Ga0114922, IMG submission 100975) | Deep subsurface microbial communities from Aarhus Bay to uncover new lineages of life (NeLLi) - Aarhus_00045 metaG | ecosystem: Environmental > Aquatic > Marine > Oceanic > Sediment | place... | reverse complement strand
GGGCAGGCGGACAACTTTAATTTCTCTAACGATTGACTTTCACTTATTAATTCCTCACCACCCGCCGCTTATCTCGGTCTGTAGGAATCAACTTTGTGAAGAAAATAATTGGTTGAATATCCTATCCCATTAGACCACTGTGCTCTGCGGTTAAAGAGAAATACAGTTTAATAGTCTTTGACTTAACGGGCGTTGTCAGTTAACTTTCGGCGAATATGAAAAGAATGCTCACATCGTGTTTTGGTCTTGGCCGGCTGCCGTTAGCTCCGGGGACGTGGGGCTCGCTGCCGCCGGCAATTATCTTCGCGGTGATGTGCCACTTCGGCCCACCGGCTGCGCCAATATCAATCGTAATGGCGCTCTTGACTATTGCCGGCTCTGTTATCTGCGTCAAATTTGCCCCCGCTGCAATTGCCGCGACCGGCAAAGCCGACCCGCGAGAAGTTGTTGCAGATGAACTTGCAGGCCAGGCGGTTACGTTTTGGGCTGTCCCCTTCTTTATAACAGCCGAAATCACCACCCGACAGATACTTATCATAACGGTCCTGGGCTTTCTGCTATTTAGGATATTTGACATCGCCAAGCCCTGGCCAATCCGCAAACTCGAAAAATTGCCCAAAGGCTGGGGAATTCTTGCCGATGATTTATTAGCGGCCGTCTATGCCGCGATAGTTTTGGTGGTTTGCTTCCGCTTTTGGATTGCAAAGACCGGCACTTAGATTTGGGAACAATAATGGCGGCAGAATATTCCGTTGAAGTTTGCAAACAGCTTGAAAAGGATTTTCTCGATACCCGGCTGCACCGGCCGATACGGATTGCCCGTTACGATGCCGACACCGAGCTTACCTATGATGTTACGGGAGTAAGGCAAGCAAATACAGGGCGTGTGCATCTAATTGTTGAGGAGTTTGTGGGCGGCGGATTTGCCGGTCAGATTTACCGGGTAAAAATATTAGACATTGAAGCCGGTGACGGGCCGATTGTTGGACTGGAAGTTGGCCGGTGCTATGCGATGAAAATCCTCATTCCGCCTTCTTCTTTTTCCCGGCTTTTTCGTAATATGTTGTACTGGATTGGTTTCCAGGGACCGTTTCAGCTTCAGGTCAATCCGGCGGCGGCACGGGCCGGAGCGCTCTGGCAAAAAATTATCCGGCGCGGGGCAAAAGTCAGATTCGGCGATGAAAATACGGTTGTAGATATTCACACAACATTCGTTGACAGCCGGCTGGGAAGCTGTGGGGAATTGAGCGAGTGGATTGACGGCCGTACATGGCAATTGGAAGTTGACGACAGACTGGATTTATTGAAGCGATGGCGCCGAGGTAAGACAGTTGATGAGCAGCACCTTTGCTCGCCCGAATACCGGGCAAAGCGGCAGTTTATGCGCGAATTTGTAACATTGTTGAACGATATCGGCGCTTACGAGTTTGCCCGGCAGTATGAGTGGTGGACATGCAAGAGTCAGCCGAACTGCCTGAAACGCAGAGATACTGAGGATGCCCCATCCGGCGGACTGGTGGCGGTCGATTTCAGAGCGGGTCTGGCTCTGCTGCCTTTTCTGCCGATGAGCCCGGGTGATTTTAAGCTGATAGTAAAGGGGCTTATGCGAGGCTCTCTGGTCCAGTTTGACAAAGGCAGTACAGAAAAGCTTCAGCGATTTGCCGAGGCGAACAGCGATGAGTTTGCCGATATGCAGCAAATGCTTGATGAGCTGAAAGCGGCTGAGCGTGTGTATCGTGATTCGATTCCGGATATTACGCACAATCACACCCGGCTGCTTTACAGCCGGCGCCTCTGGTCAACAATGCTCGATAGTGCGGTCACCGGATGGAAAGTGCGAAATCTCGTGGACCAGCAGCACGAGCCCAAACTACGAAACAGCAAATTTATGACCCTGCTGTTCTTTGTGATCGGTGTAGTACCTTTTTTGGGTAAACTGGTTCGTCGAATCTGGGCCCGCGCGGATTGGCGCAAGCACTATGGTGCAATGCTGACAAGCTGGGACTATCTGCAACGGGCGGTCCGGGGGCGGATTGCAGAGAAAGTTGTTGTTTGGCATCGGGCCGGGCGAGTAGACGGCAAACGTGCACCGAAGGTTGCCGGTTCTTTTGTGCGGTTCTTATACCACTTGCCGCTGTCGATTCTCCCCGCCGGCCTGCACAGATTTTTGACCGATAGCGCGTTCTTTAAGGATAAGCTTCACTACATTTTTGCTCGCCCAATAAAACTTTATTTTAATGCGAGGCTTCGCGAGCAGTGGCTTCGGGATATGGTAAGCGGTGGACAGAAAAAACATATACTTAGTGATGAGGACGCACAGCTTATCCTGTCACAGGTCAATGAGACATTTATACAAAAGTATCTCAAAAGCCTGGCGGTTCACGTTTGCACTTTGCCGGTAACGCAGATAGTTTCCGTCCTGGTCGCGTGGATTTACGCACGAATGCACCCAGAGCTTTCCGCAGCCCAGACTGCTGTGGCTGTGGCGGCAATTCTGGTACTGTTCCAGATAACGCCTGTTTCACCCGGCTCGCTGGTTCGCGGTTTTTATGTTTTATATCTGGTCATCAGAGAGCGGAATTTCAAGGACTACAATATCGCGGTGTTCCTGGGATTTTTCAAATACATAGGTTACTTGGCGTTTCCGATTCAGATGACGTATCACTATCCGGTGCTTGCGCGATTTATGGCCGCTCACTGGGCGACAGAGGCGGTGCATATTGTTCCGGTGTTCGGCGAGCATGGGGCATTGTTAGAGCATTGGATATTCCGTTTGTTCTACAACTGGCCTCTGACCATACGGCGTCGGATGCGCAGGCGGGCCGAGATGCGGGCATTGATGAAGCCGCGGTACTGGCATGTTGGCCTCTGTGCTGTTGTTGCGGCATTCAGCCTAAGTTCTGTCGACTACAATTACCTCAACAATGTCGGGAATCTTCCGGGCTTGAAAGATATTTGGTACTTTGCAGCGCTCGTGCCGCTGGCTTGTGGAGCAATGGTTACTCTTGGCTGCGGCGGAGCGAAGCTGTGGAAACGGATTGCGGCTGCCGCTATCTGCGGTATCGTGCTTGGAGTGCTTTATACCGCCGTCTCTGCTCTGCTGGTTCAGAGAATGGCCGTTGGCGATATTGCATCGGCTTGCCTCTGGCGGGTATTCGTGTTCGCTATTCTCTCAACTGTGGGAGCAATAGCTACAGAGCTGAAGCTTCCAGAGCCGAAGGCTGAAAATCATAGTCAACAAACTTATAACCTCTAAGACGGAAATTTCATGCGATTTTGCAGGGATTTTATAAAGTCTTTATGTCACGGTCTTTTTGCTGTGTTTTCCATTACGTATTTTGGGGAGAAGGTGCGGCATAAGGGAGGCTTAAAAAATTCATTTTTTTCTTGCAAATGAGACAAAAAGCCGGTATAGTACAAACACTGATATATTTTAGGCTATCCGGGCGGAGGATGGCTAAAATGCGGTTCTTTTAGCATTCCCCCCTGAATTGTCATAAGGCCGAAAGGTTTTACAATGCGTAAAAGCGGAAAAATAAACACTTTTTTCAGGAAGGCAAAAAATGGGAGAGACTACAATTTTCAAAAACGTCCTTTTAATCTCAGTATTCTTGGTGGCAACCACCTGTAGCATTGCTGCGGGAAGAACCATCTACGTTGATGACGATGGGCCTGCGGATTTCAATAACATCCAGGCGGCAATCGACGATTCCAGTCACGGCGATATCATCGTGGTCAGCCCCGGAACATATACCGGCTACGGCAACCACGATATCGATTATAACGGCAAAGCCATAACCGTCCTCAGTATCGACCCAAATGACCCTGATATTGTGGCTGCTACGGTTATCGATTGCAACGGGACTAAAGAAGAACCACATCGAGGATTCTTTTTTAATGCCGGAGAAGAAGCAAATTCTGTTCTCGCCGGTCTTACCATCACAAACGGCTACGCATACACTGGCGCTGCCATCTGCTGCGAAGGCAGCAGGCCGACCATCACAAACTGTATCATCAACCGCAATATAGGGGACTATGGTGGTGGAATCTACTATGGATTGGATTGTTGCCTGGAACCACCGCCGCCACCGCCACCGCCGCCACCTCCGGGGCCAGGCGGGGCAGAATCGTCTCCAGAAATTTTGTCCGACTCCAACTTGTCCGGCCCTACGATTACTCACTGCATCTTCAGAGAGAACTCCGGTGGTGGAATATACTGCGGCCCGCTACCAGTCCCGATAACACCGCCGCCACCGCCGCCACCACCGGGGCCAGGCGGAGAAGAATCATCTCCAGAAATTCTGTCCGATGTTAATTTGTCCGATGTGACGATTACTAACTGCATCTTTAGTGAAAACTCGGATGCCGGAATGTACATTGCCGAGTGCAACGTGACCATCATCGACTGCATCTTCAGCGAGAACTCCGGTGGCGGAGTGGGCATCGGCTACAGTAACGCAACGCTCGTCAACTGCATCTTTAGTGGGAACTTGTGGAGCGGAATGTACATCTCCAGGAGCAACGCAACCCTGGTCGATTGCATCTTTAGCGAGAACTCGTCATTCAACGGCGGCGGGATGGAAAATGTCGAGAGCAGCCTGACTTTGACCAACTGCACGTTCACCGGCAACTCAGCATATTTAGCAAACATCGACTACGGCTATGGCGGCGGGATGTACAACTTCGAGAGCAGCCTGACTCTGACCAACTGTACATTCAGCGGCAATTCGGCTCGTGAGGGCGGCGGAATATGCAACTTTAACGATAGCAACATGACGCTGAGCAACTGTACTTTCAACGAGAACTCGGCACACCGAGGCGGCGGTATGTGCACAGAAGACAGCAACTTAACACTGGCCGACTGCACTTTCAGCGGCAACTCGGCAGACTATCAAGACGGCGGTGGAATCTACTGCGAAGACAGCAGTCCAACAATCACGAACTGCGCTTTCACTGACAATAACTCAAATGAAGGTGGTGGTGGAATCTACCTTTATCGTAGCTCTCCACCAACGCCTCCACCTCCTCCGCCGCCACCTAAGCCTCCAATACCGCCACCGCTTTCAGTTGGGGCACAATCGTCTCCTGATGTTCTCTCCGACGGCGACTTACTTGGCGCAACCGTTACTAACTGTATCTTCAGCGGAAACTCGGCGAACTGGGGCGGCGGGGTGGTCAACGGAGGCAGCAACACGATGCTGACAAAGTGCATCTTCAGAGACAACTGGGCATGGGATTCGGGCGGTGGAATGTCCAACGGAGTCGGAATCACTACACTAACCGACTGCATATTCAGCGGGAATTCAGCGAGCAACGGCGGTGGTATGAGTAACTTCGGTAGCAGCGATTCACTATTCAACTGCAAGTTCAGCGGCAATCGTGCCGGAAAGAACGGCGGTGGGATTCACTACATAGCTCAATGCACACCGACGCTGGCCAATTGTACATTTGCTCTGAATTCTGCGGAAAACGGAAATGCGCTGGCGTGCAATTCTATGTGGCAAAATGATCAAAGCGAAGTCGAGGCAACCAACTGCATATTTTGGGACGGAGGCAACGAAATATGGAATAATGATGGCTCAACAATAATAATAACGTACAGTGCCGTGTCGAGCGGCTGGCCCGGCGAGGGCAACATCTATGCTAATCCTTGCTTTATTGACGCGGGCTATTGGGCCGATCCAAACGACCCTGATATTGCTGTTGAGCCAAATGACCCAAGTGCGATTTGGGTTGATGGTGATTATCATCTGCTTCCCATTTCGCCTTGCATTGACGCTGGCGACCCGAATTACACAGCCGAGCCTGATGAGACGGATTTGGACGGTGAGCCGCGAATAATTGGAGGCCGAATCGATATGGGAGCTTACGAGCACCCTGGGCCGCGACAGACGCGCCAGTTGTATGTCGATGATGACGCCAACGGTGAAAACAACGGCTCATCCTGGGCCGACGCATATAACTATCTTCAGGATGCCCTGGCTGTAACCGGGAGGGGCGATGAAATCCGTGTCGCTCAGGGTGTTTACAAACCCGACCAGGGGGCCGGCATCACTCCCGGCGACCGAGAAGCCACCTTCCAGCTCAGAAATGGCGTAACCGTCAAGGGCGGCTACGCCGACTTTGGCGCACCCGACCCCAATGGAAGAGATATCGAACTATACGAAACCGTTCTCAGCGGCGACCTCAATGGAGACGATGTTGATGTTGTGGACCAGTACATGCTCACTCGTGCCGAAAACAGCTACCATATTATTACTGGTAGCCTGACGGATACTACTGCTGTATTAGATGGTTTTACCATCATTGCTGGAAACGCAAATGCCGATTGGGAAGGCCCCGACAGCATGGGTGGGGCCATATTTATTGACAGTGGAAATCCGAAAATAAGCAACTGCACATTTAGCGGCAATAGGGCCCAGGGAGGTGGCGGCGCTGCGTATAACGTCTTTGGCAGCCCAAAATTTGAAAACTGTATCTTTGAAAACAGCTCGTCAAGTGCTATGTACAACCTCAATTCCAATCCGGAGTTGACTGATTGCACGTTTGTGTGGAACAGCTCTTCCCGCGGAGGTGCGATGTTCAATGAGCATAGCGAGCTGAGACTTACCCGCTGCTCATTCTTTAAGAATTTGGTTGTCGGGATGCAACATGCCGCTGGCGGTGGAATGTACAACATATACAGCAATCTAACCCTTATTAGCTGTGCTTTCGAGGAGAACTGGGTTTACGTGTACTACGTGCATGGACGGTTCTCGGTTGCCGATGGCGGCGGGATGTATAATACTTGTTGCAACCTTACGTTGCTCAACTGCACGTTCATCGCCAATTCAGCCTGGCGCAGCAGCGGGATACCTGATTGGGGCAGTAGCACTGCTTTGACTGACTCTGCCTTAACCGCAATTACGTTGGAAAACCACGTTGGAGGTATGTACGATATCCTTAGCAACTCTATCCCGGGAGGTTGGCCGTTTGAACCACCCACAAGCAGAGTCAGCGGCGGAGCTATTCATAACAGCGACAGTGTGGCGTCGATCCGGAATTGCACATTTGCCGGAAATTCAGCGCGCAGTGGGAACGCTCTTGCGTGTGTTTCCTCCTTGCCGCCGATGGGTGTAAGCTCTGTTCGGGTAAATAACTCCATCCTATGGGACGGCGGAAACGAAGTATGGCGCAAAGGTAATTCAACGGTCACAGTCACTTACAGTGACATCGAAGGTAGTTGGCCGGGCAATGGCAACATTGATGTTGCCCCTCAGTTTGTTGACCCAGGATATTGGGCAGACAAAAACGATCCCAATATTATTATTGAGCCGAATGACCCGGATGCGATTTGGATTGAGGGCAATTATCACCTGCTCAGCGGTTCACCGTGTATTGATGCTGGTGACCCGAATTATGTAGCAGAACCCAACGAGACGGATTTGGACGGCAAGCCGCGCATAATCGGTGGGCGGATCGATATTGGAGCATACGAGTTTTTCAATACGCCGCCTATCGGAGATGCCGGAGATGACCAGGTTGTGGAATGCGCGTGCAATACCGACCAGGGAACGAAGGTTACATTAGACGGTACAGCCTCGAACGACCCCGATTGGGACCTGCTGACATATATATGGACCGGGCCTTTTGTCGAGAGTCCCGCTTATGGTGCTGCGCCGACTATCACCTTAGATGGCGGTTGTCCGGGTGAATATGTAATTACATTAGTCGTTAACGATGGAATTGAAGACTCTGAGCCGGATACGTTGCTAATTACAGTTATAGATACCACACCGCCGGTCATCAATTGTCCTGAGGATGTAACGCTTGAATGTCCTGCAGATACGAGTGTTGAGGCGAATGGCTCGGCGACGGCTGGCGACACCTGCGGAACTGTAACAATTACGCACAGTGACCAGTGGCAGCCGAGCTGCGGCAATACAGGGACACTCACGCGTAAATGGACGGCAACCGACAAGTGCAGCAACAGTTCAAGCTGTGTGCAGACGATAACGGTCGTGGATACGACGACGCCTGAATTCGCGCTTTCCGTTACACCCACTGTCCTTTGGCCGGCAAACCATAAGATGGTCCTGATTATTCCCACCTGGACGGTAAGCGATATGTGCGATGCGATGCCAAATGTGTCTTTGGTGAGTATCTCGATAAACGAAAGTAACACCAAAGGCGATGGACATACTGACAATGATATTCAAATAGGTGATGACGGCTCTATATATCTGCGGGCTGAACGCAGTGGGACCGGCAAAGACAGGGTTTACACGATAACATACAGGGCAGTTGATGACTGCGGAAATATAGCAGAAAGCAGCGCAACCGTTACGGTCCCACACGACCGGCGTTAGCTCCGGATATCGGCGAAATCTGTATATAACGGGCTGTGAGGATTAAACTTGCGGCCTTTTTTAGTGGTACGAGACTGACCTGAGGATTTCACAGGTTCTCGGGGTCAATCTCGTGCTTTTGGGCTTAGCCATCCTGCGGACAACCAAAAAAACCCCATTTTATTAGAGAGTTTTGAGTTTTTCGCCATATATTGTTATATTTTGGACTTTTTTTGTCTTGCTTTAGCTCTTGAAATGAGCTTGAATTTGTGCGAAAATTACGTTCTGATTTAAGCTGTCGTTAGGCAATTATCCTGCCAACATGGCCTTGATGCTGACGAAAGAAGGCAAAAGAATGAAGCCGGATGTTATATCATCAACGCTAATAAAGATGGTAAATCATAAGCACCTTAGAAAAATGTTCGTTAAAAGAGCCGACGACTACATCTATAAAAGCCTTGTCAAAGAAGATAAAGAAGACCTGGAACACGTGAAATTGAAAAGATTCCAGTTCCTGTCGGCGATGCTGCATTGTGTCGTTAGAAATGTAGACAAAGGTAATGTCTCGCCTCAAATTATTAGAAAAATCGTCGATGTGCTCGTTGAAAATAATCTTATTTGCGAAGACCAAAGTTACATCCAGGCCGTTGAGAAATTTGAAGAAAAATATGGTGAGCCGCCGCCTACTTTTATCTTGCTCTCTCCTACTCAAATATGTAACTTAAAGTGCATCGGCTGTTATGCCAGTTCGACATCAAAAACCGCTGCCACGATACCTTATCCAATCGTAGATAGAGTAGCGGGTGAGACCCACGACTTATGGGGCAGCAGGTTTATGACAATCAGCGGCGGCGAACCCTTTATGTACAAGAGCGAAGGTAAAACGCTTCTGGATATCTTCCAAAAGTACAGCGATATGCTTTTCCTCGTATATACAAACGGCACACTCATTAACAAAGAAATCGCCGAACGTCTTGCCAAATCGGCGAATGTTACGCCCGCAATTTCAGTCGAGGGATTTGAGAAAGAAACCGACCAGAGAAGAGGAGCCGGCACCTATAAGAAAATTCTTAACGCCTTCGAACATTTAAGACAGGCCGGTGTGCCTTTCGGCATTTCCGTTACGGCAACAAGCAAGAACGTGGACCTGCTGCTGACAGATGAGTTTTATGATTTTTACTTCGGCGAGCAGGGGGCCTGCTATATGTGGCAATTCCAGTTGATGCCCATCGGCCGAGGCAAAGACGAGCTCGCCCTAATGGTCAATCCCGAAAAGAGAGTCCATCTCTATAGAAAATGGGAAAAGCTGCTCAGCGAAAAGAACTATTGTCTGGCCGATTTCTGGAACAGCGGCGTGCTCGCCAGGGGATGTATTGCCTACGGCCGAAGCGGCGGATACGTCTATATCGACTGGAACGGCAACGTAACACCCTGTGCCTTCATTCCTTACTATGTCGATAATATCTACGATTTGTACAAGAACGGTAAGACGCTATCTGATGCACTGTTCTCCGACTTTATGAAAAATGGGCGAAAATGGCAGAATGAATATGGCCTTGAAAATTGGAAAAAACCAAAGAACTGGTTAATGCCCTGCTCTATAAGAGACCATTACGAAATCTTCAGGAATTCAGTTTTGCCGAAAAACGCAAAGCCCGAAGATGAAAAAGCAAAAGAAGCCCTTGAATCAGACGAATACTTCGAGGTGCTGAAAAATTATGACCAGGAGCTTCAAGGTCTAACTGAGACAATCTGGGAGAATGAGTACTTAAATGTATAGAAGGCCCTGCTTGATTCTCTGCTTGTATGAGAATCGAGTATAGAGCTTTGCCTATTGGAGAGTTTTTCAAATTATGTCAAACGGTTATACTACTCTTTGCGATGATTTTTATCTCGATATGTACATAAATACCGAGCTTGACCTGCCGACACAGCGTGAAACCATTTTGGCCTTTTTCGAGCGGATACAAAAGCAATTCCCTTCTATGTGCTCCTTCTACCGGCGCGACAATAACGAGTACTGTCTGGAAGAGGACCGCAATTCCGGCAGATACCGCTGGATTACTCTCGAAACAGACCGTATCGGCTCCGGTGTAGTCAATCCTGCAAACTTCGAAGATGCTTACAGCCAGGACAGATTGGCGCTCGAGCTTGTCCCCTATATGCTCGGCGTAAATCATCTTGATATCGATTCGCTTGATGTTACTTTCGCTATGGATTTTGATTGTGCCGGCAGTCACGATGAGATTATCGCGGAGGCTCTGTTGGCGCAGAGCGCCTTTAGCTGCCTTCTGGACTTGCCTTCGGCCAGGCCTATCGGCTTTTCGCCCTCTGTCGTCATCGCCCTATCAGACGATTACCGTACACAGGCCCGAATCAGCGTAGAGTCTAAAACAAGCGTTTTAGAAAACGGAAAACAAAACTACAAGTCGGATGAGGCGATAAGCCTTTCCTTTACAATCCGGCAATACCCTTCAAGTACGGAAAAATTTGACGCACTGAAATCTTTTGAAAACCAATGCCGGCTGGCTGAAGAACTAATGGATGAAAAAATATTCCCGAACTTCGTACAGCCTTTAAGCAGTGTTATCGCCCAAAAACGATTAAAGTAGATTGCATCAGGGTCTTAAAATGGCTATCGAGGCGCCCGTAAGCAAATACAGAAAAACCAACCTTAAAATCTATATCGCCGCCTGCGTTGTTGTTACAATTTGGCTTGGGTATGACGGCTATTTTAACAAAAAGTTCATAGAAAAAAACTCCGAAGACGGTAAGCCGAACGGTACTCTGGTATTCAATCAAAAGGCGCCGCCATTCGTTGCCGGCGCCGCAGTGCTTTTAAGTCTATATCTGCTCGCAATCAGGAACAAGAAACTTATCGCCGACGAAAACGAGCTTGTCCTCAGCGATAAAGAAAAAATCTCTTATGGTTCCATAGAAACAATAGATAAAACAAACTTTAAACCGAAGGGTTATTTTGTAATCACATACAAAGACAAAAACGGCAGAGAAATGAAACGCAGGATAAGTGATAAAGAATACGGCAACCTGGAAGCTGTTCTGGACCATCTGGTGGCACAAATCAGTTGAAAATTATCAAAATAAAAACTAAAATTTAGTCGGCTAACCGCAATATGCCGTATTTTTGAGCTGTTGCGGTTTATGTTTGCGAACATTTTTTAAGAGGCGGTCACAAATGAATTATTGTGTTGTCGGATTGCAGTGGGGCGATGAGGGCAAAGGCAAGATTGTCGATATTCTGGCCGAGAACAGTGATATCGTGGTCCGGTACAACGGCGGCGCCAACGCCGGGCATACCGTTGTCGTGGCCGACAGCCGGTTCGCTCTGCACATTTTGCCCAGCGGTTCTGTTCGGCCGAATACAATCTGCGTAATTGCAAATGGTGTGCTCATTGACCCTGAAGTCTTGATAAAGGGTATTGAGACTCTTGCCGAAAAAAATATCTCCTTGAAGGACCGTCTTTTTATAAGTGAAAACGCACACGTCGTGCTGGATTATCACAAAAAAGAAGACAAACTGCGTGAAGAGTCGCTCGGCAAAAACAAAATCGGGACAACTATTCGAGGCATTGGCCCCTGCTGTGCAGACAAGGTCGGAAGAAGCTATGCGGTTCGTATGGCTGATTTAAAAAACCTCGAAAAGCTCAAAGCCAGGCTGAATACCATCGTCGAGTACAAAAACAAAATCTTTGCAGCCCTCTATAACGCAGAGCCGATAGCCGCGGACCGGCTCTTTGAAAAGTGTAAAACTTATTCGGACAAACTCATGCCCTTCACAGTTGACACAACGGAATTTCTGCACAAAGCAATTTCCGACGGCAAATCAATCCTCTTTGAGGGCGCCCAGGGCTCACTTCTGGATTTAGACCACGGCACATTCCCATTTGTAACCAGTTCAAATTCGAGCTCGCTTGGTATGCCGGCCGGCTGTGGAGTACCGGCCAAAACGGTTGATAAATTCCTTGGTGTCGCCAAGGTCTACACAACACGCGTCGGCGCCGGCCCCTTTCCTACCGAGCAGGACAACGAAATCGGCCAATACATCCGTGACAGAGGAAACGAATACGGCACAACTACCGGTCGGCCCCGCCGATGTGGCTGGTTCGATGCCGTCGCCGTATCCTACGCCATAACCATCGGTGCAATAGATTGTGCAGCACTGCTGCACCTTGACACTCTGACCGGCTTAAAAGAATTGAAACTCTGCAAGGCGTATAGAATTAATGGAAAGGAAACCACATTTTTTACTGCAAACGCAGACAAACTCTCACAGGCGTCTGCCGTTTACGAAACCGTACCAGGCTGGGACGAGGACATAACACAGGTAAGCGATTTCAACGACTTGCCTTTGAATGCCCAGGACTTTGTTTGCCGAGTCGAAGAAATGATAGGCAAACCCGTCACAATGATCGGCGTTGGGCCGGAGCGAAATCAAACGATATTTAGATAATTGAAACTAAAAGCAGGAAATTAAAAAACAAAGATAACAAAAATAAAAACTGTTGAGCTTAAAATTCCGCAGTTTCACGCTTTTATTATTTACATTTAATGAAGAGCTTCGAAGAAAAACTTGAAAAAACCGCCGAACGTCTCGGGATAAGGGTCGAACAGATGCCCCGTCATATCGCTATAATTATGGACGGTAACGGCCGATGGGCCAAGAAAAAAGGATTGCCCCGAGCCATAGGACACCGCCAGGGTGGAAAGACGGTCGAGAGCATAGCTCAATGCTGCGTCAATTTCGGCATCGAATCTCTGACCTTATATTCCTTCAGTATAGAAAACTGGGAAAGACCCAAAACCGAAGTCAATGCCCTTATGCATCTCTACACCCAATACCTTGTCGGGATTCGTTCTACGATGATGAAAAACAACGCAAAGCTAATTCACCTCGGCCGAATGTCTCAACTACCGACAGCGGTAAAAAACGAGCTTACAAAAACAATGAAAATCACTTCCGGCAATACCGGTATGACACTTGCCCTGGCGCTAAACTACGGCAGCAGGACCGAAATCGCAGACGCAGCCAAAAAAATTGCACAGGAATACAAAAAGGGCAAGCTCCACCTCAAAGATATCGACGAACTATGCTTGAGCCGGCATCTTTACACGGCCGGACTTGCCGAACCGGACCTTTTGATAAGAACGGCAAACGAAATGAGAGTGAGCAACTTTCTGCTCTGGCAAATTTCATACAGTGAATTCTATGTTACAAAAACTCTCTGGCCGGATTTCAAAAAAGCAGCTTTGGAAAAAGCAATACTGGCCTACTCAAAACGAAACCGACGTTTTGGCACTATCAACAACATATCTCCAGAATCGTGAAGCGTATCTGGAACCAAATAAGAGATACGAAAGATTATGCTCAAACACAGGCTGCTTTATGGAACATTGATGGCGGTATTCTTTACCGCTGTAGCCATTTTCGACGGCTGGATGGATGGCTCATTGACCGCTTCAGCCGATGATAAACAGGTGCAGGGAACCATTCTTTGCGTCCTGATTGCTGTTTTAATAATTCTTGCTCAACTGGAACTGTCCAGGCTTGCCTCGGCCAAAAAGCTGAAGATTTTCACGCCTGTTTCAATCATCGCCTCGCTTCTTTTTGCCGGTACCTGGTATTGGCCCCAGCTCGTCAAGCTCCCACCCCTGATTTATCTGTCATTTCTATCAGCTTTTTCGCTCCTGGGACTGCTTTTGTACCAATATTTTCGTTATGGGACGTCAGATGTAATTGCCACTGTGGTGCAAGTTTTTTTTCCATTGTGTACATCGGTCTTTTCAGCGGCTTTGTTCTTGCCATCCGGATTGACTTTGGCCTATGGCCGCTGCTTATGTTTGTCTCTGTCATAAAGTTTGCTGATATAGGTGCTTACGCAATTGGAAGCTCATTTGGCAAACACAAATTTTCGCCTAAAATCAGCCCCGGCAAGACCTGGGAAGGTATGGCAGGCGGTGCCGCAGCAGCCACGATAGTTGCTGTTCTCTTTGCCGCTGGTTGTGATATAATGACCTTGTGGTCGGCATTACTCTTTGGCTTTTGTTTTGCCTTTGTAGGCCAGGGCGGTGATTTGGTTGAATCTATGCTCAAGCGTGACGCCGAGCAAAAAGATTCAGCGAACAATGTGCCCGGCTTTGGCGGAATATTGGACATTGTTGATTCACCGCTGGTCGCGGCGCCGTTTGCATATTTGTTTTTTATGGTCGGCACCGCTCAGTAAAGGAAAACTTTGGAACTTACTATACAATTAGATTCGGCACGGAAACAGCCTGAGCTGTTCGGCCCTGCGGACAGTAACCTTCGTCTTTTGCGACAGCGCCTTGGAGTGCGAATCACCGCCCGCCAGGCCAATTTAATAATCACCGGTACGGAAAAAAATGTAAACAAGGCCGCTGAAATCATCGACAGAATGCAAAAACACCTGAACAAACGCGGCTCGCTGACGGTTGAAGATGTAGCCGCCTTTATCACTCGTGACAATTCACCTGAAACTCTTGCAGCCGGCAAGGCTATTACCGTCTATTCCGGCAAAAAGGTCATTGAGCCGTCCACCAAGGGACAGCTAAAATACGTGGAAACAATGCTTGCCAACGACCTGACCTTTTGCATAGGGCCGGCCGGAACCGGGAAAACATACCTCGCTGTAGCTGTCGCGGTCGCTATGCTAAAGAAAAAACAAATCAGGAGAATCGTTCTTGCCCGCCCTGCTGTCGAGGCCGGCGAAAAGCTCGGCTTCCTTCCGGGTGATATCCAGGCAAAGGTAAATCCATATCTTCGGCCTCTCTTTGACGCTCTCGAAGATATGATGGATTTTACGCAGATGAAGAAATTTATCGAACTTGATATTATCGAAATCATTCCACTTGCCTTTATGAGAGGCCGAACATTAAACGATGCTGCTATCATCTGTGACGAAGCCCAAAACACCTCGCCGCTGCAGATGCTTATGGTCTTGACAAGATTGGGCCACGGCTCCAAAATGATAATAACAGGTGATATAACACAGATTGACCTCGAACAAGGCCAGAAAAGCGGCATGGTGGAAGCCATTGCAACGCTTCGGCGAATCAAGGGCATTGCCTATGTTGAGCTGACTCGCAGAGACATCGTACGACATCGATTGGTTCAAAATATCGTACAGGCCTACAGAAAAAAGGGAAAAGATAAAACATAAAATGAAAAGCGAAAGCATATATCATTTGGCGGATGACGTTTATCGTTCAGTTTTTTCTGTCCGCTATAAAAGGGTAAGCCCCGTTAGAAATTTTGTTGTAGATAATTCAAACGGTATTTCTAATGAGGTGTTTGGTCACAGATTGTGTTTTTGTTGATGTATCTGATATTTCTAACGGGGTAAACAGATGGGGTTTTTTAAGAAAACAAGCCTGCGGCGAAACCAGGTGCGCAAGAATATAACTGCCGAGCGATTCCTGCAAATAAGCCGGTTCGCCAACACAAATAGTTTAATCTCAGCTCTGTTATGGCTGCTTTTCGTCGCTCTCTGCGCGTTCATTCTTTCGTTCGAGTTGAAACCGCAGGACCGTTATCGTAACCTGATACAAATAACAGCTATAGTAGCGTTGATTTCTCTGGCTGCCGGCTTCTATATTTATCACTACCAGAAGCGAATCACAAGAAACCACGCGAGGGCTTTGGTATTGTGCTGCCTGCTGGTTCTATTATTAGCGACAAACAAAGTCGGCATCGTACTGACTAAACAGAACTCCTGGGCGACCGGAACAGCAGTAACGGCAGCCATCATTTTGACAATCGCTTACGACCAGCGTTTTGCAATAGGTATAAGTATGTTTTACGCTGCTCTTGCTTGTTTTGCACTGCCGCAGACTGATATAAGGCTGTTTTTGACAATGGCCGCAGGTATTTTCACCTGCTGTTTCTCGCTTCGAGAGATACGAACGAGAATGAAACTGCTTGAAGTAAGCACTCTTGCTACGGTGATGGTATTTGCAACGTCGGTATCTTTGGGCTTTCTGGCGCAAATGCCCACTGCTGATATCTTCAAGAACGCGGGCTGGCACGGTCTCGCCACATTTTTGGTCGGGCTTATCATGCAAAGTTTGCTTCCAATTATAGAAAAGAGCTTCCGAATAGCAACCAGTATGACGCTGCTCGACTATAGTGACGCCAATCAGCCGTTATTGAAAAGACTCGCTATGGAAGCCCCCGGAACATTCAGCCATAGTCTGTTGGTAGGTTCTGTGGCCGAGGCCGCCGCCGAGGCTATTGGCCGAAACGGCCTTTTGTGCAGGGTCGGTGCTTATTACCACGATATTGGAAAAATCAATAAGCCCGGCTATTTTATCGAAAACGAAATTGGCTCAACGAGTCGGCATGTTGAGCTCTCGCCTGCCATGAGTCAATTGATTATCGTGGGCCACGTTAAAGACGGGATAGAAATGGCCAAGGAATACGGCTTGCCCGCCGTGCTTCGTCAGTTCATCGAAACACACCACGGCACAACGCTGGTCGAATATTTTTACAGTGAGGCGAAAAAGAAACAAGATGAAAAACAGTCTCCTCCTTCGGAAAGTGAATTTAGATATACCGGCCCGAAGCCGAGGACCAAAGAAGCCGCCATTGTAATGTTGGCTGACGCCGTAGAAGGCGCCGTCAGGTCTATGCCACCAGAGCTAACACCAACGAAAATTGAAGCTGCCGTACATAATATAGCTATGAAACGTCTGCAGGACGGCCAATTCGATGAATGCGACCTTTCTCTAAGGGAATTAAGTCAGATAGAGACAAGTATATCGAAAACGCTTGCGGCACACTATCACGGCCGAGTCGCATATCCAAAAGCACCGGATGTGCCGGAAGAGCCGCAATCTCAAGCCGAGCAAAAAGACCAAAAAAACAATTAACCATTATGCCCCCTGCCAAAGAAGAGCAAGACATAGCCGTTCAAGTCGCCGTAAACTTCAATGGTCCGGATGTTGACCTTCCAAATCTAAAGAAATTGGTCAAAGCCGTATGCAGCCGTTTCAAACTCTCAAAAGCAACGGTCAGTATTGCAATAGTAGGAGACGGCGAAATACGCAGAGTAAACAAACAGTTTCTGTCTCGCAAGTCCACTACCGATTGTTTGAGTTTCAACCTTTCGGACGACCAGGCCCGGACTTCCGGAGGCAGAGGCTCCCAAACGCAAAAAAAGGACGTTTCTGACCGCAAGGAAAGGCGATTGGGGTCCTCACGGTCCCCCAAATTATTCGAGCTGGTCGTTAACGGAGAAATGGCCGTCAAAGAAGCAAATTTACGAGGTCATTCAAACGAAGCGGAATTGGCGCTTTATGTAACACACGGCCTGCTCCACAACCTTGGATTTGACGACTCCACACGGGAACAGGCAAAAAAAATGCACGATACTGAAGACGAAATTTTACAACAACTCGGTTACGGTTTGGTATATAATAAGGGCAAATGAATATCGATTATTCAATCACGAAAAATAAACTTCCAAATTCGATATTCCTTCTTCGATATTAGAGATTTGTCTCGGATTGAAAGGACATTAAGTGGGTCTTGGTTGGACAGTGCTGCTGATTTGTCTGCTCGCAGGTGGCGCGTTATTTTTCTCCGTTAACGCCGCAGCGCTCCGCATATTCTCATATTCCAAATTACAGGAGGCCTTCAAAGCAAAAAACAAAGGAAACCTCACCGATAATTTAGTGGAAAATGCCGAAAAACTGATTTTGACCTGCTCTTTATATCGGCTCATCGCCAATTGCTGCATACTGCTGCTGCTGCTTGATATCTTTGCAGCGACGCACGAAGGCGGTCCACAGCTTAGTGACTACCTGCTTACGTTTATTATCGCCACGGCGATTTTTTCGATATTCAGCCTGGCAATACCCCACGCCTGGGCAAAATATGCGGGTGAAAAAGTCCTCAGCCGAACGTACAAAATGCTGATGCTCTCCGCAACCATAGCCTGGCCGGTTCTTTACATCTTTCAACTGTATGACGGCTTTGTAAGGCGTTTAGCCGGAGTAGCCCGGATATCACCGGAAGAGCAGCAGGAAGAAAAGCAGGAAGAATTCCTGACAGACCTTGAGCAGCACAGGATGGACGGTGTCGTTGACAAAGAAGAGCAGGAGATGATAGAAAGTGTGCTGGAGTTAGACGAAACCAGCGCAGACGAAATTATGACCCCTCGCACAGATATAACCGCGGTGGAGGTCAATTCCGACCTCCAGACGGTCCTGGATACTATCATCACAGCAGGCCACACGCGTGTCCCCATCTACGAGGAAAATATCGACAAGATAATCGGCCTGATTTACGCAAAGGACCTGTTGACTGATATCGGCAAAAACCCGGCTGACTTCAAGCTGAGAAACAAAATGAGAAACGTCTATTTCGTCCCTGAAACAAAGCCTCTCAGGACCCTGCTCCACGAATTTCAATCGCGAAAATTACATATAGCCGTTGTGTTAGATGAATATGGTGGAACGGCTGGTGTTGTTACATTAGAGGACATCATTGAGGAGCTTGTCGGCGAAATAACCGATGAATATGAAGAAACGCCAACAGAGCCCGTAAAGAAAATTGACAAAAACACTATTGAGGCCGACGCAAGAACATACGTCGATGACCTGAACGACCAGTTCGATTTGGACCTGCCGGAAGACGAAGATTACGACACTATCGGCGGCTTTGTCTTCTCACACTTGGGCTACATCCCCAAAACCGGCGAAACATTCGATTACGATAATCTAAAATTCACCATCACCTCCGCCGGGCCCAGAAGAATTCAACGCATCAAAATAGTCAGAACCGAAAAACCTCAGCAATAATCCCCCTCAAAAGTAAGTTTAGCACCCAAATTCTTGCCCTGAGCGTAGTCGTAGGGTATTTGGGGGGCATCGTTCGAACATCTAATTTTGATGTGTAATTTTACATCTGTTCTTTTATCGCTTGTATTACGGATTCCATAAACTTCAGCCATTCGTCCTCGCTTATCATTTTTCTTACTTCCGCATCTGTAAGCCAAAGTTCTTCAAGCCACGTAAGAACTTCCTTGATACTAACTTCGATGTCGACTTTCTGAGCATCTAACGCTTTTTGCATCGCCGATATTGTTGTCTCCGGCGTAATATCATAGAACTTCTGGCTCTTGGCAGCTAACCTTTCAGGCCTTGTTTGCAGACTTTCTGTTGCAGTTGATAGCATCAGGGCATCTCTATTGTCAGTTAAAGCGGTCTTGGAATTTTCAAGGCTTATGCTTTCAAGGCCAAAGCCCATACCGCCGCCGCCCATACACATCATCCATCCTTCATCCCAGGCTGCCTCCCAGAGCCATTCGTCGCAAAAGACAGCAAGGTCGGCATAATCAATGGAATTGTTGTCGGCAAGGTCGAAAATATCGGTGTAATCATCATCGGCCGGGTTTGTTTGCCAGGCATTAGCAAAGAGGACATAATCGAAGAAGTTCACTATTTCGTCACGGTTGAAATCGGCAGGGCTCCAGTAATATTCGTCGGCGCCCATATCAACACGGCCATTGATAATGCGAGCTTCACCGTCGATATCGGTTTCATCGCCATAATTACCATTGGGGTCGCCGGCATCTTTGCATGGCGAATCTTCGTCTATATGGAAATCGTTCGGGTCGGTTGGATTCATAAACAATGGGTCGCTGCTGATGTTTCCGACGCCGTCATAGCCACCTTCGATACAGCTATACTTTACGTTCCCTAAAGGTTCGCCGCTGTAGGTACCTAATTGAGTGCCGTTCTCGTAAAGTATACAGTTGACCACATTTGGCTCAGTGCCGGAATACGAATAAATTCCATATCGAAAGTTGTCTATAATCGTGTTGTTTCTGACTAAAGGTTGAGAAATTTGGCCATCAAAGGAAATTCCACAATCGTAATAACCATAGCCATCAGCGCCATTGTTGTGTATCCAGTTGTTCTTTATTGTGGTGGACAACGTATCCTTAAGGTATATTCCGAAATCATTATTGAAGCGAATCACACTGTTAGTAAGACTAAGTGTCGAATAAGACAGACAGTATATACCCGTGCCGGCATTGTCCTCTATCACGGATTGTTTTATTACCGGGTTGGAATCAGAACAAAATATACAGTTGCTATTGTTTCTTATAGAACAATCCTCTATCTCTATGTCGGTATCGGAAACATATATACTGTTACCTGTGTGGTTCTCCACCGTACATTCGGCCATTTCGATAACAGACGCAGAAGCAAATATAGCACTTTTAGTTATATTATTGCCTTTGAAGATACTATTGGTTATCACTGGCCGGGAGCGGTTGCAAGACAACCCGTAAGTAGAATTGTCCATAAACAGACAATTGTGTATGTCAGGATAAGAGGATGTATTGGCGGTAGCATAAACACCATAGTCGTCGTTATCCTCTAGTTTGCAGTTGACAATCGCGATATCAGCATCATCAAGATAAATACCGGCACCGCTGTAACTACCTCTTATAGTAAAGCCGTCCACAATGGCATCTTGAATGTCTTCTGCCTTCACAATATATTTAACCGCTTCATAGTAATTCTCGCCGATTTTACCTTCAAGGAAAGTTTCATTGTTCACATCGGCAAAGTTGCGTTCGCTCGTACTTTCTTCATACGTGCCAATACCGCCAAAGTGCCCGAATACCCCAACGCCTTCAATAAGCTCAAATGACGCAGAAGTATCGTCTATATCATCGGTCGGCTTATACGTGCCCTCTGCCGCCCATATTGCGTCACAGTCGCACTTCCGTGCACCTGTAAAACCATCCTGCAAATCAATATAGGCATCGTCCCATGAAGTGCCGTTATTGTAGCTGTTAGGGTCGTTGGCGTCCTTGTCAACATAGATTATGTTCCCGCCGTAACAGCATACGTTTGTATCTATTACGGCTTCGGTGTAATAATTGTCGCTTTCCATAACGACAAGATTGGTAATAATACCGCCGGGCCGGGCATAGTAATTGACTCCAACCTGTATCTGGAAAGTGTTGGAATCCGAGGCCGAAATATCGCCGATGTTCCAGGTAACCGTATGTTCATTGCTATCGTAAACACCACCGTCAGAAATCAAGTTTGGCTCATTAACTTCCTTCGGAAGGTAATCAACGATTACAACATTGCTATCTGCATAGCCATTAGCATCCCAGGCGATATTATAATAAAGCCAGTTGTATGGGATTCCGAGTATCTCGTGTTCTTCTTCGCTAATCAGAGGAGAAGCGCAATCGACGTCATTGACGTTATCGACCTTGTTCACGTCGAAAACATGCGGCTTATAGAAAACATCACCGGTCGGCACACATATCCCCGCTGGCCCGGATCCTCCACCAGTATTCTCCGAATCGGTTTGGACGAAAGGGTAGCTCGAACAATCATATACCCTTATCTCATTATTAGATACGCCAACATAGACCAGTCCAGTATCAGTGTCAACTGATACTCCAATCGGTACTGTTCCAATATCCTGCTCGATGTTGGGATTTGTATCAGTTTCAAGGTTATGTTTTACCAAAAAATTATGGCCACCTCCAGGACCGGTGTATAAAGCCCCACAGTAAAGAAAGGCATTGTGCGTACCATTGTTGGGATTCACCTCAATGTCCGCCACGGTCCGACCAACGTCACGCGTACCCAGATGTACCCAGTTATTATCAACATCGTATATATGAACGTTGGCAGTGTTGTTACCAACATATAATCGCCTGGTATTCTCATCCAACGCTACTCCCCAGCTACCAGTGCCAGGCTCCAGATCTGTGAGTGTAACGTATGGATCACCCCCACTATACGGCTGATTCGGATCCTGAGGGTCCATCAGCATAAGCTTTTTCTGGTTAACATTCCAGGCGAGAATGAAAAGCCTGTTGAGCGCTCTTCCCACAACATACACTCTCTGTTTTTGCTCGTCTGCAACGATTCCCCCCAGGCTGCCTGTATAGCAGGGCTCTCCACTTAAGTCTATAAATCCTTCCTGCTGTAAGGTTTTGGCATTAACCCAGACTATCTTGCCGGCATCTTCATAAGTTATGAAAAGAAGCTCCAGATTGGAATCGATTGTAACGTCAACAGCACCGGAAGCATAATTTGTTACATCTACGTTTGCCTGATACTCAAGCTGGTCACTGACAATCTTATACGCCCTAAGTGTGCTGGCATGATGGTCGGTAATGGAATAAACAGATTTTGCTTCCGCCGATCTTATACTTACAAAGCAATGAACAAAACCTATGATTATAATTACGATGAGATTGATTAACAGTTTCATAGAGCACCTCCTTTTTGTAATTGGAAATTGTTTTATCTGATAAATCTTCTCAGGAAAGGAACGCTAATTAAAAATAATAATAAAGTTGATGGTTCCGGTATAAGCATAACACGTGAATAGGTATCAGGACTATTGAGGCTTATGTTAAATGGAGTGCTATCTTTCCAATATCCGCTCACGAAGCCATAGTTATATTTTCCCCCGATTGATTCTTTATTAAGATCATATCCGTAAACATTAATTATACCCGAATCTCCGGCTGCTAAATCATCAGTTACCAAACCTCCAGACAAGTTCACCGTACTGAATTCTGCTGCTCCGATACGACTAGTTTTTCCACCGGACATATTTACGACTCCAAAATTATGAGCGAATAAAGTACCTAAAGTTGCATTATCCAAAACGTTGACAGTACCAGTATTATAAGCAGTTACATGGTAGGTCTGTCCGCCGAAGATATTAACCATGCTGAAATCATACGAATCCAGTGTGTATACTACCCCGTCGCCAATATTAACCGTGCTTTCATTGCGTGCATACACTTCCGAGGTCCCACCGTTTACATTTAGTCTGCTGTAATCGTAGGTGAGTATATTGTAAGCGCTTCCGCCAGACATATTTACCGTTGTACGATCAGGTGGTGTGTCGTAAATGTATACATTTGCATACTCATCCCCCTCTATAATAACCCCATCGCTGGTAAAAATTTTATCTATCGGCACAGCGTAAATCTCAGATCCTGTAAAACAAAGAATTACCGCTGCCGACATGATTGTTATAATTTTCGTTTTCATCATTTTCCTGCCTTTCCGCATTATTTGTTTCTTTTTGTGTTCTGGATTATAAATCACCATCAAGTTTTTTCTTTCATAGACCTACGCTTTCCTAAACATACACTGCCTATTACAATTAACAGTACAGTCGCTGGTTCCGGTATCTCGTGGAAAATGATACGCGAGTAAGTGCCGGGACCAGAAAGGTCAATATTAAACGCAGTTTTGTCTAACCATTCACCGCTAACAAAGCCAGAGCCATAATGTCCACCAGTGTCGATTTTGGTGAGATGATATCCATATATATTTATTATCCCTGAATCGCCTGCTGCTAAATAATCATATATAAGTCCACCTATTAGATTCACGCTTCCGAATCGTGAGGCTGAAATAAGACCTAAAGTTCCTCCTGCCACAGTTGTCATGCTATCGCTACGAGTACGTAGTATATCCACATGCGCATTGTCCCAAATATGCACGGTTCCTCTATCATCAGCATATAGTTCATATATAGAACCTCCAAACACGTTTACACTGCTGGAGGCGCGCGAACGAAGCATAGCTATGTCCCCTCCGCCGACATTGACGATGCTTTCGTGATGAGCACACAATGAATCTACTGTCCCGCCGGTCATATCCACTATGGTATGGTCACCCACTGTATCATATACTCCTACATTCGAGTACTCATCACCGTGTTGTATAACCCCATTACTATAAAAATCCTTGTCCGTTACCGCCCTGGCATTCGCTGCTGAAACCAGCAGGACCGCCACCAAAATTGTTATTATCTTTTTTGTAACCATAACTCACTCCTTTCAAATTTGATGAACATTTTACCTGAATAATATTATACCATTATTCGCCTGATTTTTTAAATTCCTGCCTTCAATTTACACATTTTCAAATCTCCCTTCCTTATCATATAGTTTCCTTAAAACGTCCTTCGCTTTCTTAAACACACACTGCCTACTGCAATTAACAATACTGTTGCCGGCTCAGGTATCTCATGCAATATCACGCGTGAGTACGTATCAGCTCCTGAAAGGTCAATATTAAACGCAGTTTTGTCTAACCATTCACCGCTAACAAAGCCAGAGCCATAATGTCCACCAGTGTCGATTTTGGTGAGACGATATCCATATATATTTATTATCCCTGAATCGCCTGCTGCTAAATAATCATATACCAGACCACCTATTAGATTCACGGTTCCGAATCGTGAGGCTGAAATAAGACCTAAAGTTCCTCCTGCCACGGTCGTCATGCTATCGCTACGAGTACGTAGTATATCCACATGCGCATTGTCCCAAATATGCACGGTTCCTCTATCATCAGCATATAGTTCATATATAGAACATCCAAACACGTTTACACTGCTGGAGTCGCGCGAACGAAGCGTAGCTATGTCCCCTCCGCTGACATTGACGATGCTTTCGTGATGAGCACACAATGAATCTACTGTCCCGCCGGTCATATCCACTATGGTATGGTCACCCACTGTATCATATACTCTTACATTCCAGTACTCATCACCCTCCTGTATAACCCCATCGCTGGTAAAGATTTTATCTTCCACGGCTGTAAGCTCAGATCCTGTAAAAGAGAAAATTACCGCTGCCGCTAAAATTGTTATAATTTTTGTTTTCATGATTGGTCTCCTTCCAGAATTTTATGTTTATGCTACGTATATCATTATATTAAAATCCCCTGTTTTATTCAAGCACTTTTCGGCCGCATTAAAGGCAATTCCAGCCAGACAACGCTCTTGAGAGTTAGCCAAAGAATCAGGCCTTTTCACATATATTCAATTGTATGACCTGTCCGTTCCGTGTCTATCGTGCTAAATACGGATATATGAATTTTTTTTACTTTTCAGCCGTTTTTTTG
>Ga0114922_10001152_pt1 | contig 25285 bp, 28 predicted proteins | sample AartaG_FD_100975 | JGI IMG/M metagenome (GOLD analysis project Ga0114922, IMG submission 100975) | Deep subsurface microbial communities from Aarhus Bay to uncover new lineages of life (NeLLi) - Aarhus_00045 metaG | ecosystem: Environmental > Aquatic > Marine > Oceanic > Sediment | place... | reverse complement strand
TAGAAATTCAACTGTGTTGTTCAGGTCATGAATGTGGTTGTATGGGATTACCTACCGAGGCACCTGTTTGTTCAGATGAGTGTTATGAAATATTTAAAAAGAAATACCAACAGGAGGAAAGACAATGAAATTATCTGTATTTGCATATAAAAGGAGGAAAGACAATGAAAGCAGAAGATGATTACTCATAATGTTAAATAAAGGAGATAAAAAATGGTGCGTTAAAGAATAGGAGGAAAAATCATGATACACTACAAATGTAATAATCCGAAATGTACCAGGGAGTTCTTTTTATGGTTAGATCTGGATATAGGGGAGGTGCATTGCCCTAAATGCCGGGGCCAGGCGTCTCCAACGGGAGCCAAAGCCACAATATCACGAATGGAGTATCCGCCAATACGGCCCACCTCCTTTGGAAATTTTTTCTAATAATAATTTATTTTTAAAGACAACGTAATGAATAAGCAGAAAGTATTATGTTTTTACCACTCCCGCGACCTGGACGGATGGACCAGTGCGGCCATAGTGAAAGACCGTTATCCCGATACTACCCTGATGGGATGGGATTATGGAGATCCGGTACCGGACACTATTGATTTCTACTACTACGACCTGGTATTCCTGGTGGATATCTCATTCGATCCAGAAACCATGCAAATACTTCCAAGTCACGTTATTTGGATTGATCATCACATTTCCGCTATCCGGGATTCAGAAAAGCATGGATATGCCCTGGTAAATGGTATCAGGAATTCCGAATATGCTGCTTGTGAGCTGACCTGGGACTACACCCATGAAGGTGAAATGCCAGAGGGGGTTCATTTGGCCGGGTTGTATGATTCATTCCGGCATATGAAGCAGTCTCTAAAAACACAGAAAAAGGTAATGCATTTCCAATATGCAGCCAGGGCCAATGTTTCCAATCCGGAAGAAGCAGCTCAATTACTAACACTGAACGCTAAGACCTGGATTACTGCCGGAAAGAATATCTTCAGATATCTGAAAACAGAAGCCAGATCGACTATTAAGAATGCGTTCCCCGTCGAGATACTAGGCCATAAAGGTCTGATGGTCAATGCTACACGATTTAATCCATCGAATTTCGATATTGGTTATACTCAGGAGTTCTTTGGCTGCTTTCATTATACTGGAAAGAAATGGGTCGTATCCCTATACAGTGATGGTAAACTTGATGTTTCTACCATTTGCAAGGAGTTTGGTGGAGGAGGCCATGCTGGGGCAGCCGGGTTCCAGATTGACACAACAGAAAAATTAAATCGTATTATAATAAAAAATTAATTATGGTATCAACAAATTTGAAACGAAAGAATTTCCCGCATGTCCCTAGGATAGGCGAGGAGTTCCAGTATGAGGGACAGCGCTATAAGATAACGTCTATCCCCAACTTTTCCTTAGTTATTGGAGAAAATATTAACCCTGGCGGAGAACCTTTCAAGGTAGAGATCAAGCCAAATCAATGTGAATGGTGATGAACGACGACCAGATAACCATGGACAAGAAGTGCGACGTATGCACAATGCCGATATCTTCCACCTGGAAGCACTGCCCGCATTGTGGATCGCCAACAAAAGAGAAATATTCAAACTTCCCGGGCAAAGGCCTAGATAATCTTTTAAATAATGAAATTTAACAAACGACTTTACAAATGTTTATTCCGGGACACGGTAGATCTGTTGTTCTGGTTGGCAGTCATTTTCTTCTTTATTCTCTCCCAGGTAAAAGGATCTAACGTTAACGGCGTACTAGTCGTGGTTGCCTTTTACCTATATAATGTTATGTACCGGCTCAATCATTATTACCAGGACCGGGCTAAATTCTATCAATACTTGAAGGAACAAGGATTAAATCCGGAACAGATTCTGGAAGAAATGGAGGATGTATGAGACATACACTTGTAGGATTCAGTGATCATTATATATATGATGGCTGGCAAGACATCAAATCGAGGCGTCGGAAACCAATTAAACCTCCGTCTCCGTGGAACTGGATATTGCTCTTGGCGATATTTGTAATGTTTGCTTTAATAATGTATTTCGTATGAAAATCTACCACACAAAGAACTTCCCTGGTCCAGCGTACTGGGGGATCTGTTTATGGCCCCTTGGGATCTTTCTACGGAAGGAAACCAAGGCTTTGTATTATAAGCTATATAACGACCTGGTACGTCATGAGAAAACTCACTGGGAACAGCAAAAGGAAATGGGAGGGATCTTATTTTACTTTTGGTACAGTATCGAGTATATCATAAAGCTTATGTTACTTTGGAACCATTACAAAGCTTATGATGCCGTTTCATTCGAGCGAGAAGCAAATTGTTTTGAACATGTACCCGAATACTTGTCAAATCGTAAACGTTACGCTTGGCTCAGGTTCATATTCTAAATTCGTCCAGCTGACTGACCCCTCTCCAGAAAACGTCAACGATCTCCCCCTGGGTAATGGTATGGTACCACTCAAGGGGAGATCGTTCGTTAGAAGGCCTTAAAATCGATTTTTTATAAAAATTTTGCGGAAAGTACTGTATTCCGATACTTATTGCAAAATAATACTATCCTGAATAGTTTACTGCTTATGTGGTGATAAACCCCGCTTTACCAGGTCTAACGTTACAGGATCAGTAAAATTACTGTAATAACGGTAGTATGATTACCTATATTGGAATTTAATTAACGATTAATAGGCTCATATCCTAGAAAATAAATCATTGTATCTTTAATATGAGTCCGAAATTTCCATATACGCTTAAAGAAACGCTGTACTTTGTGCATTGGAACTTTTGCTTTAATATACCAATCATCTAACGTATTCACTACATAGCAATATACCGCGTCTGGAGATAGCCCACCAATTTGTGCATGTGAAGTAATATAAGATGAATGCTTTAATTCATTATACATTTTAGCAGGGGTAATGGGATATTCCAAATTACTATGATAGAAAGGATACTCTGTACCATCAAAATATTGTCTATGTGTGATTCCGTATAGAACCCAATTAAATTCAGCAGACAGATATCCTCCAACACCTACCCCCCACCAATAATCATAACCGCCTGGACAAGATGAATAAGAATATTCATCCCAGCTAGATGAGGTTAGGATAGTTGTACGGAAGTCGGAAAATTTATTTACACCAACTGCCATTGAGCCAGCATGACAAGTCATCCAATATATTTCACGCTGTTTAAAATCATCAATCTGATTTATGGCCCTATAAATTTCTTCCTTTGTGTGATAAGACTGGTTGGTTCCCTCAATATAAGCTCTATACGAATTATATTCATCTCCCCGATAACCGTCGGGTACTCCACCATGGCCTATGACCCATTGAATAGTTATTTTATCATGCTTGGTGACATAAAAATCAACTTCTTTTAATCCGCTTTGTATGGTTTCCCAGCTATTATCGTAATCAATAATAGTTTCCACTTCGGGAAAATAAGTATCGATATCATAATGATCATACCGGCTATCGAAATCATGGCCGGGCCCCTGGCCGTAAAACACAAATATATTTTTATGGGTGTATCCCTGATCTATGTAACTTTTATAAGTCATAACTAAATCATACCAGTATTCTGAATGGACCATTCTGTTATCATAATTGGTTTCACCTCCAGATATTAATACTACATATTTTTCATGGGGTTGACTGAAATGCTGATATAACCAATAAGAAGTGACTCCACCCAAACTGATCGACAAACAAAACATTGAAATCAATACTACCTTTCTAATCCGGAGCCATAACCTAACAAAAAAATGTAAACATTTCTGAAGGGTCTTCACAACTTGCACAGAAAGGTGTCCCAATTTCTGAAGGGCTATCACAGGTAATACCAATAACTTTTTTAAACGGATTTTTTTCATGTGGTTTCGTATAATCAAAAATTTACAGATCTAAGTATGCAAGATACCTTTTTTTCGATACTATGTCAAATAAAAATTCATTCAATAAAAAACCCCCTCCGGCAGGGCGCCCGAGGGGGTAAAAACACAGCATATGGAAAAACTCAACTCTTTAGTCCTGGGCTACGGCAGCTACATCTTTTGCAAAGATGGCTACAATACCTAATAAGATTTCAATTACACTTTCCACATTCGCCCCAAGGTTGGTCAACAGGCCCTTCAACAGTTCAGCTTCATCAACTGTTACCCTGCCAGGGAAAATAAATGGAAATAATCCAACTGCGATTAACAAGACCCCTACTACAGTAGTGATCGGGTTTTTCTTAAAATTTAAACTAAACATAGTACATAGATTTTATAAAAAATGATTAATAGTTCAACTACAAAGATAATCATAATAGTTCAACTACAAAGATAATCATAATATTTCAATTACAAGCTAAAAAATCCAGCAGAAAGTATACCGAACCAGAATAATTTAAATAACAGAAATAGTTTACCCGGCCTAACGCCGAACTGGTTGAATATAGCAGCCATCTTCCGGTCCCATTTACTTAGACCAAGATACCAGGGATCTCCTGCTAAGCCCAATCCTATCCAACAATCATGAAGGGCTGACCATATTGGTACCACTGTAAACAGCAGCCAAGCAAAATACCACCATGGAATAGCGCCGGGAAATTTCAGCCAAATCAAACTAGCAATTATAACCCCTTCTACCAAATTCCATAACCATTTAGGTTTCAGCTTATCTGAGTGACCCTTTTTGATAAGTACAATATCTATTAGGGAGCCCAAGCCGGCTACAGCCATGGTCATCCATAAGGCCCACAAAAATATTTTAATTGTTTCCATATTAATAATCATTTTTTTAAGAATAAGTCAGATTTAAGTGATTTAATTACGAGTATTGTGAATTTTAATAACATGTCGAAGTGAATAGTCGGATTCTTATACTTCTTAATAATAGTCCATATCTCCTCATTAACCAAATCATGGAATACGGTACTTAGCAATCTAGGGATATATTGTGATTTCCATTCTCCCTGCTCGTTGACGATATTAGCATAAACCTTATCGACCATAGCTTCGGTGATATAATCCCTGGCTATGTTTTCTTCCAGGATGCCCTTTTCTTTAATGTTAGGAGGACCCATGGCTTTGTGGAATTCTTCTTTGAATTCAGCCCGAACTATCTTAGCCCAGGTAGTTCTACCATACTGATTGATAAAATCATAATTCTTAATTACAATGCCTTCACCTGGCCCCTTCCCATCTTCGATGAGATCCATAGTTTTATCAAGAAGATCCACTAGTCTATCATAGGTCGGATTTTTGATTATAGCTATAGGAGCCAAATAATCAAGCTCATACTGATCCAAGAGATCCTTGTATATATCGTATGGCATATGGCGAATCCCCATCTCTGGTGTAAAGTACGTAACGTCAAATACGTAAAACTTCCTCCAGGCGTCAAACCGGTATATTTTTAAAGTGTGTGGTACCAGCCATTCTCCAAAAAGGCGAAGCTCTGGTCTGGCATTCAGGAGGTCCCTTATGCGCTTGTCTTGAGTAATATATTTATAAAAGCCGTGGTTATCAAATTCCTCTGATAGCTCCTTTTTTCTACTGCCGGCATGTATCTTCCCATCATCTCCTAACCATACACTGGCATTGGCGCCATCGATCTTTGAGAATATGTGACAAAGACCTAGGTTGATGTCGGCTACCTTATCATGGCCAAAACGTTCAATGTGTTGATATTTAGCGAATTCTTTCAAATTAATATTCGTTATTGGCCGGCTGCAGTACGGTAAATCCAAGATCCCTCCAGGCCTGTACCGTAGAATTTTTATCCTCAATAATGAATGCTGTATTTTCAGTTGTAATCCCGGCCTCCTCCAGGAGTTCTGGTTTCACTATGGTATCGGATCTGTGATCATCTGGAGATTTCCGCATCAATAAAGGAGCCAGGTTTAAACCGGTAAATCTATCGATCCAACCCCTGGTCCGGTCCCGGAAGGCAATATTTCTACTGGTGCAGAAAACTACCTGATAATGATTACTTAGTTTTTTCACTAGGCCGACTATTGGCTCAATTGGAGAATCATTCTCACAACCATCAAACAGGTCCTCCCACGGCATTTCCTCAACCTTCGTGGTCTTTAGGCCTTCAAGAATGTTCTGTTGTCGTATTTTATTGATCGCAACTGTACCATCAATATCTACTATTACATATTTTTTCATTGTTCCCAATATTTATCAAATTGTTCATCATTCATAACTACTACATGCTTTCCTGGATTTGTTAGAAATCCCCAGGAGCCTGCATTACCCGGTCCGGTAATGGTAACTAGGATCATAGAATCATTGTCCACTATAGGTGGAACCCAGTTATTCCAAAGGGCCGTATCAATAGTTATAGTAGGTGCTATAGTATCAACTTTGATAATATCAAACACTACTGAATCCGCATTCTGAAATTCATCAATAACTTTTATCGTTACAACTCCATAGCTAGATTCCATAGAAGCCCCAGCCGGAGGAGTTTGAGTAACAGTGTAACCATCACAGTTATCCCATATAATCGCCAGTGGAAGGTAATCTGGAATGATGGCAGTGCAGGTAGAATCTACATATATAAACTGTGTTAAAGGCTGTTGCAGATAACATTTACAACTTAATAAAGTTGCAAGTAATAATAATGTTATTAATTTTTTCATGGTAATTCGCTTAAAATGTATTCAACATAGTTCTTATTTCCGATGATCATGCCCTTTACAAGATCAGCACTATTACCGGTATTAAGCAGGGCTATTTCCCATCCAACCTTGCGTATGAGTATGATCAACTCCTTCATATCTTCTTCGCTTATGTTCACCCCTGGGCAGGGGTTGAGAGGCATCATTTTATGTGTCATATCGTCAATCTTTCTTCAATCTGGTCTTCAGGATGAACCTCATTCCAGATGGTTATTAATAGATCTCCCTCTAAACAATTATATTTGGATTCTTCGGAGCTTAAGAATCTTACAGTCCGGCGACAGGCCTCATTCAGGAGTACTCCCCAACGAGATCCGGTCATGTCAAGATACATCAGGACTTGTTCCTTTGTAACCGTCATATCTCCGCACAGGAGCCGTACAAGGTAATTATGTTCCCCAGTCATTCCCAGGATGATCTTACTTAACCAGCGCTTGCCTAGACTATCAGGGTTGATGTAATTCTGCCAGGCTACTGTCTCAACTGAGTAATACGGGTACATTTTCTCCCGGAGCCTGGCCTGTTCCTCTGTAACGTCATAATTGATCCTGGACATCACAAAGTCCGTTTGATTGAGTTCGGGTAAGGTGAAGTTACCTTTTTTGAGCAGGTAAGCATTCCACCAAGAGGCGAAAATCATGATAGGGATCTCCAGGGCATAAAACAATGTTCTCCATCTATTGTTAAGTATTCCTTTCATCCAGGCCCACATATCGATAGTGAATACGGCTTTCTTTGAGATCCTCCAGGTGGAGTGTTCAACCATATTCCTAAGGCGAGCCATGGAGCCCTGCCGGCTATCCAATACGCCGAAGTATGCCAGTATAAGTAATCCTGTAACATGATCTCTGGACATATCATCTGTACCCCATTCCAAAGCCGGGTGCCGGCGGTATTGCATGTGATATATATGGGCATTCGGACTTTCAAATTTCTTTCTTATACAAGTTGATATAGGAATCTCATATAAGTGATAATCACCCCAGGCCTTGTAAGCCATGGCCATCCGGAATCCGGCATCATTTTTAGATGCAGGATCATCTTTGATCACAGCCATGTAATACTCATCCAGAATCAAATGAGTATCCTTAGCAGATGGATTGAACGTTGAATAGATTGCCATGATAGATCAATGTTTTAAGCTACTATATCATTTTCATCATCAACGACCTTATTAACCTCCAGAAAAAATACTACCGCAGCAGTGGCATTTGTATCTACAATAGTAACTTGCACTTCTCCAGATTTATACATTCTAAAATTAATATAATATTGATGACTCTCTAGATCAATAGCTTCGAATGTGGCTTCCTTGTATCTTGAATTCTCATCTGTATCAATCACTTTATTAAGACGATACATATAGGAAACATCCGAACTAATCTTAATACCGATAATATCAGTTTCATCATCGATAATAAATACTGCAGCAGTAGTTATAGGTAAAAGCATTGGCATTTCATTGATGGTACACCCTATACCAACAATCTTGTACGATTCAGTTCGAGCTGCACAGTTGTTAACTGTTAGGATAAACAAGACCATCATCAATATGAAGGTCGCTAGTTGTAAGGTCCATTTTCTTTTCATTATGTTGTGTTTTAATTTACATTTTGTAACTCATGTTTTGTAATTCCCTACAAAGTTAGTAACTTATTTCGAGATAAAAAAAGGCTTCGCCTTATTTATAGGGATTCTAAATAGTACGGGCAACTTTTGTCGTGTCCGGGTGTTTTAGGAAATAATGAAGTATACAAGTAATAAGGCTTTTCAAGGTAGCGTCCACACTCCTCTTTCACCTCACATCCGTTTCCCTGGCAAAAAGTTCTATCTTTTTCCATTTGGTTCATAATAATGGATGTTGTTCCGGTTTACCTGAGGTAATAAATTGAATATCTCTGTACCAGGTACCTTCCAGGCTATATCGTCCTTTAACAAGAAACGTACAACCAGGAATCATGGGCCTACGTAAGGATGATCCAGACATGGTATGTCCTTTGGACATCTTGATTAATTTTTCGTGATCTATACTCATTTTATTTCTCAGTGGGCGGTATGTAATTTAATCTCTGCCGCGACCAACAGTTTCGTCACCCTTATGTTCGGAATTCCAAATCTTGGCAGCTTTTTTCTCTGCTTCTTTGCGGCTATATCCTTCCCGGATAAACTTGTTCCGCAATTTAATGTAACCTTTAGGCATCTTTTTGAATAAATGATTTCGAGCCACACTCACAAGTGTAAGGCTCTGATTTATTTATATGATAAAAATATCCCCTGCATCTATAAAACTGCAGGCCATAGTGTTCCTTGTGGCAGACGCAACACTTAAATTTTGATGTCATAGGCTTCCTCTATGGCTTCTTTTGTTAATAGACACCTAAGAGTAATTCCTTCTTCTGCCCTCTCAATGATGACATGATGCATTTCATCCTGAAGGGATGGGATGATCAGCATTCTGTAGTCAGCGCAAGCAAACGTTTGAACGTCCCTGGCTCCTTGTATGTGTTCCCAATAACCTTTCATTTCAATTCTCCATTTATATAAACTTCGTCCTTAATGGTTGTTATTGATTTAATCTCATGCCAGAGATAATGGCCATAATATTCCACATAAATTTTCTCTATAACATGTGGTATCTCTGAATATTCAACATTAAACAATAAAAACTTCTTAACATGATGTTGAGTGGTGATACCCATTTCAGATACATAGAATAAATGAACTGTCACACGGTATCTTGGAATTGTTGGTACGTCTTTGTTGCTCATTAGTATAGTTTTAAAAAGCGAGAGAATTATCCCTCAGTTTTTTCTGGCTGATCCTTTTCACCGTCTTCAGGTATTTTAGGTACCTGTAATTCAGGGAGTGTAAATTCTCTCGCTTCAGGCATCCCTTCTTTTTCAATACGATCATACTCACTATTAAGCCACGCCAGTGCTACAACAAGGGACACATAAATGTCGTTCAATACAGTTCTTTCCGTAGGTTCCATAAGTATTGGATTGTCATTAAGTTGGGCCCCAACATCTTCAGTGAGCAGATCCAGTTCGGTACTCAGGTTGAATATTTTATCTTTGTACTTTATTTTTTCCCAACCTTTTTCACGTACATGTTTGAGGGTAGAATATTTGAATTTTCCATCCTGGCCTCCCCATCTATCGATTATATGATCAAATAGCATATTGACTTCGGTAATTTTACCCAGGCAATCTCCAAGGGCGAGTGGATGTTTGGATTGTAAAAGGTAGGCAAGTTCTTGATTCATTGCGGTGAGCAGCTCGGCATAAGTTCGGGTATTCTCATGTAAAGCTTGTTGTTCAATGGGAGAAAGTTTTTTATACTCCTCCTCATTTTTTATTGTACCGTGAAGTTCATTGTAGATCTTAAAGGCTTTCTCTCCCAATTTGTTAATCTTTGCTACAGTTTCAGCATTGATGTCCAGATTATCCAAAAAGGATGTGATCGATCTGGCACGACCTTGAAATAATTCGATTACTTTTTTCATTTATCACGTTTTAAGCTAACCCGGGAAGCCCCCGAAGGGACCCCGGGCGGAATCTATGCAGCTACCTTGAGCTGGACAGTTTCCATTTGAATAACATTTTCGCCTGTTAATTGGCTTGTTCTCTCCTGATACCCTACTACCATGCTGTCAAAACATTCATCCCCATATGTTCAATTTCTTCCAATGTCCACGTAACGTGAACAAGGGGGGAGGAAGCCCGAGCTTAAATCTGCGAATCTTTACTTTCCTCAAAGTAGACTCTCTGCAGATCACTCAGACATCCCCCAAGGCCAGAGCCGAACTGACACTACCATTTCTGGAGATAGCTGCCGGTTGGACTTTTCTAGTGGAGATGCGGGATTCGAACCCCGGTCCAAACACGTTTCGAAATATCGATCTCAAAGAACTTTTACAAAGTTAAAGTAAATTTCTGACCTGTGCAATAAGGATAGTTATTTAAAATGATTCTAAATTACAGATACATTGGGAGGTGAATCGGGATTCTGCCATAATCCAGAACAACACCACATCCAATCACTGGTTTCTTTTGTGCTTTTTTACCGTAGGCGGCAGCATAAGATTTATAATCCATTCCGCATCCTAATTGAAATGCGAATAATCTATCCTTTTCGGAAACACTCCAACGGATATAAGAACTAGTATGCCAATGCCCCTGTACGGTAGACATCCTCCAGTGGAGTACTCGATTGAAGGCACCATTAACAGCCCCTCCTGGTCCATCTCCATGGGTATAACGGACATCATAATGGTCCCAGTAATCATCCCATACCCATCCAGGGGTTTCAATAACATCGGAATAATCTTTGATCCATTTTTCAGAAATGCCTGCATCAAATGCCTGACGCCTGGGTCTAGCATCATGGTTACCTATACAAATCTCTGCATCAGGAAATGCATTGTACCATGGTTGAAGAATCTTAATGGCCAGCTCAGTTTCATCCTTGGCTGATAATCCATCAGGGTCAGTTTTCCAAAATGAAGTGAAATGATTATCCAGGATATCTCCCAGGAATGTCACTTTATTGCACCGATAGTCATGGTAGACTTTCATACAGTGTTCCAGAAACCCCTCCTTGACAAATGGTGCATGGATATCAGGAATGACCAGACGATTCTCCTGACCGCTTTGGTCGTTCATCCGGTAATTGTTTTCAACCATGAAGAAATAATACCGAGCTGTACGGTCAGGAATTTCAAAATGGTGACTGAGGGATTCAGCATACAGTTTCACGCCTTGCTCTTGTGAGATTTTGTAAAGCTGGTACATCTGGTGATACAGCTCTAAATCAAATTGTGTTTTTGCCATAGATTTGAATTTATGTGCAAAGGTATAAACAATTTCTGAGATACGCAAGCAAATGTTAAAAATAATTCTTTTTCAACTTTAGCCATTGATTCTTTTATAACTAGATTAGGGAGTAATATATAATTATCCCCGTAGGGGATTATATATTACGACCCTAGTAGTCTTCTCTTAATTCCATGACACGCCCGCGTAGGTATGTGTGCGCTCGCGCGAGGGGCAAATTTCAGAAAAGTTTACGATATATCTGACAAGATTTTGCTGTAACTTGCTGTATCTCAACGTTAACACAATGTAATACAATGTAATTTGGTTCTTAAATTTATTTGTTGTATCTTTGTAATGTGAAAGACGGAAAACAATATTGTGTTTATGTAGTGACCAATTCGGTTAATGGTATGAAATATATAGGATGCCATAAAACTGGAAAGGAATGGGATGGCTATCTAGGATCGGGAAAAGAGATCAAGAAGGCCATTGCTGAGCATGGTAAGGAGGCTTTCACGTTAGAGGTTTTGTCCTCTCATCGGACTAGAGCTTTGGCTTTAGGTGCGGAACAGAAGGCGATAAAGGAGTACCAGAAGACACATAAACTTTATAATATTCAGCACAATAACAGTTACGAATTTAATTATTCTTCTAAACCTGTGTTGACCAGCACTTCCATTAGATTACCTGGGGAATTGTTAGAGATTATAAAAGAGCGTTCATACATAGATAATGAAGATATTTCAACTATACTTAGGAGATATGTAGAACTTGGTATGGGGGTTGATTATTTATTTGTTAGCAACGGTCAATCATCTATCTTTACAGATGATCCGAAGCCGGTACACCAGGTTCTGGCGGAGAACAAGCGTGAGGTGCTAGAAAAAGTATATAATAATAACTTTAGTGCTTTTGGTCCGTTTACAGAGTTGAAGGAACCAAAACACCAAGAAGCTGTTACCAGGGAGATCCCGTTAGAAATAACGGATGCTGGGATTAGACTGGCTCGTAGCAGAAAACTTAAAGGATTGAATTACAATAAGCGGTACGAACCGTATTTATAATATTTACATATAGATGGCAAATCAAGGCATGGAAATTGATGTACTAGATTATCTCGATGGGATAATTGATTTTTGTGTGGGAAATATACCTGCAGATGATATAGGTGCAAATGATTTTTCCACCCTGCCAGAGGCGCTATCAAAATTAGATAATACTCCAGGTGACCGAAATGCGGTAAAGACTGCATTGGAGTACGTGGAGATGCTTAAGTCAAAAGTCGTCTTTCTGGAAAGCCAGTTAATTATGTTGAGGCAGATGCAGGAACGCGGTATAATTAGATAGGTCGTGGCTATTTCAGCTAAGGATGCTGCAAAAACGCGGTACCTTACATTTCTACATAAACAGTATCAAAAGGGTACTTTAAATCGTCAACAGATAGAAGTGTTGACCAGGGAGGGCTATATCAAAGAAGGACCTACCATTATTAAGATGACCCCCAGCCAGCAGATCCAACAGAAGAAAGTAAAGCGTTGGGTAAATGATCCCTTTTGTAAGCCGGCTGAATTTGCAAGATTCAAACCAGGGATTACAAAGGAGGACTGGCTTCCGGAAAGTAACTTATACCACAAACAAGATTTTATTGATTGGATAAATTCTATTACTTATGGCCCATTTCCTCAAGCCATAAAGTATCCCAAATTTGAAAAATATAAAGCACAAGCCTATCGCTGGCTCCAGGAGAAGGATAATATAACCAATTACAAGGATGATGATTCTAAGCGGGAATACACCAACCAGGAGCGAAACCGTATTAAGGAAAATACTTTATACTTTGCAAACAAATATGGTGAACTCAAAGAAGGGGATGCCATTTCTGGTATGATGAAGTACTATGCAAAAGAACATCATGCCGTTATATACTATCTATTCGATTGTCGCTATAATGTGATAGGTGGTAAGGGTAGACAGATTGGTTTTACATCAGCCATGGGTATCATAGCCCTGAAAATGATGTTGATACACAATAACTATTATATTAAGTTCATAGCCGAAGATAAGGATACCGTTGAGGAGATCTTCACCGATAAGTTAAAATATCCATTCGGGGCCCTGCCTAGATGGCTGCAGCCTCCCGTAAAATCAGATAGCGGTACCAGATTTTGGTTATCAGATAAACCTGGGAAAGGTAAGAGAGGATACCCAAATAGTAGGGTGGATGTGGTTGCCCCCAAGAAAACCGCAATCAATGGTGGATCTCCACAGCTGGCTCTGGTGGATGAAATTGGAAACATTGGTATACTTGGTCCCATGCTGAATGAAGCAAGGCCAACCATGTTCTGGAATGATCCAAAGACTGGCAAGTTTACACTCAGGCGTCAGATTTGGATGTGGGGTACTGGTGGTGAAATGGACAAAGGTAAGGGAGCTTATGAGAAAGAATGGTACCGGATCTTAGGTCTATGGGAAGCCAAACAGTTTGAATCCGGATTCGTTCCCTTATTCTTTAGCTGGCACAGCAGGTTGAATAAAGAGGAATACGAAAAGGAGAAAGCTTGGTATTATGGGTCTAGATCCAAGGAAAGAGATATTGATCTGGAGACATCAAAAATCCAGTTCCATCAGCACTATCCATCCAGCTTCAAGGATATGTTCTTGAGTAACTCAAGTACCTTAGTGTCTAGGGAAATTATAGAAGGAGGATTGGAAAGATGTCGACTAATGGGACCCAGGGCCCGGCCTACGCTGGGATATTTTGAACCAATCTATGATTATGATGATCCCATGCCTCCAGAGAGTGATGTTCCATATCGTATCATTGATGCGAGATTTGTTGCTCTCGATGAGGATGATCCGGATCATGATCACAAGGCTACAACCTGGATGTTTCAAAAACCGGAGCAGTTTTGGGTTAATAGGTATTGGCAAGGAACAGACCCCATTGCTACAGAGACTGGGCATTCAAAAATGTCTAGCGCAATATGGGATGATCATTTAAAAACTTGTCCTGCTTTAGTGAACTTCAGAAAACAGCATGATCATAAGTATGCATTCCTACAAGTTGTATTGTTAGGATTATACTATGATGTAGAAAATAAAGTAAAATTAGGAGTAAAAGAACTTATTGAAGCGAACATTGGAACCAACTATAGTGACTATAAAGAGAGTAAGGGGTTCCTGAATTCGCTGATCTTTAATACACAACTCCCGGCCAAAGTTCAAGGAGGTACCAGGGATATTGGTCTGGATAAGAAGGGATTACGAGCAGATGCCGTCATAGAATATATGACGGAAGTATTTAGAAACTATCACCATAATATTTATATTTCGGTTTTCTTCGATCAATTGAGTACCTTTGCATATAAAATGTCGGCAACCGGGAAAGAAACCTGGGAACCGTTGAACAAGTTAATGCATTATGATGATGCTTTGGATGCGCTTACATATGCATACATAGCACGAATTGCTTGTTCCCATATGAGAACTTATCGATTGAATAGTCAGTTCTCGAAGACTAGGATTCGATATAAATTGGTCAGGGATGCGGATTTTAATTTGATCCGGGTTCCTGTGAAGGAAATTAATAACATGCATCAATATGAGGAAAGAGAAGATTTTCGATCCCCACAACGTCAGGCCCGCAGAATATCGGAGTCGTTACCCGGAGCTGAAACGCATTAGGGAGTTTGAGACTTTAACAGCTATCGAACTACAATTTGTCTGGTATTATGCTAACCCTACTTCTGATCTTGCTAGTATCAAGAACGATATGGAAAGATGCCAGGAAGCGCTCAAAAGATCAAACTATACGCCGGCCAAAAGCCTACTAGATGATTTTTTGACATTACGATTTCCGGAAAAAATTGCTGTGGCTATGGAGCGGATGGCAAGAATTGAGCCGAATATAAGAAGTAAGGCTAGATTAATGATTTCCAAGATCCTGGCAAATTATGAGGATCTGTGCGATAAAACTCAATATACTGGTGAAGACGGAGAGATTAATGTTAAGAAATTTGTAGATGCAACAACTAAGATTGCCCAGGAACTACCAGGCTTGATTGCGAAAATGGAAGAAGGATTCGGTATATCCGGAAAGAGCGAGGAGGAAGACGAGCAAAGCCTATCATTTTCCAGGGACTGGTATCAAGGGCAAACTGAAGAATAAAATATAAGCCATGCTTCATTTAATTCAAACAAGACAATTTAAACCAAACCGGATAGAAACTTCGGAACCGGCCAAGAGAGAAAAATACCACGTTGATTATGGACGATGGGTCCTGGGAGAGGGGATGGGTAAGAAACAACGTGAACATGTTGATAAATATCACAGGAATCTTAATTTCTACAAAAACAAGCAATGGGTCGTCAAGGAGGATCTGGAGGCTTTCTTCAAAGATGAGAGTGGTCAGGATCGTAACCGTATCAAAGTAACCCGGAATTTCATCCAGCCTATGGTTGAACAATATCGTGGAAATGCAGAACGGATGACCTTTGATGTAAAATTACAGGCTATATCGCCCATGGCGAAAAGCCGGAGAGATAAATCTCTGGCTAGATTACAAGCCTATGGATATGCGGCTGAACTGGCTCCGCAATTCGGAAATTATCTTAAACGGCAAGGTTATTTAACCGGGGAGAATGAAGATGATATAGCCTTAAAATTTGAGAATACCTGGGTTGATTCTTATGTTATTGCAATGAATCGTCTAATACGATATGTTGCAAAGACAGCAAAGCTTGACCGGTTTAAGAAACAATTAGCCCTGGACGTAGCTCTTGGAGGTATGGGTATCGTAGAGCCCATGCCATACAATGGTGAGTGGCAATTCCGCCGGGTCTTGCTTGATAGATTTGGATGGGACCGTGGAGCTATTGAAGAAGATTTATCCGACGCAGAATTTTTTTATGAGTTTGATTACGCTCTGGCGACCAATGTATATGAGCAACATCAAACTTTATCCTTATTGCAGAAACAAGCGATAGAGCATTACGTTTCACAAATTATAGGCACACAGGCCACAGGGCAGTCCTTTGATATTAGGCATCGGGTCCCGGTTTATACTACTAAATGGAGAGACACAGTTGTGGATACATTTGGATATGTTGTGGACCAATTTGGACAAAGAGTTTTGGAAAGGCTTAATTATATATATGAAGGAGAAGACGAAATCAGATACACTAAAGCTGATGTTGTACCATATGATCAGCTTACTCCATATCAGAAGAAGGTACTTCGTGGGGGATCTACCAGGGACCTCCAGGTAGATCTTTGGAGGTATTGTAAATTCATTCCACATGAAATTTTATCGGCGTCGTTTAAAGATCCAACAAAAGACACCAATGATATTGTATTGGATTATGGAGTTATTCCTTACCAGGAGCCAGATCTTTACATGCCAACCAATATGATGCCCCCATACAAAATAGGAACCTGGGCATATATGGATGGAGAAGCCATGGCGCCTGTTGATGTTGTTATTAATCCTCAGCGAATGATCAACAGATTTATGTCTGTTATGGAGAACCAGATTAATAACGCTGGTGGAGCCGGTGTGATATTTGATAAAGATTTATTTGACTTGGGATCTGAGGATGAGATTGCAATTAAAATAAAACGTGGAGAACCAATTGGTGTCCGGGGCCATGCTCGCGGTGTTAATAACGCTGTAGGAAAATATGATTCAGGAATTAAAGAAAGCACCCTGGTGTTCTCAAATCTTATTGAGAATTTCCGTTTGGGTATTGAACAGATCAGTGGAGTGAATGAAGGATTGAAAGGGCAACAGAATCCGGATCAGCTGGTAGGCGTTATGCAACTGGCTATCCAGAGAGGGTCTATTATGCAGGAGCCTTTCTATGCTGCAATTAATTCTATCTTTTCTGGATGTTATCAGAATATTGCTACCTCTGGTAAAAGATATTATATAGATATGGATGTCGCATTGGTGGATGCTGTAGGAGAAGAATCTGCAGAAGTTCTTAAGATCTCTAAGGATATGAGACATGAGCAGTTCCGAACTAGCCTTATTCGTACTATAGATCCAGATAGTGAAAGATTGTATGTTGATCAAAGAACTCTGGCATGGCTCCAGTACGGTCTGATAGACCATGAGACTGCGGCTATACTTACAGGTAGAGCTACCGATGAGGAAGCTTTGGCTGAATTGAGGGCATTTCATAGAAGGCTTGCCGAGCTTAAGAAGAAGCAAGCAGCTGCAGCTGAAGACCAGGCTAAAATACAAGCCCAGGCTAACCAACAAACCGGTCAAGTTCTTTACCAGGAACAACTCCGAGATGAAGCAAGGGAGACTGGAGAAAAGGATAAAGATCGGGCAACTAAGTTAATAAGTGAAGGAATAAAGGCTACGGCCAAACAACCTCAGTAATATTTTTTTGGTAGGTTCTAAAAGTATATGTACATTTGTTTGGAATTAGTCTAAATAAAAATAACGTGATATAAATTTAATTGAGATGGCAGACGAGAAAACACCTAGCGGCGGGGACGCATTAGAAGCCGCAGGCGGTTTAATATCAAGCGATAAGTTGGGTAAAATCGCCGGAAAAGGAGTAGCTCCAGTAGCAACTCCAGAAAAAACAGCTTCAGCAGCAGCGGCTGCTGAGCCAAAGAAAGTACAGCCTAGAGGAGGAGATCAGGCTGCACAACAGGCAGCAGCTGCTGAGGCAGCCAAGCCAGACAAGAAGGTGGAGCCAATTACGGTTAAGACGCCTTTTGGACAGAAGACATTTGGAGTTAAGGAGGATGAAAAGGGAGAAGTAACCCTTCAATCTTTTGAGGATGTTCAAACCTTTGCTAAGGTTAATAACCTTGAACTTAAGGAAGTTAATGATCTTCAGGGCGTTATAAAAGAACACGCCAAATTGAAGACGGAACTTGAGCATTTAACAGGGCTCCAAAAACAAATTGAAAATTACGAACGTACTTTGAAATCGTTGCCTAATGAGGTATCGTTAATCTTAGACTCCGCGATTAAAGGTCAGGATTATACACAATTAATCCAGAACATCGCTAATCGTGGCGCCTTAGATTTTTCCAGGTCGTTCTCCAATTATCAAATTAATGATATGATTAATCATTACAGTGATACAAAGAGGACCCAGGATGAATTTAAGGAGATGGACGAAGGGCAATACAATGCTTTGAAAGATTTGGCTAAGACCAAGTATGAAACTGATCAAGCATCTTACAATGCACAGATTCAGCAAACCAAACGTTCCACAGAATTGGCGCAGCAAAACTTCGACCAATCTGTAGAAAACTCTATCAAGCTGCTGAGGACCAACAACCCTGGTATGGGTGAGGCCGAGATTAAGCGGATACGAGACATTATGACGGCGGATTTGCAGAACACATTGTTTAATGGAGACGGTTATACTTACAAGCCCGAGGCGGCAGAGCGTATTGCAATGCAAGAATACGGTAAGGAGGCTATCCTGGCGCAGCAGCATACCATTGCGGACATTGTTGCACGATATCAAAACCAGGGAGTATCCCAAGCCCGAGAAGAAATCCTTGAACATAGTGATAAGAGGCCGATGCCGGCTGGAGGATCAGGTGGTGCAGATGAAAATGTAATATCTGACACAGTTAAGAAGGAAACGAGTTTTATGCACGTGCGTGGTTAATTAATATGAGTGTTTAATTTTTTATAATATTTAAGAAAATGGCTGATCCTTTCAACAATCCAAATTCCTATGTAGCAACCCCATCACCGGTACAACCCTCAGCGGTTCATGCGCCGGCTCCATGGAATCTACAACCAATAGGTTCAGAATATGCCACGGAATTTAGTTATGACGAGACTATTCTGATTCGCAGAGCGATTGCTCGCGAGATCTTTGACGCGGTACCCAAGAAGTATTCCGCTCTGCGGTTGCTTATGGACAAGCCCGTTCAATATGAAGCTAATGATGTATTCACTTACCTGGAGAAAACTTTTGGGCGTGTAGCTCTTAAGGCTTCTGCTGGTGTAGCTGGTGGTGCCAGTCACGACATTATCTTGACTACAGGCGGAACCGCTAATGTGACCATCAATAAGGTTATTGTTTATCCTGACAACTCAAAAGGTATTGTTAAAGTCGTTAATACCGGCACAGAAACAATTACCGTTCAGAAGTTTAATGGTGCTCCTAACCTTCCTGCTGTTGCAGAAGATGATTATTTTGCTATCCAGACTTCAGTTATCGCTGATGGTCAGAACTTTCTGACCCATTACGATAGGATGTCCAAAATTGAGAGATACAATTACATCCAGTTAATGCATCGTGATAAGCGTTGGAGTCGTAAGGAAATGCAGAAATTTGCTAACCTTGCCAATACCAATTACTTCCAGTTGGACAAGAAAGAACAGATGGATCTGTTACTTCAAGATATGTTCATTTCATTGTGGAATGGTATGAGAGGCGAAGTAAATATCACAGTACCTGGTACTGATGGTTCTGCTCCTTATAAGGCAATGACTATGCAGGGAATTTTCCCGGCCATGGTTGCTGCTGGATCTGCTTCTGCTTCTGGAGTAACCAAGGCTACCTTACAGGAATCCTTTGAAGCTCTGGCTTTTGAAACCGATTACAAATCTGAAGGTGGAGTAAGATTCATTTTTGCACAGAACGCGCTTCTGTATGAATTGTCTAAGGCCTGGAAAGAAACCGGTCTGCGTTATCGTCCGGATGACAAGATTGGTGACCTGAACCTGAGTATCTACAAGATCGGAGATATGAACTTCGTTCCTGTATCTACAGAATTGTTCAAAGAAGTTTCGTGCTTCCCGGTTACATGGCAACATCGTATCTTTGTTCTGGATACCGAGACTATACATCCAGTATGTATGACCGGTTACCAGTCCATTGAAATGGGACAAACTGCTCCTAAGGGACAGTATGGTTCTATTCAAGATTACACAGAATGGTGGGTTCAAGGTATGCTGAGCTTGAAGTTCAACAACCCGCTCTCATCTTTCTACATGGATACCACTGGTATTGTAGGTGATCTGTACACTGCTCATAATCCTCAATAAGGATTGATATAGGTGATGGGGCATAGCGCCCCTTCACTTCTTTTTATAACAACGTGATAAAGTAAAATTAAGATGGCGAATCAAAAAGCGCAAGCTAAACCCGCACCGAAAGCACAACTTTCAGCGGATGACATCAAGGCCAGGAAAGAGGCCTTGGATTTGAAAAAGAAAAACGAAGACCTGCAAAAGCAGATCGACGAATTGAAGAAAGCGAAGGCTGAGGCTCCTACAGTGGAGGCCCCAGTAGCTGTAACACCTGATTCTAAGGATATGGAACTTGAAGCTGTAAAGGCTCAATTGAAACTTCTTTCGGATCAGATGATGTTTTCACAAACCGTCCAGGATGGTCAGAAGATCAGGTATAAACCTGTTCCGCCAAATGATTACCAGGAGGAAGGTGTAACATTTTCATCGAGACGAGTTTATTATGTAATCGGCTCATACCTTAATCACAAGGGAGTGGAGGTAATGCCTCCATACAAACTGATTAAGCTTCAGTATGCGTCTAGTGATAGGCGTAAGGAAGGCCATGAGGAGACTATTGTTAACTCCTGTACTTTTACAACGCATCTGAAGGGCGAGATTAAGTTTCTGAGGGAGCATCCCCTTTACGGGATCGAATTCTTTGAGAGCATGAATCAAACCATGTCAGCTGACGCGGTGTATAGTGAGTTCAGAGTAAAGGCTGCTGCCCAGGTAATAGCCATGAAAGACGAGTCTGTTATTAATACTTGCTACCAGAAAGGTGTCAAGAATATTGAATCAACAGGTATTAAGGACTTACGAAGGATGTTAGCAGTAATATATGCTGAAGAATATATTGGTCAAGCGAAATCGCTGCAGACTGATATCGAGAGAAGAAGGTTGCTGAGCCAACCAACAAGTGACTAATATGATCCTTGCATCTGATTTGCAAACCGATCTGGATTTTTTGTTAGATGACGAAAATTCCGAAAGGTATAGTTTTGCGAATGACCATCAGCCGGCTATTAATGCGGCTGTAAGATATATCATGTCCGCGTTCGATCAAGCGTTCGATCGCGGCGTGCTTGCTCCTACCATTTTCAGTGAGCTGCTGTATGGACTTTTATTCACTCCAACTTCTATGCCTGGAGTGGATGCGGTAAAAGTTGCATTAACTAACCCATTATTTACAGGTGAGAGACTTTGGAGATTAGTGGGCGTAGATCCGGCTCCAGTTATAAGTGGTACAACTGATTATGTTATGGCTGGAACCCGGCTGGCAAAATTTATACCATTTATTGATTCTGGAGGCGTAAATGACGATCCATTCGAGCCAGGATATACTGGAGTAGCGGCGGATATTAATATGTATTCATATACGCACATAAATACCATTGATCCGGAAGGAACTCCAGCGCAATATTTGGTTATACGGCCAGCTCCAGTCGCGGCAAAGGTAGGGGTGATTCATCTTCGGACGCCTGCCATAGTAACAACCGAAGAATCGGAAGTAGAATTTCCTTATGTATTATATCAACCTGTATTGATGAAAGCATATCAATATATTATGATACAGGGAGGGCCTCAAGCTCAAGCTGCCTGGCAGATATCCGATAAGGACGTTCAAGAATTAGTATCATTATTTAGGTAATCATGGCCACAAACGCAACATTAAGACAAGTAGTTTATGACGTTCTTAGATCGATCAAGGAGAATTTTCCGGATGCCGATGTCTCTCCGGCCCAGGCGGCTTTTTGGGTCATACTGCATGGAGATAGACTCAGAAAACTTCATATAAGTCAGGGTAGCAGTGGACGGTTTCTTACTACCTTCCCATCCATTAGTGCCCTTGTTGATCCTACTACGGGTAGAAATTACTGTATTTTGCCCGCGTCCATTTATGATTTTGATGAAGATGGTGGTATTGAGTACCTTAGCTATGAGGCTGCTCTAGATCCCGATAGTCCTACTTTTACCAGTGTGCAATTTACCAGGACAACCCCCGCAGAATCCAGGAGGTTGTATATGAGTGATGAAGAAAAACCCAAACCAAGTGATCCTTATTACTACCGATCTGATGACCGGTTATACTTTTTGGGATGTGAACAAATTGATCTCACAACAGTAGAGGCTGGTTTATATACTAATATACAGGCAGCAGACGCTGACCTGGATCTTGATCAAGAATTTGACATACCTCAGGAATTGATTCCTCAGGTGAAAGCTGAAGTGCTGGCCATGGGTTTATTTGTGAAAAAGTTGCCTCAGGAATATACAGAGATGAGGAAGGATGCAGCTATTAACGTTGTCACTAAAAAAGATATATAATCATGACTTTTTCATACGAAGATCTAATCAGTATAAAGGAGGTTATTGCAGATGCCTGCCTGGAAGTAGGTGATCCAAAAATGCAGCTGCTTACCCCAGGATGGTACCGAAAAACTGTTAAACGGGCGTTGGATGAACTGTCTTTCGATGCTATGTTTATTGACGCTACGCGGGATATTGAACTGCCAGATGATTTAAAACTTCCTATTCCGAAGGGGGTATTCAACATTGAGAATATGTGGATATACACCGGAACTCCGGACGCTATTGGGTATCAGGAGAATGTTTATTGGAAGCGCAATTTTGAGACTCGCGGGAGAGAATATGTTGATGGTAGTTTATCCAATACTGGATTTACGGCTAATAACCATCCATATAATTATACTGATCCTTTCTTCAAGGTCAGTACTTTACAACAGTCACCGACCAGTGCCTACTATTTCAATACAGATGCAGGTATCATACACTTATCTGATGCATGTCAATACTTTGATTATATTCGGATTGGGTTCAAAGGATATGCCACATCAGCATTGGATATTGATGAAATAAAAATAATTCCGCCGTTTGCATTAAAAGCCGTAACTTTGTGGGTAGTAGAAAAAGCTGCCCGGACTCTGAAAGTTAATGATACAGGGAACCGGAGATTACGTACCGTACAAACGGATGCTTCCATGCAGTTGGATGAGTACGGAATGAATGGAGCCTGGTATGAAGCCAAGGTAAGATTAGCAGAGCTGGATACGAAGAAGATGAAGGATATTATCGAATATAATTCGAAAATGGCTTATTAATAATAATAATAATGAGGACGTACATACCCCGGGGGGGGGTGACAATAGCATGTATATGAGAACAGCAAAATACGGATCAAAGAAAATCACAGGAACTGATTTAGTTGCCGTTGAGGGTAATGTTATTGAGATCCTGGAAGATGCAGTATTTACCACAATTAATGAGGCCGGGATAACGACACCCATAACCAGTCATAATGTATCCGGAGTTCAATCTGCCGGGGAGAGAATATTTGCCCATACGAAATTTACCGGTGTGCAACTTGCATCCGGATCTGTTCGTGTAGGGGGATTCAGGCGGCGTAAGAAGGTAGGCCTATCCGGCACAATCAAGAATGCACTCGCCATTTGGTTATTTGGTGGAGTTCCAAGAGATTCGTATGTCACTGATAAGCATGGTCAGCAGGACCGAGAATTATTAGATGGGGAGATTTTTCCAGGTAGGGCTTATGAAGGTGATGGAACAAATTATGTTCAGTATGCTGAGATTAGTAATGAATTGGAAGTAAATAATGGAGATCTTAGTTTAAGTATATGGACAAGAGCAACTTCCGTGTCTGCTTATCATGGTCTTGCTGGAAAGGGCGTTGCGGGTGTGCGTGAGGGTAGTTATGAAATACTATGGAATACTAGTGGTAATCAAGTAAGGGCTATTATTAATACTTCTGGTGGTTCTCGTAGTATTTACGGAACTTCTGGTAAGGACGATGGAGAGTGGCATCATTATATTTTGCAGATAGATAATACTAGTAAGGAAGTTAAGTTATATGAAGATGGTGTACATGTAGGTTCTACTCTTGACATTACTGGTGAGACAATGGATATTATGGGCCCTGCTTGGGAGTTTACAATAGGAGCTAGAAATGCTGTAGGTGGATCTGGTGTATCAAGTATATGGAATGGTCCAAGCATTCGGGATGTTCGTGTTATCAAGAGACTTTTAACAGCTGATGATATTGCTCTCTTATATGCACAAAAAGCTGTTGGCGATGAGGCAGTCTGGTATCCATGTGAAGATACCGATCTATCTACAGCCTTTGATGTTTCCGGAAATGGATATCATGCCACCAAGGTAAGCTTTGATGCTGGTAATCATGTTGAGGGGAACTGGCAGAGTCTCATGAATAAGTATGGGTATAATCAGAATGTAACTTATGATGAGGTCCCGCCAGATATGTCGTCAGGCGTTATACCAACTTTAGACTGTTTAGGCAACGATCTCGTATACGCCGGTCAGGCTCAATATCATGGTATTAGTGTGGATGCTGGTTGTTTTGTAGGAGACGGGGCAACTGATTTTCAAATGGCTACAGTTAATTGCGGTACGCAGATGAAAATTAGTTTTACATGTATCCCTAATTTGACTGGATCTCATGTGATTCTTGGGGAGACTAGTATATCTAATGATATGGTTGCGATGGCTGCAGCTGGATTATCACTATATATAGATGGTGTCCGACCATCTACTCTTAGTTATTCATTTGTTAATGGAACACAATATGATATTTTACTTGTTCGGGATGGTGATTTTGCTGAGTTATTTGTTGACGGTGTTTCTGTTGATAGTGATACAGGCTGGGGAGCTGCCACAGAGTTTTTGGTTCAAACCATTGGATCAAGGAATGGGGGATTATATTGGGCCGGGAAACTTTG
>Ga0114922_10001150_pt1 | contig 25302 bp, 19 predicted proteins | sample AartaG_FD_100975 | JGI IMG/M metagenome (GOLD analysis project Ga0114922, IMG submission 100975) | Deep subsurface microbial communities from Aarhus Bay to uncover new lineages of life (NeLLi) - Aarhus_00045 metaG | ecosystem: Environmental > Aquatic > Marine > Oceanic > Sediment | place... | reverse complement strand
TTCTCGGCAGCGCGTGACCGTGATAACCAGCGGAATGAGTGCTCGCCTGGTCTCCTGCGTGGTTTGCCAAGGTCGGCGTTGCTGCCGGGCCAACCTGTTGCCCGGTAATGTTGCTATAGACTCGCATTTTTTGAGTTTTTTGACATTTCTCCGGATTTTTTTCCGTCGTTTTCCCGGTTCCGGGGTCTTATTGGACAGGATCGTCTACTCTAAAAAGGAGAAGAGCATGAACCGGGGCAATCGATTCTCGAATCTTATCGTGTGGCTGGTCGTTTCGTCCGCGCTGTTTGCCCAGGGCTGGGCATCCGGGCAGGAGGTTCGCTCGGTCGCCGAGCTTGGCACGCTTGGCGGCGAGCGCAGTTGTGGTTTTGATGTGAGCGAGCACGGCATCGTCGTAGGTTCCTCGTACGTCGACGATGACCGCTATCACGCGTTCCTGTGGGACAACGGGCGGATGATCGACCTCGGAACGCTGGGCGGGCCGGACAGCGAGGCGTTGGCCGTCAATAAGGCCGGTCAGGTCGTGGGCCGGGCGGACATACCGGAAGGATATGGTCGTGCGTTCCTCTGGCAGGACGGAGAGATGGTCGACCTGAATGACTTGATCGGTCGTCAAGGCAAAAAGTGGACGCTATTTGAGGCAGCGGACATCAACGCCAAGGGGCATATCGTCGGCCAAGGACGGTACATTGACGGTCAGGGGCCATACGGGCGCGCGTTCCTGATGAAGTTGGCCCGCCGCAACAAGGTCATCAACCTCGGCATGCTTGAGGGCGATCGGTACAGCCGTGCATACGGCGTGAATAAGTACGGACAGGTGGTGGGCACATCGGGGTACCGGGGGTTCTTGTGGGAAGATGGAGAGATGATCGATCTGGGCGACCTTGGCGGGGGAGACACACAGGCCCTGGCAATCAACGACGCCGGGCAGGTCGTGGGGCACTCGGAAACGGTGGACGACGATACGCACGCCTTCCTGTGGACCAAGGAAACGGGAATGATCGATCTGGGCACGCTCGGCGGCCAGGACAGCTACGCATCCGACATCACCAACGACGGCATGGTGGTCGGATGGTCGCGGGATCCAGACGGCGATTACCGCGTCTTCATCTGGCGGGACGGCGTGATGACCGACCTGAACGACCTGCTTCCTGAAGGCTTTGATATGACGTTGACTCTGGCGCGGGGCGTGAACACCGCCGGGCAGGTCGTGGGCCAAGGCAGGTCTTACGGCTGCAAGGGAGACGCCCCATGTGGTGATGGATACGTTGCCACCCCCGTCTGCGAGAACGTCAAAGAGATCAAGCTGGACTGTTTCAGAGGCGACGCCGTTCAGGCTACGATCAAGACGCGCTTGCCCAACGGGTCGATTTTCGGCGTGGAGCACAACGGCGAAGGTCGTCAATTGGTGCAGGTCAACGCCCGAGGCCGGGCCGAGGCGGAGTGGCTAAGGCAAAGCGGTGTGCAGAAAGTCTGCATCGAAGGCTGCCCGGGCGTATGCGCGACGGTCGAGTGTCTGCCCCCGCCGGAGCAATACATGCTAGTCGATCTGGGCACGCTGCCGGGCGGTGGAGCCAGCGGGGCGTACAGCATCAACGTGCATGGACAAACCGTTGGCAGCGCCAGAACGCCGCACGACAACTCCCATGCCGTCCTCTGGGAAGACGACTGGATCATCGACCTGGGAACGCTTGGTGGCGAATACAGCTCGGCGCATGATATCAACGACAATGGTCTTGTCGTGGGTACGGCCTATACGTCAGAGGAAAAACAGCGAGCCTTCCTGTGGGAGAAAGGCGTGATGAAGAACCTGGGCACGCTCGGCGGAGATTACAGCACGGCCAGGGGCGTCAACTGTGCTGTGCAGGTGGTCGGACTGGCTGAAGACGAGACCGGCTACACGGCCGCTTTCCTCTGGGAAAACGGCGAGATGATCGATATCGGGTCACTCGGAGGCGAGCAAAGCCAAGCCTACGACATCAACGAGGCCGTGCAGATCACGGGGTACTCTTATGATCCTGCGGGCAACATGCGCGGGTTCTTCTGGAGCGACGGTGGGCCTATGCGCGATATCGGGACGCTTGGTGGTGACGAGTGCTGGCCTCGGGCGATCAACGACAGCGCCCAAATCGTCGGCTCATCATCATCCCACGCATTTCTCTGGACTGAGAAAGACGGGATGATCGATTTGGGCACCCTCCCAGGCGGCGCAAGCCCGGGGGCGTACGACATCAATAACGCCGGGCAGGTAGTCGGAGCAGTCACATTCCGCAGCAACAAGGAACACCACGCGTTCATCTGGCAAGACGGCATCATGACGGACCTGAACGACCTAGTCCCAGCCGGGTGTGCGTGGGATTATCTCAATCGCGGGAGTGGCATCAACGACCACGGCGAGATCGTCGGCAGCGCAAGACGAGGAGAATTCGATTATGCCGCTTTTCTGATGACCCACGCCTATTGCGGCGATATTCGGGACCTCAAGGTCAGTTGTAACCGGAAGAACAAGCTCGTTGCCCGGTTGGTCACTACCTACAGGCCGGGCACGGTGCTGACGCTGTCCAACAACGGCGAAGATGCGCAGTGCGTCATCATCGACGCGGTGGGCCGCGGCAAGGCGCGCTGGTGCAACCAGGCCGGCCAGCACGAGATTTGCGTCGAGCAATGCCGCGACCTGTGCGAATCGGTTGACTGCCCATAGTGGCGGGGAGGCGGCGGGCATCGCAAAGGGGGATCCGATATAGGACGTCAGAACGCCCCTCTGCGTGGTCCCGTCCTCCCGCCCGGCGATTTCGCCCGGTGACCCCTTGCAATCACATGTCCGAGGGTGTAAGATACGGAGAAGGTGTGGGGTGTAGCGAGTTGACTCGCTTTGAAGGGAGCAGGAAGCTGATCTTATTCACTTTCTGATTCGCCATTGGGGCGTATACCGGCGCTGAGTATGCCGGAAGCAAAGCCCCGAGTGCGGCTCTTGTTCGGCCTCAGTAGTACAAGAGGAGTCCTAGTGTTGCGGCGCGCTGTCCGGGGTGATAGCGCTTCAGTAGCACGGTGCCGGGGCGCCCGGCACGAGGACGGGCGTGGCTTCGGTGTCCGAGTCCACGCGTATTCCCGCTGGGAGCTGCAGGACGCGGGCGGTGTTGGGCTTGCTGTGGTCTGCTCGCCGTGGCCCGCGTCGAAGCATCGTTTGCCGTCGGCCGCCGTAGGAGTACGGCGGCCACGGCCGAAGGCAAAAGTGGAGTAAGGCCAGGTCCAAGTAGAGGCCTGGCAAAATGGTTTTTCTGGGGGTTGGACGCAAGAACCCGTTTCTGCGGCCCACGGAAAGCTCGGAACGTTTCCTTGTTAGGGGAGATTTGATACAATGGGTAAGTATGTGATGGTATTGTGTGCCGTGGCGTTGGCGGTTTCGCCGGTACTGGCGGACCCGCCTGAAAGACTGAGCGACGCGCCGAACATGTTGCTGCCTCCGACGTTACCGGACGGTTCCTACAGCAGCAGCAGTCCGACGGTCAGCTATGGACTAACGTGGTTCGACAACGAGGCTGCCTTCAAAGCCGCGGCGGGGCCTGAGCTTTGCCTCGAGGACTTCGAGGAAAGCACTATGATCCCTAACGCGGTTCTGGGGATTGACGATCCGCTGTGCAGCGGGGTTCCGGCCCCCGAGTACCCCAACGGACTTGAGGGCTGCAAGGGCATGTGCGTGCAGTCCAACCTCTCCGCCGGCGCTCCCGTCGAACCCAACCCGCGCGGCATCGGGGGCATCGCTCTGGCATCGGTAGGCTTCCTGGGTGCCTGCAGCGACATCGCCCTCGCCAACACGTTTGTGGACAGTATGGACACCATCCTGGACCGCGACGACGTGTTTGGAGTGGGCGGCAACACCCTGACTCTCATGGGTGGGGCGACCGTGGATATCCGGGTGTACGACACAAAGAACGGTTTTCTTGGACAGAAGACCGTCCCCGCCGATGTTTGCGGCAATAACTTCGTGGGCGTGATCTCTGACGGCGCCCCCATCGGTCGAATCAACGTCTTCGATGCCGTCGGCGGTGGTGCCGAGGGGCTCGACAACATCCAGTTGCACGCAGGAGGCGGCGGACCCGAGGAGTTGGTGCGTTACAAAGTAAGAAAAGCAAAACTCAATCCTGGTCCGTGTGGCCAAGTGTGTGACAAATGTCCGTATGTAAAGAATCAGTTACTGATCAGCGATTACAAGTGCGGCGATCCCAATGCTCCCATTAAGAAGAAGGGCTATGTTGCCTGTGGCAATGGCGTGGCTGGTTGCTATGTCATAGCAAAGCAGCTTGACTGCGTGGTTGGGAACCCGAACTGTCCCAAGCCCGACTAACGGGAAGAAAACGGGACTGCTGATGTCGTAGCAGTTCGAGGGGATTAGCCCCTGATGTTAAACCCCCGCAAGCGGCACCGTCAGGTTCCGCTTGCGGGGGTTTTTTTTCCTGACACCCCAGACCCGGGCTGCGGCCGACGCCCCGGCGAGATCGTCGGATACGGGGCACCCGGCGATTGACGATTGCGGATTGACGATTGGGGATGGGGAATGGCAAGATCAATCCGCTTGACGGGCGGTGGGCTGTGGGCTAGAGTTACCATTGAGTGACCGGCGGCGGTGGTGCGGGCTTGCATCAGGCGGTGCCGATGGCCGCAGTTGGGCGGTCGCTTGGTAAGGCAAAGATGATCTTTGCCGTACCCGCCGGCCGCCAGGTTCACTTCTTTCCGACATCCTGGAGATTCGTCACCCACAAGGGGTGACGCTACACGAGAAAGGGGACAGTCATGCGCACGGAAGCGAAAATCGCCGCAATCCTATCGATGGGAATCGTTCTGGTCGTCGGTTTGTACTGGATGTACGGAGCGGAGGAGACCGACCCGGTGGAGCTGGTCGACGGCTTCGTCGGTGACGCACGGGTCACTCCAACTGAGCTCGAGGACGATTGGCCGACACGCAGTCCGGCGCGCGAACCAGTCGTGACGAGTCCCCCGGCCGGTGACGGACGGTTCGACCTCGCACCACTGGAAGACGAGTTCCCGCTTGTCGTTGAGGCAACGCCGACAGCCGATGGCCCCGTGGCGCCCGGCGAGGTCTCGGCCCCGTTGACGTCTCGTTCCGCTCCGGACGAGACGGATCGAACCGAATCGGCGGATATTCCGCGTCCGCGCCGGCGCTCTCGTCGGCCCGACAGTGAGCACGAAACATCGACGTCAGCACGCCCTGACGACCGGCTAACGCGTATTGCCGAAGCCCGACCCGATGCCCGCGCGGGGTCCGCAACGCACGATTCATCCCCCGCCACGGCACAGAAGGCCGTCGCCTATGACAGGCACATCGTGCAGCAGGGTGATTCGTTCAGGTCGATCGCGCGGATGTTTTTCGGCCACGAACGACACACCCGCTATCTGATGAATGCCAACCCCGACATTCATGATACCGGCCCGCTGTTGGTGGGTACGGTGGTGCTGATTCCGCCCGATCCGCAGGAGGCATTGGCGAGCGGGTCTCCAACGGCCGGGCAGCCTGACACCGCCGGTGCAGTGAAGGGTCCCGATCGTCCGCACAAGCGCACTTATCGTGTTCAGAGCGGCGATACGTTTTATGGCATCTCCCGCAAAGTTCTGGGAAGCTCCTCGCGGTGGAGAGAGTTGTTCGAACTCAACCGCGAACTCGTCGCCGGGGAACCGAGAAACCTTCGCCCAGGCCAGGAACTCGTCCTGCCTGACGACGTGTAAATGTGGCTGGAGCAAGATCGACGCGATACTGGATCGGCCCGTGCGGGTGGAGCTATCCCGATTGGAGCGGTGTTGTCTACCCGTCGGGGGGGGGCAAGCTCGACCAGTTGGCCTACATCGCGGATTTCTTCACCGCGGTCGAGGTGAACACGAGCTTCTACAGGCCCGTTACAACTCGCATGACCGAGAGTTGGGTGCGCCGCACACGCCGGGCGAAGGCATTCCGGTTCGCATTCAAACTGACCAGCACGTTCACGCACGACCGCGCCCCCTATGACGAGACAGCCGTTGAATCGTTCCGAGAGGGTGTGTCGCCCGTTGTGGATGCCGGCATGTTCGGGTGCCTGTTGATCCAGTTCCCGTGGTCGTTTAAGCGAACGGATGAGGCGTGCGACTGGATTCGACGCTTGTGCGACGACTTCTCCGCGCTGCCGCTGGCCGTTGAAGTGCGCCATCAGTCCTGGGATGACTGGGAGTGGCGTTTGGAGATGGGAGAACGCGACGTGAGCGTCTGCCGGATCGACCAGCCCGCCCTGCGAGGATGCCTTGGTGTTACGGAATCTCCGCCGACCACGCGGGCCTACTTCCGGTTTCACGGGCGAAGGGCCGACACCTGGTTCGCAGACGATGTCCCGGTGTACGAGCGATACAACTACCTCTACACCGATGCCGAGTTGGAGCCTTGGGTCGAGCGGATGAAGCGATCCGCGGATTCGTCGGATGAGGTGTTCGTGTTTACGAACAATCACTACCGTGGCCAAGCCCCAGCCAACGCGCTGCAACTTCGGGCCATGATCGAGGGACGCCCGGTGGCTGTCCCGCAGCCGTTGGCGGATGCGTTCCCACAACTGAAGACAATCCGCCGCCCGTCCAGCTCGTTTCCGACATCGCTCTTCGACTGAGGCGGGTTGAGGTCGATCGCACGTCTGGTCTTCGGGTCCGCGAGTCTACGCCGCTATTTGCCGATGGATTGAGCGTGGCGGAGGCGACACCGTGCGGGAGAACACCGCCCGTGGTCGAGGGGGGTGCTTTGGGCGTGGCGAGCCGCTGGAAGAGCCCGCTGCCGACAGGAGAGCAAATAGGAGCCCGGTATGGACCGCGCCAAGGATTCCGACACGGAAATCTCCGGGATTCTCGATGAGCTTCGCCAGCATTACGAAGTCTCCGGCGCCGGCGAGAATCGTCAGCACGAACGCAAGGCCTGGTGCGTGCCGTTGACGGTCCTCTTCAAGGAGAAGGTTCTCGAAGGCGTCATAGAGCGGCCGGCAGAGGTTACGACGCACGACATCTCCCGTGGCGGTTTCTCATTCGTTTACGACCAGTACGTTCATCTGGGAACAAAGATCCACGTTCGATTTGACACGCTGCCCAGCACACCACGCGTCAGCGGTATCGTTCGCAACGCGATTCATCTCCACGGAAAACGGCATCGAATAGGCGTCAAGTTTGCAGGGATTAGACGCGAACCCACGTCTTAGAGATTCTAACAACACCCGTAATACCGGTTTCCAACCGGTGAATAACACGGGTGGAAAACACGTGCCACACCTGTTGTGTTGTGGTTCCTTGATCTCAGACCATTCGGCGGTCCTCGAGCCGGGAACTTGACCCACAGTCCTACTGGTCGATCGTCACGTCCCATATGTGCCGGGACATGCGCTATACTCCACCATAGCCGGCGAGAATGCCATATCCGTCTGGTCGGATCGCAACGGTTGCGCAAAGTCTGTCGCACGCATGGCCGATACAATTACGAAGTCGCCGAGGGACGGCATCGATAGATGATCGAGACAAGCGCCGGTAGATCAGAAGACGGCGGTGGCCAGCGCGGCAAAGGGGGCCACCCGCGCACGAACTCCCGGAGAGACGTTTTGACCACCGGTGAGGTCGCCAGGATCTGCAAGGTCGCACCGCGCACCGTGGCCAAGTGGTTCGACCGGGGTGAGCTTGGCGGTTATCGGATTCCCGGCAGCAAAGATCGCCGTATCCCGACATCGCAACTCATCAAGTTCATGCGCGCCCATAACATGCCGCTCGACGGTCTGGAAACCGGGCAGATGCGCATCCTGATCCTCGATGCGGACCAAGCCTGGTCAGAGGCGCTGTGCGGCAAGCTCGTTGAAGACGAAGCCTACGTCGTCCAGACGACACCGAGCGTCTTTGAAGCCGGCTACGCCGTAGCGACCTTCAAGCCCCACGTGTTGCTTGTCGATGTTTGCGCGGCGGATGTTCAGCCCGAGACTTTGGGGAAGCTGGCCCGTTCCTTGCCGGAACTGCAAACGGCCAGGATCATCGGCGTCAGCAACGACATGGACGAAGCCGCCGGGCAAGCGCTGCTGCAGGCCGGCTTTCACGCCTATCTCAAAAAGCCGTTCGAGATCAAACGGCTCATTGCCGAGGCCGACGAAGCCCTGTCAGCCCGGTCTCTGTGATGATGCCGGCCGGCTATCGCCCGGACGCCACCAACTGATAATACCCCGGTGGTTCACAGAAATTCGCATGAAGAAATCACGCGAAAGCGCTGCGAGCCTCCAAGCGGGCGTGCTAGATGAACAGTTACACTTCCTCCCCTCGTTTCACACGCGGGAACCTTCTTACCCGATTTCGCTAGGGTACATCTTGATGCACCTTTTTTCTGGGAACAAGCTCTTCAAACTCGATCGTCCCCCGTCCACCGGTAGCACTGAAAAAATTGAGATAAGAGAAGTTCGGGGAGCCGTTTTCATCCATGTCCTCTTGCGAGAAAGACTTCCACACGTTGTGATGGGCACGGTATAACTCCAGTGGCATAGCTTCATTCAAGAACTGTTCTTCCGGAGCCGCCATGAAACCCACCCCCCGCTCGTAATAATCCCATTCCTCGGCAGATAACTCATGATCCGCGAGAATAATCAGCGCTAGTTTCATGCACTTGGGCGCATCCTCGAGAGCAGGTTGCCTCGCCCCGTTGGCCGCGATAATTTCCTCAATGGTCACCATCTCGATTGCTGAGGCCGAAAAAATGACGTCGTTATCTTCCGTCGTCCCTAGTTTCTCGACGCCGACCGCCACCTCGATAGGCGGTACTTCAGCCGGACCAACGAGCCCCATGAGATAGAGTTCAAGTGGTGCGTACGGGTGTTTGTTGCTACCCCTGCCGGCTGGAGACACCCTGGCTTCGTACACCCCGCCCCCGTCGGAGACCAGCGTCCCAGGTTCCCATCCGCCCAGCAAACCTCCGACGGACGAATACCCCCAATGACCATCAAAAGCGCTTAGTTGCGCTGCCAAAACGGGAGGACCATCCAGATAGGCGGCCCAATGATGGCAGAACTCGTGCAAGAACCTACCCGCCACGAGGTCCTCCTTAGTAGGCAGGAACAAAAACCCCCGTAGGCTAGGAGGGCCTGCAGGGAAAGTGGGTAAAGTGGGGGATCCCAAACCGTGTTCAAAAACGCGTAATGTCGAGTTGAATGCGGCCTGTTTTTGCTCCGGCATGGTGGCCATGGTGGCCCGCACCTCCCTGCCGACCTGAAGGGAACGCACGTACTCCTCGTCTGGAAGATCAAAGTCGAACAGATCAAACCCCTGCTCCAGATACAGGCGGGACATCGTCGTAAACATATTCTCGAAGTCGAAAACGACAACTATCGAGTCCGGGGTGTTTTCAAAACGCGCAGTAAACTCCTTTATCACGCACACGAACCCGGGCCTTATGTCCTGCCCGGCGTCAAGAATGCACTTGTAGGATTCTCGGTTGACGAAGGCAACCGCTTGGCTACTCGGGGCCAGCTGGTACGAACCTCCCGGGTTGCCAAGGAAGCACACATCGAGCGGGTCATCGCCACAACCCGCCGTAGCCACAAATCCAAATGCTACGCCGACAATGACACCACACCGGGCAATTCCTCCACGCGGCATACACCGTCCGGTTGGGCGCCCGCTCCGATCAACCCTCATGCGCAGTCTCCAAAACTAGATAACGCTGCGCGAATCTGCACCACCCCGTCGCCGCACTCGTGCGTCGCGAGGGCAAGCATGTACCGGTACTCGAATTCACCGGGATCGAGTTCGGCGGCGCGTTTCAGGCTGCTGACGGCCTGGTCCCATTGTCCTGCGGCGTATGATTCGCAGCCGCGATGATACCATCGCGCGGCTGACGTTTCCGGCGGCGGATCGGCGATGGCAAGGCAGCATGTCGCCCATGTTACAGACAGGATTGCGAATCTTGACGTTGCCCTGCGTGACATTCGCTATTCGCTCATCGCAGCGAAACAGCCCAGTCGGCTACATCGGCGATCCCCTCGCCGGCCATCGTGCTCACCCGCCACACCGGCCTGTCATCGCCCACGGCACTGACAAGCTGGCCTTGCGTCGCGTCGGCCCCGGGCAGGTCGCTCTTGTTGATCACGAAGGCGTCGGCGATTTCCACCACCCCGGCTTTGGAGAACTGAATCGCGTCGCCCGCCTCGGGCATCAACACCAACAGCGTCTTGTCGGCGACGTTGCGCACGCCCACATCCGCCTGGCCCGCGCCGACCGTCTCGACCAACACGTATTCGAACCCGAACCCTGACAGGCAGGCGACGATCTCGTTGCAGTGCGGCCCAAGCCCGTCGCTGAGATCACCCGATGACAGGCTCCGCACGAAGAACCCTTCGTCCGGCTGGACGCTCATCATGCGCAACCGATCGCCGAGCAGGGCCCCCCCGGTGATCGGACTGGTCGGGTCGACCGCGACCACGCCCACCTTCTTGCCGCGCTCTCTGAGTTCCCTGCTCAATCCGGCGATGAACGAACTCTTGCCAACCCCCGGAGCGCCGGTGATTCCGACCACGGTGGCGTCACCCTTGGGCGGCTTCCACCCGGCCAGAGCCGCGCCCGTCTGAATCGAGGTAATCACAGCCGCCAGGGCCCGCACGTCGCCGGCCGCGAAGTCGGCGGTGACCGAAGTCGGCGAAGGCCGCTCTCGACGGGCGGCAAGACCGCGCAGGGCCGTGACGATCTTCTCGATGGAAGAGCCGGGGTTGAAGACCTCGGCCACGCCGATTTCCTTAACGGCGTCGTAGTCCGCTTCGGGCACGATGCCGCCGAGCACGACCGGAATCTGCTCGACACCCAGCTCCTTGCGGATGCGGATCAGTCTGGGCATCACGGTCATGTGGGCGGCCGACAACAGGCTGACGCCGACCACGTCGACGTCCTCCTGCAGGGCGGCGTGCATTGTGGCTTCGCACGTCTGCCACAGGCCCGTGTAGATCACGTCCAGCCCCTCGTCGCGGAACGCCCGTGCCAGGACTTTTACGCCGCGATCGTGCCCGTCCAGGCCGATCTTGGCGAGTAAGATACGCGGTGGTGTCGATTGTTTGTCGGTCATGTTCTGCTACAGACTGCTGAGAGCGTGTGTAAGAAGCGGGACGAAAAACCGAGCCGCGACCGTGAGGGAGCGGTTTTCCGCGGATGATACCGCACCGCTTCCTTACGGGCGCGGCTCGGATAAGACTTCTCACACACGCTCTGAGAAAGCGACGCCCTTCCTATTCCATGCGCGACTCCTCGATCTCGCGCAGTCGCGCGCTCAGGTCCCCGGGCAACTCCCGAATGAGAGCATCTATCATCACCTCACCACTCCGGCCCGCCGTCGTAGGCGCCGAAGACCTGTTTCATGGTGTTCATCATTTCGCCCACGGTGGCGTCGGCTTTGGCGCCGTCGATCAGGGCGGGCATAAGGTTCTTGTCGTCGCGGGCGTCTTGCTCAAGACGGGCCAGGGCTTGGGCGTGACCTGCGGCGTCACGCTTCGCCTTGAGTTCCTCGAGCCGGACGACCTGGGTATCCTCGGTCTCCTGAGTGATCGACAGGATCGAGATGCCCGCAGGACTCTCCTCGACAAAGTCGGTCACGCCGACGATCTTCTGCTCGCCGGAATCAATCCTGCGTTGCTCGGCCAGGGCCGACTCCGCGATGGCCCGCCGGAAATAGCCCCGATCGATCGCCCCCAGCACGCCGCCCATGGCGTCCACCTGGTCGATAATCGCGGCGGCTTTGCCCTCGATCTCGTTGGTCAGCTTTTCCAGAAAGTAGCTGCCCCCCAGAGGATCGACCGTCTGCTTGACGTTGGTTTCATACGCGAGGATCTGCTGGGTTCGCAGGGCTGTCTTGGCCGCCGCCGCCGTGGGCAACGCCAGCGTCTCGTCCATGCTGTTGGTGTGCAGCGACTGACATCCGCCCAGCACCGCGGCCATCGCCTGATACGCCACCCGGATGACATTGTTGATCGGCTGCTGTTCCGTAAGCGTGACGCCCGCGGTCTGGCAGTGAGCCCGCAACTTCCAGCTCTTCTCGTCCTTGGCTTTGAAGCGGTTGCGCATGACGTTGGCCCAGATTCGGCGGCCCGCACGCATCTTGGCGATATCCTCAAAGAAATCGTTGTGCGCGTCCCAGAAGAAGCTAAGACGCGGAGCGAAGTCGTCAACGTCCAACCCGCGCTTGATCGATTCCTCGGTATAGGCGATACCGTCGACCAGGGTGAAGGCCAACTCCTCGGCGGCCGTCGCCCCCGCCTCGCGGATGTGATAGCCGCTGACGCTGACGGTGTTCCACTGCGGCATGTGCCGGGTGCAGTGCTCGATGGTGTCGATCACCAGCTTGACGCTGGGCCGCGGCGGGAACACGTACTCGTTCTGAGCGTGGAACTCCTTAAGGATGTCGTTTTGGAGCGTGCCGCGCAGAGCGCTGAGCGGGACGCCCTGCTCCTGGGCGACGCAGATGTAGAACGCCAGAAGGATGGCGGCCGGGGCGTTGATGGTCATGCTCGTGCTGACCTCGCCCAGGTTGATCCCGTCGAAGAGGCGCCGCATGTCGGCCAACGACGAAATCGCCACTCCGCATCGGCCCACCTCGCCCAGTGACAGCGGGTCGTCACTGTCACGACCCATCAGCGTGGGCAGGTCGAAGGCGGTGCTCAGGCCCGTCTGACCCTGCTCCAGGAGGTACTTGAACCGCTCGTTCGTGTCGTCGGCCGACCCGAACCCGGCGAACATGCGCATCGTCCACAACCGCTGCCGGTACATGGTCCGATGCACGCCGCGCGTAAACGGATACGTTCCCGGCTCGGCCAAGGCGCGCTTTGCATCAAAACCGGCGATGTCTTCCGCGCTTACAAAGGGTTTGGCATCGGCGCTTGTACCGCTTGACGGCTTCGTTGGCCGGGTTGACGGCTCGACACTCATGATGTGATCTCTCCGCCGGCGAAAGGTTGCTAGTTATCAGTTATCAGTTATCAGCCTTCAGATTTCAGTTGTCATCTATCAGTTGCGAGCCACCGAGCAGCAGACGGCATCTGCGCTGGCGTAGTCGATGGTGCTTCACCTGGCATCTGATCGCTTCACGTTCCGGCAAACACAGTCCACACTCCCGCAACCGGCTGCCGCCAACTGACAACTGATAACTGATAACTGATAACTGATAACTCCATTACCCCATCCACTTCGCCTTGCGCTTTTCCACAAAGGCCGTCATACCCTCGTGCCCGTCGGCCCCGTCCACGAAGCACTCGGAAAACGATGTTACGTCATCGCCGTCGCGCATCGCCCGTTTGGCCAATGCCACGGCCCCCGGCCCAGCGCTGAAGAACGAGCGGGCGAACTCCTCCACACGCGGGCCTAGTTCCTCCTGCGACTCGACGACTTCGTCCACCAGCCCGAAGGTCAGGCCCTCCTCGGCCTTGACCGGCACGCCGCTAAGGACCATCCTCTTCGCCCGCGCCGGTCCGACCAGCTTGGGCAGCCGGATGGTTCCCGCCCAACCGGGGATCAGACCCAGCGTCACCTCGGGCAGCCCGATCTTGGCCCCCCGCACGGCAACACGGAAGTCGCACGCCAGGGCCAGCTCGAACCCCCCCCCAAGGGCGGCGCCGTTGATGGCCGAGATCGTGACAGACGGCAGCAACTCGACCGCATCGAGGGTATCCTTGCCCAGCCGGGAATAATCGCGGCCGGCGTCATAGTCGAACCCGGACATGGCTTTGATGTCCGCCCCGGCGGCGTACACCTTGCCCTTGGCGGCGATGATCGTCGCCCGCACGGCCTTGTCTTCGCGCACCTCGCTCAGGGCCTCGTTCAGGCGGTCCAGCACCACGGCGGACAAGACGTTGAGCCCTTCTTCAGTAACCAGCGTCACGTGTGCGATCGGTCCTTTGATATCCAATTGGACGTTTGTGGAACTCATAGCTTCCTCGGTTCGTCGTTAATGCCTTTAGAGCAAGCTTCGTTTTTGTATGGCGGATGTAGCGCCGCCCCTTGTGGGTGGCGGCGCACCGCGGATCATTCTGTTACCCACAAGGGGTGACGCTACACGAAAACGAAGAACAGTGTAATCCATACCATCGCTCGGGCCGCCATCAATCGTAGCTATAGAACCCGTGCTTCGTCTTTCGTCCAAGCCGCCCGGCCACCACCATCTTCCGCAGCAGCGGGCAGGGCCGATAGCGATCGTCGCCAAGGTCGCGATGCAACACCTCCATGATGTGCAGGCACACGTCCAGGCCGATCAGATCAGCCAACGCCAGCGGCCCCATCGGATGGTTGCAGCCCAGTTTCATGATGTCGTCGATGGCATCGGCCTCGGCCACACTCTCGTGCAGGCAGCAGACGGCCTCGTTTATCATCGGCATCAACACGCGATTGGAGACGAAGCCGGGGCTGTCGTTGCACTTGATCGGGCTTTTGCCCACCGCCTGTGCCAGGGCGACCGTCCGATCCGCGGTGTCATCACTTGTTTGCAGCCCGCAAACCACCTCGACCAGCTTCATCAGCGGCACAGGGTTGAAAAAGTGCATGCCGATAAAGCGCTCAGGGCGGGCCGTCGAAGCCGCAAGCTGCGTGATGCTGATACTGCTGGTGTTGGTGGCCAAAATGCCGTTATCCGCCAGCTTGTCCTGCACCGCCTTGAAAATCTCGACCTTGATCTCCGGCTTTTCGGTCGCGGCCTCGATGATGAACTCAGCCGTCGACAGGCCGGAGACACTGCCGATTGGGCTGATGCGCTCTTTGGTTCCAGCGGCATCGTCCGCGGACATCTTGCCTTTCTCCACCGCGCGATTCAGCATCTTGCCGATCTGCGTGGTGGCTGCTTCCAGGGCCGCGGTGACCGTATCGTACAAGCCGACCTCGAATCCTGACTGGGCGAAGACCTGTGCGATACCCCGGCCCATCGTCCCCGCGCCGACGACCGCCACTCTTTTCATACTTGTCATAATGTTCACTCCATCTACTGTTGTCCGAGCAAGTTCTCCAACTCGCTTCGCAAGGTGGGCAGCTTCTCCTTTACCACGTACCACACAATCTCGCGATCGAGCGTGTGATAGCCGTGGACCAGGACATGCCGGAAACCAATGATCCGCTCATGCTCGGTAATCCGTGCCGCACTTGCCGGGTGCAGCGATTTCAGTTGCAGCAGCGCCTCACCGATGATCTGCAATTCGCGCTCGACGGCAGCGCGAAACGCGCGGTCGCGGTCGTAACGTTCGACATCCTCTTGCGCCGTGAACTCGATGAGGAAACGGCACGAATCGAGCATGTCGAACAGGTACTTCTCGCGGTCACGCGGCATACAACAACTTTCGACTCTCGTTCACCCGCCGTATGAAATACGGATTCCGCATCGCTTGCGGTTCCACGAGGTCTATCTTCCGCCCAAACATGGCCTCCATCCCCTCCAACAGTCCAAAGTAGGCTTCGTAATGCACCCCCGGTACCAGCGGGAAAAACTCGACGAGGAAGTCCAGGTCACTCGATTCCGGCTTAAACGTCCCGTCGGCCGCAGAGCCGAACACCTCTAGCCGCCGAACATGGTGTTGCCGACAAAGCGCCGCAAGCCGCTCTCTTTGTTTGTCAATGACCGCTATCATGCCGGTTCATAGTTCGTAGGGTGGGCCGTGCCCACCTTCAACAACGTCACCAACCAACCACCAGCCAGCCAACACCGCTCCGGACCTGCTTGCGCCCTGGGAAAGATCGCCTTATGCAAATACACAAAGTCAATCGCCGAATTCCCGCCGTATTCGTAGTGCCGCCCAGTATAGGATGCTTCTACCATCGTACTCATAGTGTCGTCGTCGCTGTCGCATGGTTCATGTCCGGGGTCTCACGTTGCCAACCCCCGGGCGATCACCAACCGATGTATCTCACTCGTGCCTTCGTACAACTCCGTGATTTTCGCGTCGCGCAGATATCGCTCGACCGGATAGTCCCGGCAGTAGCCGTACCCGCCGAAGACCTGAACTGCATGATTGGCGCAGGCGCTGGCCGCCTCGCTGGCGAATAATTTGGCCATCGCCGCCGCGAACTCGTAGGGTTGGCCCTGATCCTTCAGCCAGGCGGCACGGTAGGTCAGCAATCGCGCCGCCGCGATTTCGGTGGCCATGTCAGCGAGCTTGTTCTGGATGGCCTGAAACTTCCCGATCGGTCGGCCGAACTGAACGCGCGTGCCCGCGTAGCTGGCGGCCTGGTCCAAACACGCCTGGGCGATCCCAAGGGCCTGGGCCGCTATCCCGACACGCCCGCCGTCCAGCGTCGTCAGGGCCATCCGCATGCCCAGGCCACGCTTTCCCAGCAGCGCATCTTTGGGAATCACGCAGTCCTCAAACACCAGCTCGGCGGTGGAGCTGCACCGGATCCCCAGCTTCTTTTCCAGCTTGCCAATGCGCAACCCCGGCGTGGGCTTCTCGACGATAAATGCGCTCAGGCGGTGCCTGGCATCGTCCGGGTCGGTCAACGCGATCAGGACCATAACCCCGGCCTGTTTGCCGTTCGTCACGAAATTCTTGCTGCCCTCGATGTGCCAGCCGTCGTCCTTCAGGACGGCCCTACAGGCGGCCGCCCCTGCGTCGGAGCCGGCCCCCGGCTCGGTCAACGACAAGCACCCCACCGTCTCACCCGATGCCAGGCCGGGCAGGTATTTCGCCTTCTGCTCCTCGCTGCCGAAGAGCATGATCGGATCGACGCACAACGAGTTGTGGGCGCTGAGGTAGACCCCCGTCCCTCCACAGGCCCGGGAAACCTCGTCCACCACAATCGTCGACGCGACGCAGCCCATGCCGGCCCCGCCGTACTCCTCTGGAATGGCGATACCGAAAAAGCCCATTTCCGCGAGCTTTTCGTGCAATTCCGGCGGCATCTCGGCCGTCTCATCACGTTCTTCCGCCCCCGGCGCCACTTCCTTCTGAGCGAACGTGCGGACCTGCTCTTGCAGCATTCTGTGGTCGTCGTCAAATTCGAAATCCATCGAATCTCTCCTTACAGGTCCAAAAGCGCCCGGGCGATGATCATCCGCTGGATCTCGCTCGACCCTTCGCCGATCTCGCACAGCTTCGCGTCACGCATCAGACGTTCCACAGGAATATCCTTGGTATAACCGTACCCGCCGTGAATCTGAATGCTCCGAAGACACACCTGCGTAGCCATCTCGCTGGTAAAGAGCTTGGCCATTGAGATTTCCGTGTTGCAGGGCCGGCCCGCATCGGCCAGAATCGCCGCCTGCCGCGTCAGCAGCCGGCCGGCTTCGATCTCCATCGCCATATCCGCCAGCATGAACTGAACCGACTGATGCTTGAAGATCGGTTTGCCGAACGCCTTGCGCTGCTGGGCGTAGGCCAAAGCCTCTTCAAACGCACCGCGGGCAAGCCCGACCGACATTCCGGAAATAGTGATCCTGCCTCGCTCAAGAACCTTCAGCGCGTGAATGAAACCCCAGTTGAGTTCACCACACAGGTTCTCCTTGGGAACGCGGCAATTCTCAAGCGTCAGGGGCACGGTATCGGAGGCCCGCATCCCCATCTTGTCCTCTTTCGGGCCTATCGTCAGCCCGGGCGTGTCGCGTTCCACGATAAACCCGCTGATACCCTTCGGCCCGCCTTCCGGGGTGGTCTTGGCGGTGATAACGAACAGGCCTGCGTAGAGACCGTTCGTGATGAACTGCTTGGCCCCGTTGAGCACCCACTCGTCGCCGTCCAGCTTTGCGGTGGTGGTCATGGCGGCGGCGTCGCTGCCGCAACCCGGCTCGGTCAGGGCCCAGGCTCCCAGGTGATCACCGCGGGCCAGGGGCGGCAGGTATTTCGCTTTCTGCTCCTCACTGCCCGCGATAAGCAGGTGGGCGGTGCAAAGGGAGTTGTGGGCGTCCAGCAGCAAGGCGGTGCCACCGCACTGGCGGGCGAACTCCTCCATGATGATCGAAGCGCCCAGATCCCCCAGGCCGGAGCCTCCAAACTCCGGCGGCACAAAGATGCCAAGGAACCCGGTCTCTCCCAGTTTTTGGATCAAATCGCGCGGGATATCCGCGTTTCGATCCCACTCACGGGCATAGGGAGCGACGTGCTTGGCCGCGAACTTGCGGGCCACGTCCTCCAAGGCAACCAAGTCTTCCGGTAATTCAAAATCCATAGCCCAATCAATCCCGAAGTCCAATCAACCCGCTTGATACGACACTGCCCGATTCCTCGCTCGGGCAAAACCACATGTTAACGGTTCCGCAGGGCACCGTCACGCTGACACGTCCGATCAGGCCACATGCACGGGTAAGCAAGCGTGCCATGCCCAAGCCGTAGACGCGGGCATGTCGCCTTCGACCATGCAGAAGCCCTAGAGGGTGTATGAGAAGCGGGACGAGAAACCGAGCCGCGACCGTTAGGGAGCGGTTTTCCGCGGAGGATACCGTGCCGCTTCCTTACTAGCACGGCTCGGATAAGACTTCTCATACACCCTCTTAGTGCCTATCCCAAGATTGTGGGACAGGTTTTCTAACCTGTCATCTGACCGGCTGGAAAGCCGCGTTAGACCGGCTGAGCCGGTCCCACAGGGTTCTGGGATAGGCTCCTAATGCGGGAACGCATGGCCGCGCTGCGCTTGGCCACGGCACCCGCGACATTGTCGCGTCTACGCCGCGCCGAACGTCTTTGAGCTCTATTCCTCTGCCAGGCTCTTCGCGATGACGTGCCGCTGCACCTCGCTGGTGCCCTCGTAAATCGTGGTGACGCGGACGTCGCGGTAAAGCTGCTCCACGCGGCATTCCTTGACGTACCCCATCCCACCATGCACCTGAACCGCGCGATACGCGATGCGATTGGCCGCCTCCGAGGCGTATAGCTTGGCCATGGACGAAGCCGCCAGGTCCGCGTGTCCTCGGTCGATTTTGCCGGCGGCGCTCCAGATCAGCAGTCTGGCCGCCTCAAGCTCGACCGCGCTGTCGGCGATCATATTGGCGACGGCCTGGAACTTGCCGATCGGCTGGCCGAACTGGCGACGCTCCTGGGCGTACCCGGCCATGGCATCCAGACAGGCCTCGGCGATGCCGGACGACTGGGCGGCAATGCCAACCCGCCCCCCGTTCAAGGCCGTGGCACTGACGCGCCCTCCTTCACCCGGTTCTCCTAGCAAGTTCGATACCGGAACGAACACCTCCTCCAGCGAAATCACTGCCGTGTCTGAGCCGCGAATGCCCAGCTTGCCTGTCATCTTCGTGCGCTCGAGCCCCTCCGCCTCGCCGTCGATCATTAACATGCACAACTTGCCCCGCTCGGTGTCGTCTTTCAGACGGACAAGCGTCAGGAACCACCTGGCGGCCATGCCGTTGGTGACCCACATCTTCTCTCCGGTGACACGATAGCCGCCGCCCACATCGACGGCCGCCGCCCGCACCGCGCTGGGGTCGCTGCCGGCATCGGCTTCGGAAATGGCGAACGCCGAGAAATGCCTCGGATCGCCCCATTTTGACAACCATTCGCTGCGGTGTGGCTCCTTGGCCGTCTTCTCTAGAGTGTGACCGACCATCGAGTGCACGGAGACCGCAACAGCAATTGAAGGCGATGCATAAGCCAGTTCATGGATGATCGAGGCGTAGGTCCGATAACTACAGCCCACGCCGCCAAGATCCTCCGGGACCACCAGGTTCAACAGACCCATCTCGGACAGTTCCGGCAGGTGCTCTGACATCGGCGACTCATCCTCGTCGCACGAGCGGTCTGCCTCGGTCAATTCTGCCCGAGAAAACTCACGTACAGCCTCGACGAGCAAGCGTTGATCCTCGTCGGGATCGGCAACTTTGGGCATCAATGACATACGCGTTCGTCCTCACTCACTAGCCTTCAGACGCCGTTTTTTTAGAAGATGGCGACGGAAAATGCAAGACGAGTGCGAGCCGGTACGGGACGTAGGCATAAGCGCCGGCCAGGGACCGACCCCGTTGGTGCCACGAAGCCCCCCCCTGATTCCGTTGAAGCACCGCGACCGTTCCACGCCGGCGGACAAGCAACGCGTATCACCGGCTGTAGGCGTCTCTCAGCCGGCCAATGCCGGGAGTGACCTTCACGTTTCGCCTCGACGGAGACGAGAATATGGATCAAGAGAAAACGGTAAACGGCAAGGGCAAGGCGAAAGCCAAGTTCAAGCGTGTTCCCGACGGCCCGCACACGGTCGAAGTCCTCGAGTGCAATCTGCCCCGGGAGGTGAACTGCGAATAGGAAAGGTAGGGCAGGACGAGCGCAGCGAGACCTGCCGTCACCATCGATTGTGGAAACAGACACGGTGGGTGGCCCATATCTTCAGAGCCATCGTGGGGTTTGCTGCGCAGATACTACAGACTTCGTCCCCCGTCAGCGCGCGTTGCCGATGCTCGGTCCCCGTGTGGCTATCATTCGCACAAAACCCAGATACCGGCCGCCGTCGGCCTCTAGAACCTCCTGATCCGATGGAAAGGGACTCGTCCCCGCGGCATCGATCGCGATCTCGTGTTGCAGCCAGTGGCGCCACCCATCCGGAAGCGTATCACATAACCCAACCGCCACCAGAGCGCTGCGGCCCCACAGCCCGCGCCACCATTGTGCGGTGTGAAAGCACCAGCACTCCTCCGTCCAGAACACGCTGCCGCTTTTCTGTCGCCGCGTCAGGTGCTCGGGCACATGCCCGTCGAAATCGCGCATCAGGCCCGGCACGACGATCCCGATCCGCCCGCCCGGTCTCAGGAACTTAACGAAGTAGCTTAAGTACAAATCATCAGTGCCGTAGTAGTGGTACGAATCGACCGACACCACCGCATCGAAGAATTCCTCGGCGTACGGCAGCGTGTGCGCCTCGGCGTGGACCGGAAAGACCCGGTCGGCGACACCGGCGTCGCGAATCCGCTGCCAGTTCTCCGTCGGCTTGATCCACAGGTCGGTCGCCCACACCTGCACGCCGAACTCCTTGGCAAGGAAAATTGAACTCAGCACCTTCCCGCAGCCCATGTCGAGCACGCGCATGCCGGGCCTGAGCTCCATTCCTCGGAAGAGCCATTCGGTCAGCCACAGCGCGTTGGGGCCCATTTGGCTCTCGGCGACCCACCGGGCATCGTACGCATTCGACCGCGGAAAGGCGTCGTTGTGATACAGCGCGTGCAAGTCGGCCTGTTCTGTGCTCAACGGACATCTCCTGTCTGATCACCGTCCATTGGGTAGAGCAAAGTTCCACTTTGCTCAGCGATGTTGAAGCGGGTGCCTGCGGGCAAAGAGAATCTTTGCCGCTCCTGCGCTTCGCTTGGGCATGGCACGCAATCGGATTTTCATCCTATCCACCCAAAGCGCTAGGCTACTCCTGAAAATGAGCGCACTGGAGAACGCCATAATGGAAGCGGTCAATACGCTCAGCCGTGACAAGAACGACCCATTCCGGCTACGCCTCAAGACTGTGCAATCATTAACGAAGACAGCTTAGCCTTGTCTGTGAACGTCGGGAACAAGCCGGAAGGCCCGAATTGGGCCCAGTCCGTCATATTGGCCGCTGATGCCGTCTCACAGGTCCATCCAGCGTCAGATCGCCAGGCCGGTCCTTGATCCGCACGTACATTTCGGTGTTGGTGGTCTTCGTGAAGACCGGCTACCTTGCTGTGCCGACACCGGGTCATGGCAAATGCCCACCTACGGAGCGCAGCTCGCGTCGTCGCAGATGTCCGGGCATTCGACGATACAGACTTCGTGATCCACAGCGCCCACTTTTTTCCAGTTGACGTTTCGACGTTTCGACGATTTGACATCTTGACGTTTCACTTGGGTCCGGTCAGGGCCGCGTGGAACACGGCATAGTCGTCGAGGTCGATGTCGCCGTCCGGCTCGAAGTCGAAGAAGTAGCAGCCAGGCGCCGGGGTGGCCGGGCCTGGACAGGTGAAACATGCCTGCAAGCCGGCGAAGTCGAGCAGGTCCACGTCGCGGTCGCCGGAACAGTCAGCGTTCCACGCTGCTTCAGGGTTTCTTCCGCAGCTTCTCCTGAAGGTCAATGGCCCGCTGACGCGTGTCGCCGTTGGGGAAATCACGCAGCACTTCGGCGGCGAGTTGTCTTGCGCGTTCATAGTCTTGCTTTTGATAATACACTTCGGCCATGCGGAACATGAGATTGTCGGCCAGCGGGAAGTCTTCATGCTCCCGCGCGTATTGGACGGCGTCGTCGATGGGACCCATGTGGTACAGTTTCCAAAAGCGAATCCACTGAGCGTAGGCCGAGTCAGAGTGCTCCTCGAGAATCTTCTGAATCTCGCCGAACCGGGAAACGTCTACCTTGCCATCATACTTCCGGCCATCGTAATTACTCTTCTTTATGCTAACGTCCCGCCCTGAGAAGAACCCGATATGTCTATATGACAGACGTTCACGGCCCTGAGCCTCTTCCCCTTCGGCTTTGCGAATCACCAACTCTAATTCATTAGAGATGAGCTTCTGGTCGCCAAACAAATACACCTCGAAATGCAGACGGTAGGTCCCTGGGGGAAAGAACTCGTAGAGTTCTCTCAGGTTTCCGGCCCAGCGCGGCGGTGGCGCCCGCCGTGCACCCAAGGGAATTACGACATCCTGCGTCAGCACGGCCCCGGCACGGAAGGGCAGGTCGTTTGCGGAAGCACCGGAGTAACCATACGGCGCCCCGGTTACGGCTGCGTCTGCCAGTCGGATTCGATAGACATGCTCCCTCTCGTCGGTCAACACCAACGACAGAAGGCTCGTTAGACTTCCCGCACGACGGTCCGATAGAGGTCCGAAGACTGTTTCGTTTCCTTGATTTTGCACCGTCACTTTGGCGACCAACGGGCAGGCCTCCAGGACGTCGGGTTCGTAGAGGTCAGCTCGCAACACGAGCTGTGCCCGGACTATTCCTGGAACCCAAAAGGGAAAGGAAAGTACAAGAATCCCAATGAATGGAGTTTTCCTCGGATTACTGTTCATAAGGGTTGCTCCTTCTAGTGCGATGATAATTCAGTGCTGCCTCGTATTCCAGCAATATCGATCCCGTCTAAGTCTCTGTCGACTCCGTCATAGGGTATAGACATTAATGTCAAGCCGGGGGGACGCTCTCCAAGACCGAACTGATGCCCCAGTTCATGTGCGATAGTATAAGGTTCCATAAACGACAGCGGTTGCGGGATGATATTCTTCCATCCGTTTGCGATCTGAGCAATGTCGTCAAGAATCGCCTCGAGATAGATCGTCGTCGCGTTCTCGGTTGCGCTCGACGTCGCTCCATAGACAAGGCCGGTGTCGTCCCCAGTGCTCCAGGTCGTTCCGTGGATATGGTAACGAATGTCGGGGTCACCGTCGACGTTGCTGGCGTTTGGGGGCCACCATCCGGCGGTGTGATGTGACTGGTAGCAGGTTACAATGACGCACAACCAGAAATCCGCAGCGGGCGTGTAGTCGTCATTTTCAAAACATTTGTTGGCGACGTCGACGTTGCTGAATCGAAGCATAGCATCAAAGATGTTGTTATTATCGCGCGTCGCCGGATCCTCCGTGAAGGATACGTAGCAGTTCCGGTATTTGTCGTTCAGGACCGTAACGTTCGCGTCCGGCGTTTTCGGCAGCACTGCCGTGTCGTCGTCGACTATGTCGCCGATCCGGTCGATGTCATTGATGTTGATCAACGTGCTGGTGACGTAATCGTCGTAGATGAACTTCTCCGTATTGTCGATCAGCGTGTAGACCCGCCCGCTCGACGGAAAGGTCAACGTCCCTCCCTCGAAACGTCCGTCGTCGTTGATGTCCGGAACGATCAGATTTGCGCTCCCGTCGCCGGGATGTGGACTGTTGTTCGTGCGCCAGTACATCTCCCCACTGTAGTTGATGTCCGTTCCCGAGGCCATCGAATCCAGTTCCAGCCACACTTGGCGCCACACGGTCAGCATTTCCGAGAACATCACCGGGGGCGGGGGCTGGTTGGCGTCCGCGTCCGCCTGGGTGACAATGTCATCACCGACCCCGTCTACCATAGCAGACGCCCCGCCGCGGTAATTGTTCCCCGGCTGTATGGACATGATCACCGTCATCCTGGCTACGCCGCTGCCGTTGGTCGTCTCGGATCCCAAGACCACTGCGGGGTCCACCGTCCCGGAGGTCAGGCGGTTGTCCGGACCGGCCGCGTCGTTGTCGATCACCGCGACGTTGTGCATGCTCGGATGATTCTGGTCGAACGGATCATCGACGTCCCAGACGCGCAGGTGGACGGAGTATCCCTCTACCACCGGGGCGATCTCGACTTTCAGCCGAACCTTGCTGCGGTTGGCCGCGTCGGGATCGACGTAGGCTTGGCGGTCAGGGTAAATCCGCAGATCGCCGTTGTTAGGGCACGTATCCAGCGGGGTATTGGTCCTATGTTCCGGCTACGAGACGCAGATCGCCGATCCGTCCGCGCGTTACGACCCGCGCAGCGAACTCCCGCTGTATGGCCAGCGCACGCTTCGGCGTGACCGACCAACGATGCGGCGATCGAGGTATGTGCATCCAAAGGCGCCCCAGGTGTTCTGGAAGCCGGCTCAGCGGTCGAGTAAGAGTCTATCCCCAACCCCTTGTGAGTATGGCACCGACTTCCAACAGGTCAAATGATCCGCCGAAGGCGGAGAAACCCTGTCCCCCAGTTTTGGAACAGTTTCTTACCGCCGTGGGCCGGTCAACTCCGCGTGAAACACGGCGTAGTCGTCCAGGTCGATGTCGCCGTCCGGCTCGAAGTCGAAGAAGTAGCAGCCCGGCGCCGGGCTGGCCGGGCCTGGACCGGTGAAACATGCCTGCAAGCCGGCGAAGTCGAGCAGGTCCACGTCGCGGTCGCAGTCAAGGCGTCCCGACAACCCGCACCGTACAGGAAAGCCCAAGTATCTCACTTGCTCTGAAACGCTCCAGCGATTCTTCGTGTTTTGTGGTCTTGACTTTCCTCGGCGGTGAGTATAGAATGGCGCGTGAATGATCTGTCGTGGTCGGCGGGTCGTTCCACATCGTAACTCAACAGACAGTTCTTATGAGTAGGAAAGGGCGACCGATGAAGGCACGCCTGCTCATTTACGGACGTATACGCGGCCCGCCGTGCTGCGCTGCCCAGTTTATCTCGCGACTGAGAAAACGGTGTTAAAAGTGTAAAATTGGAGAGGCGCCGCCCAACCGTCCCAGCAGCTAGACACCACGGGACGGCCGGCGGCGCTGAACAGAATCACTTTGATTATAGCCGGGCAGGAGGCGTGCGCCAAGAGAAGAAAGCGTTTTCCGCCCGCCTGCCCCGGCTTGGGAGCGATAACATGATAGACTC
>Ga0114922_10001149_pt1 | contig 25318 bp, 17 predicted proteins | sample AartaG_FD_100975 | JGI IMG/M metagenome (GOLD analysis project Ga0114922, IMG submission 100975) | Deep subsurface microbial communities from Aarhus Bay to uncover new lineages of life (NeLLi) - Aarhus_00045 metaG | ecosystem: Environmental > Aquatic > Marine > Oceanic > Sediment | place... | reverse complement strand
GGTGCCTGATTTGAATTCGAGTTTGAACTCTACCTGGTCTCCCAGAGGTGCAAAGTCGCTTTTTACCTTCACAAACTGAAAAATCAGGGTTTTGGTGTAATTGCCAGAAATGGACGAAGATTCCACTGAGAGTCCGGTCGTGGACATATTCACCATATTCCAGTCTGTGATCCTGGTGCCAGTGCGAATCGGTATCATCCCCACGATGCGGCTGTCATCTGTTTTGAGAGTCGCTTTTACAGGTCTGATAGTATTTGTGGAAATATTCTTCACTGTTACGCTAATTTCCGCGATCTCGTTGGGCTCAACTGCCGCATCGCCGTCGTTTTCCGGCCGGTCGAAGTCTTGCCGCGCGTTCGCACTTACTCTCTTCTCCCCGGTTAGCGAGTTCAGATCGATCTGGATCAGATTCGGGGGTGGTGGGCTAACGTCTGGCGCACCGTTTCTTATGGTAAATCCATTCAACACTGAGGCTGGAGTTTCGCCAGAGTGGAAGTAAAACGCTCTGCCGCTTCCTTCGCAATCAATGATGGTTGATGCCGGGCCATTTAGAGATGTGACGGTGATCCTCTTCCCTTTGAAGTCCAGGTTCTTATTACCGTCGCCGGTATATATACCATCGTAAACAAGCACAGTATCACCAGTCTGCGCAACATCTATGGCTTGCTGAATTGTCGAGTAGTTTCCCGGCACTGTGATAGTGCGAGCCTGCGCGAAAGCAGCAACTACCAATATGAGAATACATGTGAAAACGAGCCTCTGTCCTTTCATTTTTCATCTCCTCAATCAAGTTTCCTCAGTTAAAGATAGACGCGATACTATTCATGGAAACGTGTCATATACGTATTGAACAACAGCGAGTAATTGTAGACATAGTTCACATCTGCCGAACGCCGGCAATTGTATAGTATCTCAACGAACATAATGGTACCGGAAACGAATGAAGTTGTCAACCTCCATGATGGAAAGAATCCCACGTGTAACTGTTGTAAAGGGGTTGGTATGAGCTTTTGAAATGACCATATTTCTAACAGGCGGTGTAAGCACCTCTCCTCAACTTGAGCTATCCCTTGCATGGAAAACATACACTCTACATTTCTAAAGCAAATACCGTGCCATCATTGTCGTAAATTTAAGCGGCGTAATCTGTAAGAAATGGGAAGAATGGCTCGCCGATACATGCCTTCGCAGGGACATGTCTGTACTGGCTTCGTAAAACTGATGAACGCTGATCTCTTGACCTTATCTGCGCCTATCTGCGTTACGAAGTCAGCGTGAATCTGAGGACTATGTAGATCGGAAATTTGACGGTTGAGTATCAGAAATCTGAAACTTGCGACTATATTCTGACAGAACAGTTGACTCACGGGGCAGTTTCTGATATAATCTGGAATGGACGAATGAAACCAATTGGGTTGCTCGTGTCTCTATTACACGATTAGATTCTGAAAGCTTATGAAAAAAAGCTTGAGTATTTTCCCCATGCGGAGGTTTTGATATGAGTTTTAAGGAGAAGGTAAGCAAATTTTTCCACACAAAGGACGGCGAGATACAACGAGCCTACCAATCTTATGACAGGGCATCGGATCTCCTGAACGCACGGGATAAGAATCCGAATTTTGACAGAGGCAAGGAGCTGGAAGAAGCGCTGGAAGAGGCGGAGAGACTTGCTCTTGATCTCTTGAAAAAATACGAAGGCGTTAAGAGTTGGCCCGGCATTTTCAGGGAGATGTATATGAACCTGACGAGGCTTCACCTGAAAACTGAGAGATATGAAGAGGCACTGAAGGAATGTGACAAAGTCGCGGAATATAACCCTATGGATGCCGAAGAACTGAGAGAAGCCCTACAGGAAGCCATGTCAGGGAAGAAATTTGAGGCTACGCAGCTTGATGAAGTTGGCGTCGCTTAGGCATTTGTAGTCAGTGATCAGTAATCAGTGATCAGTAAACAGTAATCAGTGACGAGCAATCGGTTTAACTGGTGTTTTGCTTCCTTGATCTCATATATTCCGTATGTGACTCTGAGAAAATGACTTCATGTTCCCTCCTTTGGTGGTTTAATCGTTAATTAGTATATGTTTTTCGGAATGGGCGGGTTTTGGCGTCTTAAGCTAACGTGAATTATGCTGTTCGACGGAGATTGCTTCTCCGAATGACGCCGAATTGACATGAGAGAACCCGCCCCTACAAGAGTGACGATCTGCTGAGTCACCGGTCATGGATTTTCTCAAGCCGATATACCTATACCTGCTCCTTCTAATCCCTCCATTGCTCCTTCTATATGTGCTCAAACTGAGACGCAAGACTCATGTTGTGTCCAGTTGCCTACTATGGGAGCAAGCCATAGAGGATATGAAGGCGAATACCCTGTTTCAGCGGCTGCGCAGAAATCTTTTATTACCACTTCAGGTCATATTCCTGACGCTGGCTGTCTTTGCCCTGGCAAGACCTTTCCTGCGCGGCACGACCAGTATGGCTGAGAATATCATCCTGATCATGGATTGCTCTGCCAGTATGAAGTCAACTGATGTCGGGGGAACCAGGTTTGAGGCGGCAAAATCAGACGCGGCCAAACTGGTGGTCGAGCTTGGCAGCGGCGACAGAATGATGATTATCGAAGCCAAATCCTCTCCCAGGATCGCTTTCGGGTTCAGCTCAGATAGATTGCAGTTACAGGATGCTCTCGGTAAAATGCAGCCGGCAGATACATCATCTGATCTCAGCGGGGCGATCCAGTTGGCGTCATCCATAGCCAGGGATATGCAGAAGAGCGAGATCGTTATACTGAGCGATGGCGCAGGTATGGATAGACAACAACACGATCTCAGAGATGCCAGCGGACGTGTGCGCTTTGTCAGATTTGGCAGGGAGGATGCCGGCAATGTGGGCATCATAGCTCTTGAAATGGGGCGGAGCTATACCGAGCCGTCGGAACGTCAATTATACGTGGCTTTGAAGAATTTCGGCGACGCTGAAAAGCGTTCGCTGCTGCTGGAGCTTTATCACAACGAAGATCTGATCGATGTTCGGGAATTGGGCCTGTCGCCCGGTGAGAGGCGCTCTGTTATCTTTGACGGGCTCAGATACACTGATGGCGTCATAAAGGTCGCGATAGATATAGATGACTATCTCGAGGTTGACAACCATGCCTACTACGTAATAACCAGGCCCGGCTTGCGCAGAGTGTTGCTGGTTGGCACAGGCAATGTTTTTCTCGAAGAGGCCATCAGAACCTTATCTGCTGAGGTAGAAATCTCCAGGGAAGATCCTGATTTGTATTCCCCGGATGAAAAATATGACCTGATTGTATTCGATGGTTTCATACCGGACGAACTTCTACGCAAGAACTTGATTTTCGTAAATCCACAGGGCGATCTGCCTTTCGGAAAGCTGATCGGACGCAGCGAGGATCCCAGTATTATTGATTGGGATAGATCCCACCCAGTTATGCGTTTTGTGGAACTTTCAGGCCTTCGGGTTGTCAGAGGGTATAACTACGAAATGCCTCCGTGGATGATGCCGCTGGTGGAGTCGGATACAGCTACCCTTGCCTGGCTGGGCGAGAGCGACGGACATCGGATTATAGTTCTGCCCTTTGATGTCCGGCCTGGTGCATCCAACAACTTTTCAATGCTCCCGGCTTTTCCTATCTTCTTTTCTAACGCATTGAACTGGCTGGCGGAGACCGATATTTACCATCGGCAGTTGAGACCCGGCGATCCGCTGAGGTTTTCTCTTCCCGGCGCGGCCACTGATCAAGCCGTATCTGTAAGGAAACCGGATGGCAAGGAAGTGAGTCTCCAACTGGAAGCCGACAATGTCGTATTCAGCGATACGGATGGAGTCGGCGTATACGAGATCGCCGGCAAGGGTTTTGCCGAGGAGTTTGCTGTGAACCTGTTAGATGAATCCGAATCGGATATAAGACCTGCGGGTAAGATCGAGATCGCGGGCCAGGAGATCGCCAGTTCCACCGTTTATGAAGTGAGTAACAGGGAAATATGGGGCATTCTGGTGCTTGCGGCTCTGATGCTTCTCGCTGTAGAGTGGTGGGTTTATCACCGGCGGATACTGGTGTAATTGACATAAAATCCAGTGGGGGTATGGGGGTATGGGAATATACATTTCCAGGGATTTTTTCATTAATTGATTACTTGGTGAAATTCATTAGTTGAAGTAGTCAAATATTTCAGTTTTCCGTTTCCAGTTCTCAGTTTTCAGACTTTCGATTCCGATTAGTAAGTAATTCGTATAGTAGTGAATTGTCATGGTATTAAGTGGTCTGTAATCACAATTTTGCTGACGAAAATGCCATAGAACAGTTGAATCATGAGTTGGGTTAAGGGATTCAGCGATTCATGCTTAACCAGGTGGAGTAATTAGCCTTATCGCGATTAACCCTGATTTTGCTGATCCAACCCAGCCTACGAGGGAATTTAACCTCGTCAAGATATGCTCCCTCTATATATAACGAGATGAGAAGGCAGAACTGACAATGTTAGATTCGCGATAGATGGGATATTGCCGATACTGCTGGCGAATCATGGATTCCCCCTTAAAAAAGGGGGCCAGGGGGTTGTTTTCCCATGAATCGTCGGCTACACTATTGAAGCTTTGCAGGCTGTTCATAGATTCTATACAACCCCCTGGCCCCCTTTTTTAAGGAGGAATACTAGGCATCATTACCCAGAACCGAATTCGCTAAGAGTATCATTCCTGTCCGGTCAGATAGCACGAAATATGCCAGGATGTTATGACACTGGATTTCCGGACGAAAAGTCTGTGCTTGGAAGGCGTCAGTGTGAAACGTGACGCCTTTTTAATTTGACATTAGAGTAATTAAGAGGTAAAATCTCCCTCGCGACATACTCTGAACGTGATATGGAGTAATACCTATTTTGGTTAGAAATGAGACTTACCCCACCTTCGGATCACCCCCATCCCAACCTTCCCCATCCCAACCTTCCCCATCAAGGGGGAAGGGGTTCTGGTAGTTGATCTGATAAGTATCATTTCAAACTACAATCTGATAGGCGCTATAAAACGAAAAATGAAAACAACCACGGAGATGCAGAGGACACAGAGAATTGCAGATCTGAAAAGGGGAGGGGAACACAGAATCTTCTTTCTCCTTGTCTTCTCTGTGCTCTCCGTGCCTCTGTGGTGAAATTTTTTACAGCGCCATCTGATAAGTATTGTTTCAAACTATAGGAGGTATGAGTTACCTTATCGCTCCATCAGGAGGTGTAAAGTGGTGAGCATATCTAGTAATGCTTGGGCTTATGGCGTATCGAACATAACGCTAAACCGAAGAAAGGTCTTAAAATGAAGCAGCACTTTTTATCATTTGCCGTTCCTTTTCTGTTTATATTCTTTACTATTGTGCCTTGCTGGGGAACTATAGATGTGGATATTGCCATTTCTACCCAGCCCAACTGGATTACGCAGCAGGCGGCCGACCGGGAGGCGAACGAGATAGTCAGTAGAGTCAGGAATAGTGTCAATGACATCAGGACCTTCACAAAGGATCAGGAGAGCCAACTGGCAAGCTGGGTGCAGGCCCACACCAGCAATAGCCAGCTTGACATTCTGATACTATTCGGTGTGTTTCCCAACAGCATATATCCCAGCGGCAACAAGCAACCCGACGGTTCCATCGCGGAGAAGTTTCTGGAAGCCGGTAATATGATTATAAACACAGCGGATTATATGTTCTATATTCCCTACAACAGTGAGTGGGGGATTCGGAACATGATGGATCTCCCGGATGTAACTATGTGGGCGGGGGGTGACATGAAAGTTACATCTTCAGGCAGTCAATATTTGCCCAGCCTGAAGTCCTACCGTACTACCAGAGCATTAGACCTCAGAAAGATCAAGTCCCCCTGGACGGTAGAAACTGTTTTCGCAAAGAATACTGAAGGCACGCTTGCTGAACCGGTTGTCGTTCGCGATACTGTTACAGGCGGCCGGCTTGCCATATTCTACCAGTTGGAGAATAATGATGATACTCCAAGAGGCGAAGTGATAAGCGAGTTTATCCTGAACTGGCTGCCGACAGTAGCCGGTGGGACTGTTGAGCCTGGCAATGGTGATGTAACTCCGCCAGTTACTCCTGGTGAATTTGTGTTAATGGGAACGGATCCGGACGAGGATACTCTGGGGATCCTGGCAGATATACACCAGGTCTTTGCCGCCTCTGATGCAAGCCAGGTTGAATTCAAGGTCACCACATACAGAAAGTGGGGGGAATACGCGGGCTTCTGTGTGAATATCGACGTAGACCAGAATCCAAACACTGGCGATCCTGTAAACGGCGCGGATTATTCGGTATACGCCTATCGCGAAGGCGGTACTCCCTTCGGCGTGCTGTGGTTTTACGATCCAGGTCAAAGGGATTACGTCAATACAAATGCAACGCTTGGTGGGTCATTCGATGCTAACAGCGATGTCTTTCGGGTCAATGTTAATCGGAGTGACATAGGGGACCCGGACGCGATAGATTTTGAAGTCTGGATCATGGAGGGAGATCTGCTGTATGATGTTGCTCCCGAAGTGGGCTTCTACACCTATGAGCTGGATGGAACCGGACCTGTAGTCCCCCCAGGTCAGGGGATAGTCATTGATTTTGAGGATGGCAGCCTTAGCGACTGGCAGGTTGTGGATGAAGCGGACCTCAATCCATCAAACGGGGGTACTGCGCCCAGTTCCTGGCAGATCAGGGATAGTCGAATGGGGCTGGACGGCAAGGCGCTCTATCAGGGAGCGAATACCTATGGCGATAGAGCCGGCACTTGCGCTATTGGAACCTTTATAATATACAAAGCTCAACAGTTCACCAACTTTATCTTGGAGGTGGACGTAGTTACTACAGACAATGATGGTATGGGTTTGGTCTGGGCATATACAGGTACGGACAGGCACTACCGGGCCTTCATGCTCAACGACTCCACCTGGCCCACAAACCCGGCAGATGGCCGGAAAGGGCCTTTCGCGAAGGTTGAAAAGCGCATCAGCAATAGTGCACCATTTTACCAGCATCTATCATCAAACTCAGGGCAAGCTCCGTACCCCGTAGGTGAGAAGCACCACTGGAGGCTTAGAGTAGATAATGGTGTTTTCACCTTCAGCATTGATGGAGGAAGTTGGCAACTCTATCCGCAGGATCACTCATATAAGACTGGCTATGTGGGCCTCATGCTTGCTGCACAGGCAGGGGTGGAGTTCGATAACTTCACCATCACCCCCCTCGACGGTGGTACAACCCCGCCTGAAGACACAACTCCACCGGTTATCACATCAGGCCCGTTAGTTTCTAACGTTACCTCCAGTTCTGCATTGGTATCATGGAGCACCGATGAGGCAAGCGATTCGGTGGTGCAGTATGGCAAAACATCCTCGTATGGTTTGACGGCAAGAGGAGCCGATGATGTCAGGGAGCACTCTGTCCTGCTGACTTCTCTTTCGCCGGATACTACTTACTACTACCGCGCTGGCTCCACCGATTCAAGCGGAAATACTGTCTGGAGCATTCAGAGATCCTTCAAGACAAGCGCCCAGGGTGTTATTCCACCCATAGGCCAGGGCGGCCCGGTGATTTATCTTCCCTTCAACGAAGGAAGCGGTAGGACGGCAGCGGATGCTACTTCTAATGGAAATAACGGCACGCTTCAGGGCAACGTCACGTGGGTAAATGGCAAATATGGCAAAGCTATTTACATCAATGAGGATTCTGCCGATAACATGGTCGTTGTCAGGGATAGCAGCGCCCTGGACGTTACTGATGAAATGACAATGGCCGCGTGGGTCTACGTTGAGTCAATACCCAACCTCTGGAGCGTGATCGCAATGAAAGATGGAAGCTATATGCTTCATATACAATCGCACCAACCCAACTTTGACGTGGGGCTGGTTCTTAATGTGAATGGATCCATTGGCGCGTGGCCAGACTCGTCAGTGGCAGAAGTATCTATGAATCAATGGCATCATGTAGTGGGCGTCTACGATGGAGATAAGCAGTATACCTATATAGATGGCGAGTTAAAGGGTACCTCTGCGAAGAAAGGAACCATTGATGTTACAGATTCTGATCTGGTCATTGGGCATGACAGTCGCTCCTGCTGCAACTATAGAAAAACAGCGCAGGTCATCGATGAGTTTATGATATTCGACAGGGCTTTATCCCAGGCAGAAGTCACGCAGATCATGGGGGGAACCATCCCATCTGACCAGCCTCCTGATGGAACCCCAAGCATAACTGCATCCCCCAGCAGTGTCAAACCCGGCGAGGATATTTCTGTATCCTACTCTAACGCTCCGGCCGATCCCGACGGTTGGATCGGGATCGGCATGTATCCGTCAGGAGTATCGAACGAGGAATGGCTCACGTGGAGATTTCTACTTGGCGAAGAGAGCGGCACGCTTACCTTCAAAGCTCCTGCGGAAGCCGGAAACTACGAATTCCGTATGTTCGATAATGACAATTATGATCCTTCTCTCGCTACAAGCAATACGGTCGCGGTGAGCGCTTCGCCGGTTAGCACAAGAAGCCTGGTTATCCCGGAAGTTGCCGCCGAGTCTGGAGAATCAGTGACCGTTCCTATAAGTATTGATGATGCTTCGGGTCTCGCCGGCGCCGACATTACGGTGACTTACAACAGCAGTATACTCACAGTTGACCAGGTGAAGTCTACGACGCTGTCTGCCGGTATAAACCTGGTGCCAAATACCAACACTCCGGGGAAGATCATCCTGCGAATGGCAGGAAGCGCTATCACCAGCGGCAGCGGCGCATTGGTGGATATGATATTCACAGTTAGCTCCAGCATTTCAGAAGATACGGAAACTCCAGTCAGCTTTGAGAGTGCTGAAGCTTACGATGCTAATGGCCAGAATATCCCCGTAAGCACCCAGAATGGTAAAGTCAAAATTACCTCCCCTCGCAAAAAGGGAGACGTGAATAACGATAGAAAGATAAACGCTGCTGATGCCATACTGGCACTGCGCATTTCAGCCGAACTTAAGCCGGCGACGCCGGAGGAGTTCTGGGCTGCGGACATGAACGGCGACGGTAAGGTGGGGTCAAACGATGCTATACTTATCCTCCTGGAAATTCCGAAGTCATCAGCGCCAGGGAGGGAATTCATTGCGTCCGGTGGCAGGAATACCCGCGTCGCCCTTGGTGAAGCGCATGGCATAGCCGGCGAAAGCATAACTGTGCCGCTGAGAGTTGATGATCCCGACATCCTTGCAGGTGGGGATATATCTATTGCTTACGATAGCTCAGTGCTTCGCGCGGTTAGCGTATCATCCGGGAGCGATATGCTGATGGAAGTTAACCTCGCTGAGCCCGGGTTAGTCCACATTGCGTTCGCGAATTCTGGCGGATTGGATGACGATGCAATAGCCGCGTTGGAATTTGAGATAATAGCTGATGACGTTTCCCCGCTGGCACTTCGGGACGTGGAGCTTTATGGGGGTGATGCGCTTCCCATAGATGTGAGGAAGATAGACGGTCAGTTCGCCTCCTGGGCTATACCTCCGGAGCACAATGCGCTGCTACAAAACTTCCCCAATCCTTTCAATCCTGAGACGTGGATACCGTATCAGTTGAAAGAGGATGGCGAAGTCACGATTCGCATCTATGACGCAACAGGCGGTTTGGTGAGAGGACTCGAATTGGGGCATAAATCCGCCGGTCTCTACGTGAGCAGGGATAGGTCAGCCTACTGGGACGGCAGGAATGAGACTGGTGAGCCAGTAGCTTCAGGTGTGTACTTCTACACCATCCAGGCAGGCGAGTTCGCCGCCACAAGAAAAATGATAGTTGCCCGCTAGCCCGGGCGGAAATGGCAATGAGAACGCCTCTTGAGATGTCAAGAGGCGTTCTTTATCTCGATCCGGATTATGCCAATTCCGTAAATGGACGTACATCCTTCAGTGTTTTTTGTCAAACCACTGGTCGGGGCTTCCTTTATACTCCATTAGCTCGATGACTGCGCCATCCTCTGCTTGATAAAACCCAACTCGGAGAAAATCGCCGACATCGAATGGTTCTAGGAGAACTTTCATCTCCGCGGCTGTCTCTTCTATATTATCCACCCTGTAAGCTACATGAGGACATTCGCGAACCGGGCCAGTCACCGGACTGTCCGGTTCGTAGCGCAGCCATTCTATTCTGAAGGGATGTGACTTTGGATCAGTCACCCAGACTTTTGTGGCCTCCACAAAATTCTCATCGGCTTTAGATTTAGTTGCTATCATTCCTACATGGTCAAATTCCATAGTCTTCCTCCATTTTAAGAATTGCACCAATTGAATATTGCTAATGCGAATATTTTTGTCAGATCTATCAGACTCTCAATAGAGATAAATTCATCAAGCGCGTGGGCATTTGCACCTTCAGGACCAAGGCAGATGACCGGCGTATCGCCGAACTTGTTGAACAAGAAGGCGTCGCATGGAAAAGGCGCGCCCTTAACTTCCGCTTTTCTCCCGGTGACTTTGTGAAACGAACTTTCGATTTCTTTCACAATCGGGTGGGAAGCACTGATCTCCGTAGGCTCTACGTACCGGAATCTCTTCTCATAACGAGGTGGGTTCTTTTTCAGTTCAGGATCTGTTTCGATCAGTGAATCCATGAAGTTGAAGAACTCCCTGTCAATTTGCTCTTCTGTCGTTGGGGGGAATGTCTGAAGGCCCACCAGCAGCCAGCAATCGGCAGGTATACCTAAAGCGCCATGTTCCTCGACCTCCCCTGCCTTCAGTTTCTTGATGATCACAGGCAAGGGATCCGGCACATCCTTATACAAAGGATGAACATCAGAGCTTTTGAGCCGTATCTGTTCAAGAAGCCTCATCCCTTTGATAATAGAGGCCATTCCATAAACAGGGTTAATCCATTCCCCGGAAGTATACGGCATACCTGAACTGCCCTGAATGATGACCTTGAAGTTCTGATCGCCACGCGTGGCAGGACAGATAACCATCCCCGTTGGTTCGGGGATAATAGCCGCATCCGCCTTATAGCCTTTCAGAATCGTCGCCAGCGTGCCATTCGCTCCGCCATACTCTTCATCCACCACACTTTCCAGTATGACATCGCCTTTCAGCTTTATACCCGACTCCTTCAGGAATTTTACTGCCATAAAGCCAGCGGCCAGGCCACCCTTCATGTCGAAAGTACCGCGTCCATAGATATTGCCATCCAGAATCTCTCCGCTGAAAGGCTCACTTTTTACCCAGGGCATCGGCTCTTTGGGGGAGGTATCGGCATGGCCGGAAATTATGATTGATTTCCCGCCGCCTTCGCCTTTCCATACGCCTACGACATTTGGACGGTTTTCATAATTCCTACCTGCCAGAAAAGCAGGATGCTCTGTCAGCCCTTCCACGTCCGTTGGGAGGAAAAAGTCTACATCTAACCCGACATTATCCAGAAAATCGATTAGAAATTCCTGACACTCTTTTTCAAAGCCAAAAGGAGGTACGTTTTCACTCGGAATCTGAACAAGCTGCTGAGTGAACTGAACAATCTCCTCGGAAGACTGGCTGATCCGCTCCAATACATTCTCTATCATAAATACCTCCCACCTCACGCTGGCGCGGCCAGATTCCTAGACACGGAGACTCTGTTCTGCAATGCCGCTTTATTTCGTGATTATTTCTCTCCTGTATGTAGTTAATTCCCTGACGCCCGTTTCCGTGACAACGATGCCGTCCTCATACCTGAGTCCTATTTCCCCATCGGATAACCAGATGTCAACATTAAAGACCATGTTCGGCTGGATTGTTATTCCTGTTTTATCATCTACCCACGGCCCTTCACATTCCTGCATTCCTGTGCCATGCGCCGGCCCATAGAGCGCAAACTCGCCATAGCCGTATTTGCCGAGGATTTCACTGAATATCCTGTAGACTTCCGCCGCTTTCACGCCGGGGCCTATATTCTTGATAGCCTTTTCTTCAGCTTCAAGCCCGACTTCCATCAATTTTCTGACCCCATCTGGCGGCGAACCGATGACGAATGGGCGGCACATGTTGCCACAATATCCCTTATACTTTGCTCCTATGGACATCTGCACCAATTCATTGCGTTCAATCTTCTTGTCTGTGGAGCGGCAGAGGCTCAGTCTGGTATTGGGGCCAGAGCAAACCCAGATTGGATAAGAGGTGCCCTCAGCTCCCATAGAATACATGACGCATCTGGCTTTAGCCTCGATCTCCCACTCCGTCATTCCCACTTCCGCATATTCCAGAGCGGCCTTAACAGATTCCTCTGTGATTCTGTAGGCTTCCTCAAGGAGCTTTATCTCATTTTCACTCTTGACGCTCCTGACCTTCAGGAGCAAATCATCAGCCGGAACGATTTCAGCTCCGCCGATTGCCTTTTTGAGATCCTCAAAGATGGGATTGGGAAAAATGTTTGATCCGGCAAGGCCTACTTTTGAAATCTTCTGGCCCTTGAACAGTTCCTCAATCAAGTCTGAAAAATTGATTTCATTGACCTTTGGAACCCACTCAGGCGCTGAGGTCTCAACGAACATTGGGTGGACTCTAATGTTATCTATCTTTGAGAATTCCTCAGCGAATTCCAGTGATTCAGGCCCGCCGGTAAGAAGAAGAGCTTCCCCCTCGGCAGGAATGGCTGCGCCAGCAAAGTCAAAAAAAGGCCAGAAGTCCGCAAGATACCTCGAATTTGCTGACTCGCACTCTGAGGAATAAACTACAATCAGATCAAGCCCTCTATCTTTCATTTCTTTCTGCACGTTTTCAATTCGCTTCCGGTACTCTTCTTTTGGGATCATACTTATCCTCCTTGCATCTATATCAGGTTTTTGGCGCGTCTATGAAGAGTTTGCAGAAGGCCCTCAGAGCTTCACTATCTGCCCCTTCGCCGCTGACTCCTCAGCCGCCAGACAAGCTCGCGTTGCCTCCAACGATTCTTCTGGCGTGATAATTGTAGCCTTCTCACCTTTCGCAACACAGTTGACAAAGTAGGTTAGCTCATCCCTGAGCGCACCTGCGCGCAAGCCGTGCAACTGCGGCCAGTAGGTTGTGTCCGGCGCCCGTCCGCCATCTTTGTCGAAAATCCAGAAGTTCGGGAAAGTGTCATGGATCTGTATAGACCCTTCTGTACCGATGATCTCCATCCGCTCGTCAATCTGGAATGTCGTATTATCGGGTAAAAACCAGATGTTCTCACACACACCAATAGCGCCTGTGTCGAAACGATACATTGTCCAACCTATATCTGGATAAGGCAGATCCCGCACAGACAGAGATTGCGCATAGACAGTTTTGACCTTAAATCCCGTATACCAGAGCATCAGATCTGTGTCATGGACTCCATCCCCGATGATTGGGCCGATCTTGGAAAGCACCCCTTCTCCGACAGAAGCCGGAATGTTGCGGCGAGCATACATGGAAACAACCTCGCCAATCTTGCCCTCGCTAATCTCTTGCTTTGCCGTTGCATATCGGGGATTGAACCGGCAGATGTGCCCGACCATGAAACATTTATCAGACGCATTTGCCGCTTTAACCATAGCTTCACAGTCAGCGACGGTGGAAGCCATCGGCTTTTCAACAAAGACATGCTTTCCTGCCGCAAGCGCAGCCAGCGTCGGGGCGGCATGTTGATCCCACATCGTCACAATACTCACAGCCTCGACATCAGGATTAGCCAGCAAATCGTTATAGTCTGTGTAAGTATGTTTCACATCAAAGCGTTCCGCCAATTCCTTCAATCGTGATTCGGTGCGCGTGCACAGGGCGTATAATTCAACTTGCGGAATGCCAGAGAGCACCTCACAATGCTTCTGACCAAACCATCCCAAACCAATAACGCCGATTTTCACCTTTTCCATGGTCTTTGTCCTCCCTTTATCACCAGTCGGGTCGAGAGCAGGCGCGCCAGTTTAGGCCGAAGCTTGTGTTCGCTGTTATCTCACCTTTTCGTCTGTGAGTGTCACCGTATCTCGACCATGCCACGTTTCCTACTCCCGCCACATCAAACGCAGCGTGCGGATTTCCCGCACTGCGCTTACCTAACAACTTCTCATCAGTTGATTTAGTAGTCTTTTGGGTTACGATTACCGGTCATTATAGCAGAAAGTGCCAATGCAAGATACAGAAAAGAGAAGTCTGGAGGGAAAATTCTCTGAAAAGGTCGAGTTTCAAGCGGATCTCATTCCTTATGGCGTCTTATCGCAGCTACAGTTCTGCTACCCCTATTATCAGAAGAGTCGAGGACTGTATGAGCAGCGTCCGACCACAGGCTGGGCTGTATACGCTCCGGGAGGCCCAAGCGATATGATATTCATGAAGCCCGGGTATGGTTACTGGATAAGTGCTATAACATTCTAGTATATTTCATGCTATCTTACGGGACAGGAATGTCCCGTTGGTTTCCGGACGAAAATTTTATGCTTGGAACTCCCACTTTATACTTGGCGTTAAGACTTCAGTGTGGTAAAATAGATATAAATGCATAGCAGTTAGATTGGGAGTTGGGTTGGGGGGTTAGCCGTTCATACGCAGTATATTAGACTAACCTGATTTTTGGCGAGCAACCGGGATTTTGCTGATTCAACCCAACCTACAAGGAGAGAGAGATGCTATGACCAGCAAATTGCAGTTACTGCCTGAAGACATATTGAAACGGCTGGATCAGCTTTCTGGACAGGTAGCACCACTGGCTGGATTGATCGCTTTCTGGCTTTTCGGCTCTTTCGCAAGAGGCGAAGCAACTCCTGTCAGCGACGTGGATCTGGCTTACCTGCCCGACGAAACTCTCCAGGGAGATGCCTTAGAATCCTTTGAGATGGCCCTTTATAACGACATCGTTAATACTTTGCACACGGATGAATTCAGTCTTGTTAATCTGCGCCACGTTTCCGCTTACTTTGCTTTCCAGGTGATTAATGAAGGCCGATTGTTGTTTTGTCGGGATGGAAGGATAGTCTCCGAGCTTGCTGAAAGTGTATATAATCAATCGCCGGACATTAGTTACCTGCGCCATGAGGGCAACGCTGATTTTCTGGAGGGATTTGATATGTCTCACCCGACCTTTGACAAAGAACGAATTACTGATTTCCTCCGTCTCATTAGCGCGGATTTAAGGGATCTTCGTGACAAAGCTCAGGTTGACATGGAAACCTATCTTTCCACCCGTGATCTTCAAGCCGTCGTGGAGCGGAGATTGCAGACAGCTATAGAAAGCTGCATTAATATTGGTAATCACCTCATCGCTCGCCTGGGTTTACGAACACCACAGGATTATAGGGATGTCTTTCGTATTCTAGGGGAATACCAGATAATTACCAGCCCCTTAGCCGAACAGATGATAGACATGGCAAGATTCCGCAACCTTTTGGTACATGTCTACTGGGAGATAGATCACCGTCGGGTCTATAGCAGCCTTTCAGATCGCCTTGTGCAATTGGAAGCGTTCGTCCTATCAATTACCCAATGGATCAAGGAGAGAGATTGAGAAAATAGAGAATCCCCCTAACCCCCTTTACAAGGGGGAAATTAGCGATCTCCAACTTTTCAGGGGAAAATGGCATTTCCCCGATGCTGGAAATAGTGTTTGTTACTCAAACAGAGCGTCAACAAATTCCTTTGATGAGAAATCTTCCAGATCCTCCAGTTTCTCTCCCACTCCCACCAGCTTCACGGGTATACCGAATTCATCCTTTATGGCAATGACTATGCCTCCCTTGGCTGTTCCGTCGAGCTTTGCCAGGGCAATCCCGGTTACCTCCACAGCATCGCTGAACTGTTTGGTCTGGGAAATGGCGTTTTGCCCGGTAGTGGCGTCCAGCACCAGCAGCACTTCGTGAGGCGCGCCAGGCAGGGCCCGGTCGGCTACCCTCTTGATCTTCTTGAGTTCCTCAATCAGGTTTTTCTTGGTGTGAAGCCGGCCGGCAGTGTCTATTATGACCACGTCAGCACCTCGGGCTACAGCGGCCTGTACCGCGTCGTATGCCACTGCCGCGGGATCGGAGCCGTCCTTGTGCTTGATGAGATCCAGACCACCGACGCGCTCGCTCCATATCTCCAGTTGATCCACAGCCGCGGCGCGGAACGTATCCGCAGCAGCTAGAACCACTTTTTTGTCGTCGCGTCTGAACCTGGCTGCCAGCTTCGCTATAGTTGTAGTCTTGCCTGTGCCGTTCACACCCAACACCATTATGACGTAGGGCTTATGAAGGTCAACATCCAGGCCATAATCCTCTTCGCCGAGGATCGCCAGCATTTCATCTTTCAGCAGTTCAAGCACAGAGCCGGGTGTCCCTTCCAGTTTCTCTTGTTTTACCCTCTCGCGCACCCGGGAGATGAGCTTTATAGCAGTATTTACACCTATATCTGATTGGATTAGTATTTCTTCCATCTCGTCCAGAAGTTCCGGGTCTATCTTCTCCTTCCGTCGAAGCAGATTTCCTATTCGATCGCGCAGGTTGGATCGGGTTTTCGATAAACCCATCCTCAGCTTTTTCGAGGATTCATCTTTTTCTTTTTTCTCGTTTATTTTTTCTTCTGTTTCTTTCTTTTTGAATATACGCAGCATTGCTTTTGACCTTCCTAAGTGTTTTGATCGGTAAGTGATATATGTTTTTCAGAATGGGCGGGTTTCTTCAATCAATCGGGCATTTTGAGAGAAGAAGAATCGCTATCTCTGTTACCAAGGGCGTTGAGCGTGACAAACGAAACCCGCCCTTACAAAAGTGCACATGGACACGACATGTCGTGTCCCTACGTCATAGACCATACGTTATTTGGCGATTGGATCACAAAGCTGCAAATTACTAACTGGCGATTTGCCTGACTTTCTGATCTTTGCCGCTCACACGCAGCGATACCAGCTTTGATACGCCGGATTCTTCCATGGTGACCCCGTAAAGAACGTCAGCCATCTCCATTGTGCTTTTGTTATGAGTTATGATGACGAATTGAGTATCTTTGGAGAATTCCTGCACCATATCGGTAAATCTTCCCACGTTCGCGTCGTCCAGGGCCGCATCTACTTCATCCAGGATGCAGAAGGGGCTTGGCTTGATCTTGAACAGGGCGAACAGAATAGCGATGGCTGTAAGGGACCTCTCGCCGGAGGAAAGCATGGATATGGCCTGGGGTTTTTTCCCCGGCGGCCGGGCGACGATGTCTATACCGGATTCCAGCACTTCATCGCCCATCATAACCAGCTCCGCATGTCCACCACCGAAAAGACTTTTGAACAGCTCCTTGAAGCTGGAGTTCACAGACTCGTAAGTCTCCCTCAGACGCTCGCGGGATTCTCTGTTAATCCTCTGGATGATTTTGTAGAGCTTATCCTTGCCTTCCAGCAGGTCATCCTTCTGAGCCACCAGCAGATCGTAACGTTCTTTCTGCCTGTTATATTCATCCACAGCCGTGAGATTGACAGAGCCCATCTTATCCATCCTGTCCCGCAATTCCTCCATTCTGCCAGTGAGTTCGTCTTCTGAGACCTTTTCCGCATCGTCCTCTTCGGAATTCTGCTCAGGATCTGCATAAGATTGCAACTCCTCGAGGGACACGCCGTACCTCTCGCGCATTTTGGAGATGAGTGAGTTTATATTCATCTGAAGCTCTGTCTTCTTCACTTCCAACTGATACTTGCCCTGGTTGAGCTGGTCCAGATCGCGACGATGCTCCCTGAGCGAGGCTTCTCCCTGTGCCAGATCCACCTGGGCCTTTTGCCGCTGAGAATCCAGCTTTGAGACTTCGCCTTCTACCTGAGACCTCTTTTGGAACAGTTCCTCCAGAAGATTTTCCTGAGCAGCTATCTTGCCGGCGATCTCTTTCTCCGTCTCTCCATCGGAAGAAGCGGACGTCTGACGTGAAGACAGAGCTTTCTGTAACTGATCCCGATCCTGCTCCAGAGAATTCAGCTTATCCGCCAGGCCTCTATCCTGCTGCCTCTTTGACGCCAGTTGAACTCTTACGTTGGTGCACTGCTGTATAACTGCGTCGCGCTGCTGGACTTTTGACTTTACCTCTGCCTGAAGGACGCCTATCTCTCTGTTGATCTCCTGGTTTTCCTCTTCCAGCTTCGCGGTATCCTGTGCAAGCTGCACCTTGTTTTCCTCCAGGGTCAGGATCTCCTTTTCCAGCGCATCGCGCTCCGATTCCACCACAGAGATCTCCTTCTCCAGGCGCGCCATCCGCTGTTCGCATTGTGACAGGTCCTTTTTCAGGCTTGTGTGACTTATTTGCTCCCTCTGCAGATCTCCGGCGATCTTCTCCTTTTCCTTTTGAAGAGAGGATACCTGAATAGTAAGACCATCGCGATCTTTGTGTAGACCAGCTAACTGCTCGTCCAGTTCGGCTACATCCTTTTCCAGATCGCCGATCTCCCTGGAGCGCCTCAGCAGACCTGCTCCCTCCGAGCCTATTCCTCCTGTTACCGCTCCAGAGGATGATACGATCTGGCCGTCCAGAGTTGCGAACCTGATCGGACAATGGTTCCCGTTGCTCTTTCCTGCAAGTTCAACAGCCGCATCCAGGTCTTCCACAATCATTGTGTTGCCCAGGAGATACTCCACTACAGGAGAGTATTGCTCATCGAACTCCACTGCCTGCGACGCGAGGGCTAATACGCCATCAGGAAGCAACGGGGGAGTGTAGGGACACGGCATGCCGTGTCCTGCGATGACGTCCAGAGGCAGCAGAGTCGCCCTTCCGCTTTTGTGATCTTTCAGGTACTCCACGGCAGCCTTAGCGTCTTCCATGGTCTCAGTCACGATGTCCTGAACGCTGTTTCCCAGGCTTGATTCCACGGCGGTCTCATAAAGCGGCTTCGTCCTTACTATTTCGGCGACGACTCCGCGTATCCCTCCCAGCGTGGCTTCGGCGTTCTTTTGGCCTTTTGATCTGCCCAGTATAGCCTTCACACCCGCGTTGTACCCTTCGTAGGCCTCCTGCAACTCCTGTAGAGATTGCAGCCGCGACGCTTTCGCTCCTCTCTTCTGCTCTATATCCCTGATATTTTTATCCAGAAGCGCTACCCTGGATTGAAGCTTTCCGATCTCTGAATTAACCTGTTTTTGCTTGATGTTCAGGTCATTTATCTCTTTCTCCCTGGCCTCGATCTCTCCTTGCAGCTTCGTCACGCTGGCTTCTAACTGGGTTTGCTCGGTACGGAAGCCCTCAGCGTTGGAATCCAGGCGATCAAGTCTGGTTACCAGATAATCCAATCTGCTATCAGTGGCGGAGAGTTCGTTCTGAGCTTTTGATTTCCTGTTAAGAGTGTCAATGGCCTGTGCCTTGAGTTCCTCAGCGTCTTTCTCAGCCAGCGCGGCGGCTTCGGTCAGCCTGTCAGCATCTTCCTGTGCCAGCTTCAATTCGCTTTCCTGACTGGATATGCTTTCGCCCAGCTTACCCCTTTCCACATTCACGGCTGCGATCTGCTTCTCCATGCCTTTCAACTGCTCTTTGAGTTTGCCCAGTTCTGTGATAGCCTGCTGCTGTCGCTGCTGAAGGTTTGTCCTCCGCTCTTTGAGTACGGCGATATTGCTCTCCGCATCCTCGATATCGCCTTGCGCCTTGCGCTCCTGCGTCCTTAGATCCGCCAATCTGCCCTCAGACTGTGTTATCTCCAGCCGGTGCTCTTCCAGTTCCGCCTCCAGTTTCTTAATGGCCGCTGAAATTGAGCGCATTTTGTCGTCTGAATCAGTTATACTGTCCTGTGCAGCTTTGAACTGGGATAACAGAACGCCATACTTACGGAGACTCAGCTTTGTATCCAGCTCTTTGAGTTCAGCCAGGTAGCCTTGATACCTTCTGGCTTTCGATGCCTGACGCTTCAAAGAGGATACCTGCCGCTCCAGTTCGTAAAGAATATCGTTGACGCGTACCAGGTTCTGCTCGGTGGCTTCAAGCTTTCGGAGGGCTGTTTTCTTTCGATGCCTGAACTTCGTAATCCCTGCCGCCTCCTCCAGAATCAGCCGGCGATTCTGGGGAGTGCTGTTGAGAATGAGGTCGATGTGACCCTGTTCCATGATAGAGTATGAGTTAACACCCAGGCCGGTGTCCATGAAAATTTCCTGGATGTCTTTGAGCAGACATCGGTTTCTATTTAGATAATACTCGCTCTCGCCGGAGCGAAAGAGCCTCCTGCTGACCTCGACTTCGGTGTAATCAACCGGCAGGATCTTATTAGAGTTGGATATGGTAAGGGATACCTGTGCCATGCCCAGGGGCCGGCGAGTAGAGCCGCCGTTGAAGATGACACTTTCCATCTTATCACAGCGCAGAGATCTTGCGCTCTGTTCGCCCAACGCCCATTTTATGGCGTCGCAGATGTTGCTCTTACCGCATCCGTTAGGCCCGACAATAGCCGTAGTGCCAGGCTCGAATACGACCTCTACTTTATCCGCGAAACTCTTGAACCCGGTTACCTCTAATTTACGAAAGTTCAAGGATTTCTCCTCCCTATTCTGGATAATCAACCTTGACCAGGTATAGCCCTTTGCCGGGCAAATTCGGCCCTGCAGCCCTCCTGTCTCTTGCTTCCATAATGTCCCGCATCTTTTCTGGAGGCATCTTGCCCTTCCCTATCTCCAGCAAAGTACCGGCTATGGCTCGAACCATGCATCTTAGAAACGCATTGGCTTCTATCTGAAAATGAATCAGCCGATGCTGGATGCTGGATACTTGCTGCTGGATGCCGGCATAGGTCACTGTGCGCGTAAAGTCTCGCACAGGGTCGCCAGTTGATGCAAAAGATGAAAAATCGTGTGTGCCCAACAACGCTTTGCATGAATCAGCCATGCTATCAACGTCGATGGAGTAGGTCACCTGATAAACATAGTTCCGCAAGAATGCGGACGGCGTCTTCTCGCTCAAAATTGTGTACCTGTAGGTTCTGCTGACCGCGCTGTAACGCGCATGGAAATCCTCTTCGACTTCCTGGACGTGCTTGATCACAATATCCCCGGGCAGGATGCTGTTTAAAGCCATCATGAACTCTTCCGGCGTCATTCTGGAGTCGGTTCTGAAGTTCGCCACCTGCCCTAGAGCGTGGACTCCAGCATCGGTTCTCCCCGCTCCGTATAGTGTCACATCGGCTTTTGTGATCGTAGACAGCCTGGATTCAAGTATTCCCTGAATCGTCTTCAGCCCGGGCTGCAACTGCCATCCGTGGTAGTCTGTGCCATCGTATTCAATTACCAGCTTTATGTTTCGCATCGAGACTATGCTGCTGTAGTGACAATGGGCCTTATTTTTTCTGCCCACCCCACGCCGGGAATAGGGTCTCCCGCTTTGACGAGATCCTCAACGTACAGCTCAACAGCTTCTTTTATATATTGAATGGCCTCCTCCCGGGTGTGTCCCCACGTATGGCATCCCTTCAGAGTAGGACAGTAAGCGTGGAATCTATCGCCGTCCTTTTCAACAACCACCTTGAACACGTGATCTGTTTTTTCCTCTTTCTCTTCCTGGGCCTCCATCTTAAATATCTGACCGCGCAACTCACTGACGAATCTGCCCACAGGTATAAACCAGGCCAGTTGGCCCTGTTCCAGCACAGTGTCCAGGGCTGTATCCCTGTCCCTGGTCAGGATGAAAACCGTACCCCCGTCCGTCAGAAATAGCAAATCCGACAGGGGTCTGTCAAGTTCAGGGAAATGGGTTCTCAGGAAATCCACGCTTTTCCTTATCTTCTGCAGCGATATTCCGCTGTCCCGGAGCTTCTTGGCAGTTCTCAGACATACCAGATCGATAAATGAGTACATCCTGGATGTGCCGGTTCCCCTTGCCCTGGCCACGGAAGGCTGTATAAATCCGCTGGAGTCCCAGTAATCCAACTGCCTGTATGATATACCGATAACTTTGCAGACTTCATTTGAAGTATAGCCGATCCTCATGTGTTTTCTCCCTTTCGTATTATAATAACATATATGTAATTATAATACAGAAAACACCCAAAAGCAAGCAGAAAATGAATAGTAAGAAGCAAATAAAATAACTGTTGACATGGATGTGATAAGGAGTTACAATATGTCGTTATTACAAATGGTTTTCTATGTTTCAGGAAGTTCCTTGTAGCTTAGGTCTGCTTTGGCCAAATGACAAAGCAATATTAGTGCTACTTTGCCATTTAGCATTTAGTGTAGCACAAAAGGAGGATTTCAATGACTTTGAGACGAGTTAGTTTAGGCTGCATTTTCAGTTTTATTGTCCTTGTCATCTGGAATGTGAATGCCGCAGAGGCACAGCAATTTGTCACTGATGGACTTGTGGCCTTCTGGACTTTGGACAGTGCCGATATCAATGGCGATGCAGTCAAAGATGTGTCTGGCAATGGCAACGATGCCACGATTATGGGCACATTGAACTCAGTCGCAGGAAAGATCGGCGAGGCGCTGGAATTCGATGGTGGAGAGAACTACGTCGAGATACCTGCACTGGGGGCATGGGAGCAGGCGTCTATCGAATGCTGGGCATATGCAGCGGATTTGGCGCCTTCATATCAAGGGATTATCTCCACCTGGCAGTGGGCTGCTGGTAAAGTGCACTATAAGTTTGAGGCCAGTCAGATACAGGTGGATAAGAATGACGGCGCTAAGATCGCATTCGACGCCGAAGTGGATACCTGGTATCACATTATTTACACCTGTGATACAGTGGCGGATGAACTCAAGCTCTACGTAAACGGCGATTTGGTCGCTGAGGGGACAGCGGGAGCTATACCCCAAAACATGGACGAGCGAAGGATTGGCAGCGAGCACGACGGAAGATATCTGACCGGGATGGTCGATGAAGTGCGCTTCTATGATCGGATCCTCAGCGCAGGAGAAGCAGAGCAAAACTTCAATGTGACGTCGAATCTTACAACGGCGGTGGATTCCACAGGTAAGCTTGCGACTTCTTGGGGCCATATCAAATAACTGCCGACATCTATTGACACCTACCCAAACTAGTACTTAGACTCAATGAATATTGACAGATTCCCGCGAAAGCGGGAATCCACCATCTGTGAATTTTGGGTGCTCAAAGATACGGACCAGTGATAACAAGAGGGGGAGTGAAGATGTTTGCTAAGCTATTCTCTATAATCCTCGCATTGATGTTTTTGGCAGCTACAGTACAGGCTCAGGAGTTTGTCACAGACGGCTTAGTCGCCATGTGGACTCTGGACAAAGCAGATATTGACGGCGATATAGTCAAGGATGCGTCCGGCAATGGTAATGACGCCACAATTATGGGCTCCTTAGACTCTGTCGAAGGAGTGATCGGCGAAGCGCTGGAATTTGCAGGCGCTGCGGAAAATTATGTTCAGATTCCTGCGCTTGGGGCATGGGAGCAGGCTTCTGTGGAATGCTGGGTACTCACGAAGGATCTGGCGCCCACATATCAGGGGATCATCTCTACCTGGCAGTGGACTGCTGGCAAAGTCCATTTCAAGTTTGAGTCCAGTCAGATACAGGTGGATAAGAATGACGGCGCTAAGATCACGGCCCCCGCCGAGATAGATACCTGGTATCACGTTATTTACACCACTGATACGGGGGCAAATGAACTCAAGCTCTACGTAGATGGCGAACTGGTTGCTGAAGGAACGTCAGGAGCGGCACCTGAGAATATGGACGAGCGAAGGATCGGCAGCGAGCATGATGGAAGATGGCTGACCGGCATGGTCGACGAGGTTCGTATCTACAATCGCGTTCTGGAGCTGGAGGAAGTCGAACAGAATTTTGCGACGAAATTGAACAGCTTCGCGGTGACATCTACAGGTAAGCTTGCTGCTTCGTGGGGTAAGATCAAAAGCTTGGAAGATTAAAGGTTTAATAGGCGGGAACTTTCATTCATGAAATATTCTCCGCCTTTCTCGATGAGTTTGAACTGCGCCGCTGGCCAGTTAATTCTGCGGCGGCTCTTTACGGTTTAGCATTAGTTACCACAGCTATTCTGGCGCTCTTTTCCATATTATAGGAAGCGATTTACCATATTACCTTGACTTTATCACATTCCTTTGTAGCCCAACTTTCTGAGTTGGCTCTTTACTAGCAAGCCAGGATAGAATCCTGGGCTACTCTGGCTAATTGACAAAGTAATACTAGAAAGCGTTTGACTTAAGAGGATTCTGATTGAGGAGGTGATTGGTGAAACTGTAAGATTAGCAGAGCCAAAAGAATTTATGAAACTTGCTTGAGCTAATCCGGGGCATATAGAGCCTGATGTTGCTTCTAACGAAAGGAGTTAAGACTCAATGAAAGTACTTGTAGTGCTGTCGGCTATTGCTTTAGTATTGGGATTCACCCCAATGTTGCTGGCCGGCAATCTCTGGCAGGATAATTTTGACGATAACGGTCTGGACGCTGCCTATATAACTCCCAGTGGCGGTAATGGAGCAGGAGATCCTGAATGGGTTGAGGAAGAGGGAGTGGCAAAGCAGATACAGCCCAAGCCTGGTGATCCTACATACCTGGCTGTTGAATTGGATAGGGACATAAACTTCTGCGGTCAGTTGGCGAGGATCCGGTTCGATGAATGGCAAGACCACGACCGTTCCCGCGCTGGAGTTGGCTTCTGGTTAGATCCTGCTGACAAATATAACGGGTATACCACCGTTATCCATAATAGTCTGACTACCGGAAATTACCAGTTCCTGAACGATGCACGGGCTTGGCATGGTACCCAGGTTAACTTCGACACCGGCGGAGTTGATTCGTGGTTCTGGATGAGAGCCGAGATCAACTTTGATACCAAGATTATGGTAGGCAAAGTCTGGGTCGGCAGTCTGGCGGACGAACCGGCAGATTGGATGAACGAAACGGACTATACAACATACGGTGGGGTAAGATCACCTAGCAGATGGGTCGGATTGAACGGCGGCGCTGGCACTGCCGATGGATTTTCCAAGGTATCGTTTGACGATTGGGTTGTCTATGATGCCGGTGGCGAGAATTTAGCTGTCGATTCTAAAGGAAAGATTGCCCTTTGTTGGGGGGCTATCAAGAAGTAGTCGTTTGCTTTTTAGCGATAAACCTAAAGTAATTAAGGAGTAAAGCATAATGAAGAGATCTGTTTTACTGGTAGCTATCACAATGATGTTAGTGTCTGTTCCCGTTCTGTACGCGGCCAACTTGTGGCAGGATAAGTTTGACGATGGCAGTCTGAACGCTGCCTATATAACCCCCAGTGGCGGCAATGGAGTAGGGGACCCTGAATGGGTTGAGGAAGGTGGAGTGGTAAAGCAAATCCAACCTAAGCCCGGTGATCCTACATACCTGGCCGTTGAGTTGGGTAATGATATAGAATTCTGCGGTCAATTGGTGAAGATCCGT
>Ga0114922_10001148_pt1 | contig 25323 bp, 23 predicted proteins | sample AartaG_FD_100975 | JGI IMG/M metagenome (GOLD analysis project Ga0114922, IMG submission 100975) | Deep subsurface microbial communities from Aarhus Bay to uncover new lineages of life (NeLLi) - Aarhus_00045 metaG | ecosystem: Environmental > Aquatic > Marine > Oceanic > Sediment | place... | reverse complement strand
CAATTCTGAAAGTTCTGGAAGAGGGATATTCTCACGCAGTAAATTATCAGGTAATTTGGTCTCTGGAACATCTAAAGATGGAAACGTGATGCCGAATCTTCCTTCTGAGGAAAGCTCATATACAGTTGGTTCAGACACTGGTTACCTCCCGAAGAGATTTCACGAAGAAGTCAATGTCTTCTCTTGTGTTCTGCTCAGTAGCAGCAATGAGTAATTGATTCTTTCTAGAAGGATAATCAGATTCTAGATTATAACCAGCAATAATTCCTTCTTCTAAAAGACAATTCTGTATTTCCTTAACATCAGATGGACACTGAATTACAAATTCATTGAAAAAAGGTTGTTCATTAAGTACTCTAAAGCCTTTTATCCCCTCTATTTGGGAAGCTGTATAATGCGCTTTTTGATAGCATTGACATGCTACTTCTTTTAACCCCTGTTTTCCTAATAAACTAAGATAAATTGAAACCGCTAGTGCATTTAATCCTTGATTTGTGCAAATATTGGATGTGGCTTTTCCGCGCCGAATATGTTGTTCCCTCGCTGTAAGGGTTAGAACATAACCGCGTTTTCCATCTTCATCCTCAGTTTCCCCCACGATCCTGCCTGAAATTTTTCGGATTAGTTCCTTTCGGGTAGTGAAAAACCCTAAATATGGACCGCCGAAATTTAAAGGTAGCCCAAGCGATTGTCCTTCTCCAACGATGAAATCAGCATTCATGTCTGCGGGTGACTTAAGCATGCCCAATGCAATTGGGTAAACAATAGTTGCAAACAAAGCACCGTTTTCATGTGCAAAAGAAGAAACTGGTGAATAGTCCAAAATATTTCCTAAAAAATCAGGATATTGCACCATAACCAACGCAGTCTTAATATCCACGAATTGTTTGATTGCGTCTATAAAATCTTCAGGCTTTGAAATGTCAGGTATACGAATTTCAATTTCGCTAATTGCTTGAAGATAAGTTTTTATGGTTTCTAGATAATGCGGGTGAATGAAGGGGGAAAGGATAATATTTCCACGTTTTTTCCGAAAGTGATAGTATGCGGAAATACATGTTTCAGCGGCTGCTGTAGCACCATCATAATGAGACGCATTGCTAACTTCCATACCAGTTAGGTTAGCAATCAAAGATTGAAATTCAAAGATTGCCTGCAACGTTCCTTGAGAAATTTCAGCCTGATAGGGTGTATAAGCCGTAAAAAAATCACCGCGTTGGATTAAATGATCCACTGCGGCAGGGACGTAATGATGATAAGCTCCAGCTCCAAGAAAGCTAACCATCTCCTCGCAGGAATTATTCGCATCTGCGAGCATGCTCATTTGTTTATAAGCTTCCATTTCTGATATGCCTTCTGGCAAATTGAGGATAGGAAACCTTTTCGATTCAGGTATATCCGTAAAAAGATCTTTTATCGAATCTTTTCCAATCGTTTTTAGCATTGCCTGACGTTCTTTGTCAGTATGCGGAATGAACATTAATGCCTGCTTTCACATAAATCATCGTATCCTTTAGCATCGAAAAGTTCATCTAATTCTGAAGGATTGTTTAAATCAACCTTAAATAGCCATCCATTTTCATAGGGGTCTTCATTTAATACTTCAGGAGTATCTGAAAGACTTTCATTTACTTCAATAACCTTGCCACTGATCGGGCTATTTACATCGGCAGCAGCTTTTACTGATTCAATTATAGCTAAAACTTGACCCTTCTCAATTAATTCTCCTGGCTCTTTGTTGAACTCAATATAGACGATATCAGAAAGCTGGTCCTGCGCAAAATCTGATATTCCAATTGTTGCTGTATTTCCATCAACTTTTACCCACTCATCTGTTTTAATAAATTTAAAGCCATTTGGTGTATTCATTTTTCTCCTTCTTCTAATTAATTATATTTGCCAGATAAATATATTGATTCAACTGCCCTGTTTTCATCCTGAGAAATTCGATCATTTGAGTTTACCTCTTTGGCGTCAAATGACATTCTCAAGATAATTCAAAAATAGATCCTTTTTACCCGAGATTTTCCTTCTCAATTTCAGAAAACTTACCCCTTCGGTGCCGATTAGTCGAATCTCTTCCTACTTGTATGTTAGATTGTAAATAAATTTTATTGGGCAATTTGCATTAAGTCAAGTTCTATGAAATTAATGTATAATTCTTCAAATACTAGTGAAAAGGTAGCGCCTGATTTTGTATAACAGATACAAAATGACGAGGAGAGGGTTCTCTACTGCAGAGCAGAGTTAACTGATTGCAGCAATTAATCAGGAAAATCGAGAGTTCGGCGGATGCCCTCCAGGTGAAAATTCCTGACCTTTTCTTTAAACTCAAGAAGCAATTAAAGCCGTTTTTTATGATGGCTATGCCTTTTTGTGGATCAATACACTTGGAGGTTTAAATGTGCGGCATAGTAGGATACATTGGCAACCAGAATGCAACACCAATCATTTTAGAGGGATTAGAAAAATTAGAATACCGTGGTTATGATTCCGCAGGAATCGCTGTTATTGAGGACAATAAAATCGAAATAAGGCGAGATTCAGGAAAAATTTCTCGGTTGAAAAACCTTGTCAAAGATCAACCAGTTATTGGCAGCCCTGGTATAGGTCATACAAGATGGGCGACACATGGTGAACCAAGCGAAAAAAATGCCCATCCGCATATTGGATACAACGGAAAAGTTGTCCTTGTTCATAACGGTATTGTTGAAAATTACCTTGAAATAAAAAAAGAGCTTCAGGATGAGGGCGTGCAATTTATATCAGATACAGATACAGAGACAATTGTTCATTTGATAGAGAAGCATTTAGATGCTGGTTATTCCTTTGAAGAGTCTGTGCGGAAAACGCTTAAACGAATAAGAGGAGCCCATGGGATTGTTGCCATTTCAACAAGTGATCCAGAAAAAATAATTGCGGCAAGAATAGGCAATGCGGGGGGAGTTGTAATTGGGTTAGGTAAGGGAGAAAATTATATTGCTTCTGATATTCCAGCGATCTTATCCCACACAAATAAAATGGTGTTTCTTGATTCAGAGCAGATGGCTGTAATAACAAGGAATGATGTGTGTATTACCACAATAGATGGAAAAACTATCAAATCTAAGGTTGAGACAATAAATTTGGATCCTGTTTCAGCCGTAAAAGGTAATTACCGCCATTTCATGCAGAAAGAAATTCACGAACAAGTAAGGTCTACAACTGATACTTTAGCAGGGAGAATAGATTTCAATCATGAAAAGATTATTCTCCCAAAATTGAATATTAAAAAGGGCTTTGTACAAGAGATCAACAACATAAAGATTGTCGCGTGTGGTACTGCTAATCATGCTGGCATGGTAGGAAAATATCTGATCGAGGAAATTGCAAAGATACCTGTAGAGGTTGATATTGCCTCCGAATTTCGCTATAGAGATCCAATAATAAACAAAAGTACCGTTGTGCTAGTGATCAGTCAATCGGGGGAAACAGCCGATACTCTTGCCGCAATGGAAGAGGCAAGAAGTAAGGGCGCGGTAGTGTGGTCTATTGTTAATGCGATCGGATCTCAGGCTATGCGGCTAGCAGATGGCTATATTTCTATGCAGGTTGGTCCTGAAATTGGCGTAGCATCCACAAAAGCATTTACTGCCCCTTTGATTGATTTATATCTCTTAGCAGTAATGCTAGCTGACATGAAAGGTTTGCTCAGCATAAAGCAAAGGAGGGGTTTGATTGGGGATATTAGTAAAGTCCCCGATCTGGTTTCAACTTGCTTGAATAGAGAAGATGACGTGCTTCAAGTAGCCAATAATTTAAAAGATTATGAGCATATCCTATATTTAGGTCGTGGGATTAATATGCCGATCGCGTATGAAGGCGCCTTGAAATTAAAGGAGATTTCATATATTCATGCTGAGGCATATCCAGCTGGAGAAATGAAGCATGGGCCGATAGCATTGATTGACAAGAGAATGCCAGTCTTGGCCATTATGCCGAAGGATAAATGGTATGAAAAAATGCTCAGCCAGGTGGAGCAGGCAAAAGCTCGTGGTGGAAAAATGATCATCGTTGCTACTGATGGAGATGATAAGGTTACAGATCTCACTGATGAAATCTTATGGATACCTGAAGCGCCGTGGATGGTCAACCCAATATTAGCCGTTATCCCCTTGCAAATTTTAGCGTATCATATTGCAGCAATGCGGGGACTTGATGTGGATCAACCAAGAAACCTGGCAAAATCTGTTACGGTGGAATAGACTAATTTATTGATAAAAATAAATCCCACCCTCATTATCAACATACTTGGTATTGAGGGTGTTTGTTAACGTTAAAAGCAGGTTTTCTGATTCTCCTCCATAGTAATTGGAAAAATCCGAAAATAATATTATCAAAGCAGCATGATTCTCTCGAAAAGATTCTTCTCCATACGAGTTTCCTGAGCCAAAAGAGTAATTTGGAAAATAATTTACTTGTATTGGATATCGGTTTGTATAGAAAAGCACGAACCCAGATAAATTAGATATCATTTCACGGTCATCAGGGATTTTCCTGATCTCATTAATCATTCCAGATTGTTGATATACTCTTGCAGTAAAACCATAACCATCAGCGTTCATATTTTTTATATACGAAATTGTGCGCAAACTGTTATACCTTAGGCCAATGAATGACAAAGCAATAATGAAAATTGTTTTAATACTCCTATATTCAATTTTTCTGATGAGAAAATCTAGCGATAGGAAAAAAATAAATAAACAAAGAGGATATATTGGTATCATCATGCGATCAACGATATCGATTTGAGGGATAGCAATCGAATGCGTAAGTCCAATGAAAAAGACATATCCAAAAATCAATAGAATAATGAGAAAGAAAAAATGCTTATTGGTTGACTCGTTTGTTATGTTTGAAAATGAAAATTGCTTGATTGTCCATCCAATAAGAGAAATAATAATGATTGAAAAAATTGAAATGATGAGTGCTTCAGTAAATGTATCCAAGTATAGTTCAACATATGGAATCCATAATTTGATGATCATCAATTCTTCAATAATACTTTTTCCAATATCACGAAAGATTGTAATATCCGATGAAAAACGTTTGCCGCCGTAGATATTTAATTTAAATAACAATGATAGTCCCCACAATCCAACAGGAAGGAAAGCTATTAGATAGTAAAAAATTGTATTTTTGATCCTCATAAATAACGGAGCTTTTCGTGAACCAGTAAATAAACCGATTCCAAAAATACCGACAAGCAAAACACCCGCATATCGCGTGATCGGTAGAAGTGATGAAACAATAAAAAAAGAGATTCGCAGGATTTTTGTATCTTTTTGAAAAATAAGGAGAAGTAAAAATAATGATAATAGTAAAAGGAACAAGAAAAGAGGTTCAGACATTGCGCTTGTGTATGTCGTAACAATTTGAGGAGATGAAATGAAAATTAATGTAGCGATTATAGATAAAAAATGTTTACGCGTTGCAGTATAAATAGTTTGTGAGAATAAAAATATTGAAGAAGAGAAAAGAAAGATATTGCACCAACGAATCGTGCTTATATAATCAAGTTTATTACCGCCGAATATGCTTAGTACCATAGGGAAGAACGGGGGGAATTCTGTTAATGGTTTTACCTTGCCTGTTGATTGAAGGATAACAAGCCCTTTACCAGAGGCAATATTTCTTGCCGCGCCTACATAAGCAGATGAATCACTGAAAGCCCACGGGCCCCATTTCATCGCATAAAACACAAGATAACCACCTATGGATGCAAGAAAAAAATAGATGACATAAGTAGTATAGTTTTTTTTCATGCGTGATTTTATGTGTACTGAAATTTAATTTTAAATTTTCTTAATTACAGCTTCTGACCAAGAACGGATACCTTCCCAATCTCTAAAATCGCTTCTTCCATGTTCATCGACCATATTTTTACTCATTGCAGTTATTGTTTTTCGAATTATTATGTTTAATTTATAAAAATCGTCTCCATCTGTAAGTGTAGCGCCACCAAATAATCCGATTGAAAGGGGTTTGAACTTTGGGTATTTTCCTATGACTTTACCCAGCCAAGCTAAAGTCTCTTCCCTTGTATCTGCAGAATCATTCATCATGTTGGCACAAACTACGAACAATGCGGTGGGCTTTTTGATTAAAATATCAATATTCTGTTTGATAAATTGCCGAAAACTTTTAACTGTTTGCCCAGCGTGTATCGATGTACCTAATAAAATTGCATCAAAAGTATCAATGTTCTTACTTTCATTTGCCGCGATAACCTCAATATCAAATAAATTGGCTTGAAATATTTTACCAATTTCGTTGGCTACTTCATGAGTGGCTCCAGCCCACGTAGAATATGTGATTAATACTCTCTTCATCGATTAGCTCCTAGTAAATTTTAGATTTAATGACTATCTAAATAATAACTGATTGTAATACATCGCTTATGAAAGACTTGTTTGATCCAAAAAAATTCTTTAGTTTCCATTGTGATAGAATTGCACGCAATTGAAGTTTGTACATAAAAATAAAAAGTCAGAGTAGAAGTAGAAAGTAATATATCCAATGCAAAATAAATTAAACAAAGAATCCGTAATTGAAAAATTACGTACCGTGATTGATCCGGAGCTAAATCGCGATTTGGTATCTTTAAATATGATTAAGGATGTAATTGTTGAAGATGGAAATGTGAGTTTATCTGTTGTATTGACCACTCCTGCCTGCCCATTAAAAAATCACATCCAAAATGATGTGAGGAGTGCGATCGGACAATTAGAAGGCGTGAACGATATAAAAATAAACATGACTGCTAATGTCCCACAAGATAGAGCCATTAAAGATAAAGAAAATATAAGTATAAAAAACATTATCGCGATTTCTTCAGGTAAAGGTGGGGTTGGAAAATCAACTATAGCTGTAAATATCGCCATAGCGTTATCGAACACGGGCTCAAAAGTAGGTTTGATGGATGCAGATATTTATGGGCCAAATATACCAACGATGATGGGCTTGAAAGCACTCCCGCAACCTAAAGATGGGAAACTGATCCCGGCCGAAGCATTTGGAGTTAAAGTCATTTCGATCGGATTTTTGGTGAAAGATGGTCAACCGCTAATTTGGCGTGGACCGCTATTACATAGCACAATTAAACAGTTTATTTCAGATGTTGAATGGGGGTCCCTGGATTACTTGGTCGTAGATCTACCGCCTGGTACTGGTGATGTTCAGCTTACTCTTTCACAGCATATCCCTGTTACATGTGGAGTAGTTGTGACTACACCTCAGCAAATCTCGGTAGATGATGCTAGTAGAGGAATTGAAATGTTCCAGAAGTTAGATATTCCTATTGCTGGTGTTGTCGAAAATATGGGTGGATTGGAGTTACCAGATGGAACAATTATAGATGTGTTCGGTAACGGTGGAGGAGAAGATATGGCGAATAAATACAATCTAAACTTTCTCGGAAGAATTCCTCTCGATCCAAATGTCAGAATATCTGGGGATTCTGGAACACCAATTGTTGTAAGCAATCAAAATGCAAAAGTCTCGGTAATTTTCAATGGAATCGCGGGAAAGATTGCATCATATATTTCACAACTGGTTCTAAAATAATACATAGATGGAATACACTTCTGAAAATTTGCCTGTAGTTGTAGGAATTAGGTTTTCTCCGATTGGGAAAAGTTATTATTTCGACGCTTCAAAGATCAAAGACGTACAATTAGGAGATAATTTAATTGTAGAAACAAGCAGGGGTTGGCAGCTTGGGCAATTAATCCAAATAGTGGAAGATAGAGAAGTGCGGAAAAAGATGCGCTATAAACCAGTAGATCGTTTGGCAACTTCAGAAGACCTTAAGAAGAAAGAAAGTCTGGACGCGAAAGCATCGGAGGCATTGGAAATTTCTCACGAAATGATGATTGCCAAAAAAATGAAGGGGGTGAAGGTAGTATCAGCGGAAATTTCGTTTGATGAAAAGATATTATCTTTCCTTTACTCAACTGAAAATGAAAAACAAATAAATTTCAATTCAATAATTAGTGAGATCAAAGAAAAATATCAAGTAAAGAAAGTTGACTTCCATAAGATCGGCCCAAGAGACGTAGCAAAATATTATGGGGGTATGGGAGCTTGCGGATTAGAGGTGAGATGCTGTGCGAGGTTTCTTAATAAATTCGAATCAATTTCTATCAGAATGGCAAAAACACAAGGGATTTCATTAACCCCATCCGATATAACGGGGATGTGTAATCGACTGCGGTGCTGTTTAAGTTTTGAATATTGTAATTACGTTGAAGCTTTAAAAGGTTTACCAAAGAGAAATAAGAGGGTAAATACTCCTATGGGAGCAGGCAAGGTGAAAGATGTTGCTCCATTAAGAAAAACTGTTTTCGTAGCATTAGATAACCATGGCATAAAAGAATTTGATATAGATGAGATTGAAGTAGTCCAATCGAATCAGGAATTGAGAAATATTAACCGCGTTCAAAACAAAAAACCCCATACCCCAGGTCAAAAGAATCAATTTAATAAAAATCAAAGTAGAAGAAAACGCAATACAACCTCTAACAAAAAATCCCGTAAAGAATGAAATTTTGGAATTTTCAAAAGAAAATATTGGTCATATTAGCCCATCCAGACGATCCTGAATATTTTTGTGGCGCAACCATTGCCAAATGGACACAGGAGGGACACAATGTAGATTACTACCTTTTCACTAAGGGGGAAAAAGGAATTAATGATAATTATAGAATTACGAAAAATATCATTTCAATAAGGGAAAAAGAACAAAAGTTTGCTGCTGAGGTTTTAGGAGTTAAAAGCGTTCAATATCTAAGTTATAAGGACGGAATGCTTGTACCAAATCTTGAAGCTAGGAAAAATATTGTTCGAATAATAAGAGCACTTAAACCAGATATTGTGGTTACTTGTGACCCTACTAATTATTATTTGAATGATAATTATTTAAATCATCCCGATCACCGAGCTGCTGGGCAAATTGTTGTGGATGCGGTTTTTCCTGCACCACAGAACGAATTATATTTTCCGGAATTGTTAAGTGAGCAACTTTATCCGCATCATATTGAAGAGGTATGGTTATCTCTACCTAAAGAAGCGAATATCACTCTTGATGTCACTAAAACGTGGCCATTAAAAGTCCAAGCTCTCGAAGAACATATTTCTCAAATTGGAAATGTTATGAAATTTCGAGCGCATATGGCATCAAAAGCTGCTTTTAAAGATAAAAACAATATTCTTCACTTTGAAGAAAAATTTTATCGAATAATATTTTCTAATAATTAAAGACATCCTATATCCTTTGTTACAAAAGTCAGTTGTAAAAAAGAAGGTTTATTGTTATAATTATTATTAATCTGATTAATAATATTAATGAAAAATAATCACATTCTTTCAAATAAACAATCAGCTTTTATAGAGTATTTATTAGCTTTAGCACAAGATGGTAAAGATAATATACCGCCCATTAAACAGATTGGCCATGATTTGGGATTAAGCACTCCCTGCGTTAGGGAACAAATGGAATTGGCGAGGAACTTAGGCTTAATAAAAGTTCAACCGAGAAAAGGAATTTCCCTCTTGCCATATGATTTTACCCCTGCAGTTGTGAAGAGTTTGTATTACGCAATAAAATCAAATATGGATTATTTCCATCAATATTCCGTTTTGAGGAACCAGTTGGAAAAATCATTTTTCATTGAATCAGTAAAAATGCTCAACAATTCAGATATTTTTACAATTAATTCTATTGTTCAAAGAGCAATAAATAAATTAAACAGTAATCAAATTCAGATACCGCATCAAGAACACCGCTCTTTTCATTTACAAATATATTGCAAATTAGAAAATGTATTTGTGAAAGGTCTGCTCAAATCATATTGGGATATGTATGAATTAGTCGGATTGGATCATTTTAACGACCTTTCATACCTAGAAAAAGTCTGGGATTATCATGGCCGTATAGTTTTGATGATTTCAATTGGGGAATATAAGAAAGCATATCAACTACTTGAAGAACATATAGATTTTATCTATGAGCGAGAAGATCCAAATCTAAAGGAAATTAGATGATGAATACAAATTTAGATCATACAAATGAATTTGGAATTATTTTTAGTACAGTTAACGGATCTGGAAGTGCGACAGCAAATAAAACCTTATTAAAAGCCATTTTTAAAATGGGAATTCCAGTATCAGGCAGAAATATTTTCCCATCAAATATTCAGGGAATGCCAACATGGTATTCAGTACGGGTAAGTGGAAAAGGTTATTTGGGAAGATTAGAAAAAAATGATATTCTAGTTTGTTTAAACCCGGAAGTAGTAAAAGAAGATATTAGAAAGATCAACCCTGGTGGAATTTTGCTAGTTGATAGTGCTATCACGATGCCGAAAATTTCAAATGAATGTTGTGTTTTTATAATGCCTATTGATCAGATCCTGGATAAATGCAAAGTGCCTACTCATTTAAGAACATATTTGGCAAATATGGTTTATGTAGGGATAATGGCCGAATTAATTGATATTGAAATTGATATGATCGAATTGGTATTAAACCAGCATTTTAAGAAACATAAAAGTGCGGTAGACCCAAACATGCAAGTCTTATTGCATTCGTATGAATGGTCAAAAAACAATATTTCTTGCGAGAAGCGGTTTTTATTAAAAGCCCCCTTAAAAAAAGAGGATCGTATTATTGTGGACGGCAACAAAGCAGCAGCAATTGGTGCACTTTACGGTGGATTACAATTTTTTGCTTGGTATCCAATAACGCCCGCTACAGGTATTGCTGAATCATTAAATGAGTACATCCCTAAATTGCGTTTTGATGAAGATAACAATACAACCACCAGTGTAGTTGTTCAAGCTGAAGATGAGCTGGCATCAATAGGGATGGTTGTAGGAGCGGGTTGGGCTGGATTGCGCTCGATGACTTCTACGTCTGGCCCTGGTATGTGTCTTATGGCAGAATTCTTGGGATTGGCATATTATGCTGAAGTGCCATTAGTTGTCTGGGATGTTCAACGTGTCGGGCCAAGTACTGGTTTGCCTACAAGAACCTCCCAAGGTGATCTTTCATTTGCCTATTCAATAAGTCACGGCGATACAAATTACATCATTCTATTACCCGCAAATGTTCAAGAATGCTTTGAATTTGGATGGAAAGCACTTGATATCGCAGAAAAATTCCAAACGCCAGTGATAATTCTAAGCGATCTTGAATTGGGGATGAATGAAGGGTAAGTAAGGATTTTATATACCCGGACACTGAAATTAATCGAGGAAAGGTAATTTGGGAAGATGGATTAGAGGAATTGATATCAAAAGGAATCAATTGGGGAAGATATCTTGACATTGATAAAGATGGGATTCCATATAGAACTGTACCTGGGAATATGCATCCAAAAGCCTCATATTTTGCCCGTGGAACTGGGCATGATGAATATGCACATTATTGTGAAGACCCAGAGGAATGGGAAAGGAACCTTGATCGTTTGCGAAAAAAACTTGATAGCGCAAAGAACTTTACACCTGTGCCTATTTTGGCGAACGAAGCCGGAAATCAAATAGGTTTGATTTCATATGGATCAACAGATATGGCAGTAAATGAAGTTATCGATCAGTTTTCTGAAGATGGGGTCAGCATTGATTACATGAGAATTCGAGCTTTACCGTTTAATAAGTCTGTGGATGAGTTTTTATTACACCATGAGCATATTTTTATTGTTGAGTGCAATCGGGACGGGCAAATGAAAGACATTTTAGCGAAGCAATACCCACAGTTTGCTGTAAAACTAATTTCTATTTCTCATTTAGATGGTCTATCGTTGAGCGCTGAATGGATTAATAAAGAAATAAGCAAGCATTTATAAGGATACGAAATATGGTAAATTCAAAATTTGAAATGACAAAAGCATTTACACGACAAGATTATCTGGGGCGCCCATCTACATTGTGCAAAGGTTGTGGACATAATTCTATTTCTAATATGATCATTTCTGCATGTTATGAATTAGAAATTCCCCCAGAAAAATTTGTTAAGTTTAGCGGTATTGGTTGTTCGAGTAAATCAGCGGCTTATTTTCTGGAGCGTTCATTTGGATTTAATGGTTTACATGGAAGAATGCCATCGTTAGCAGAAGGAGCGCTTTTTGCTGATATAAGCCTGAAGGGGATAGGTATTAGCGGAGATGGAGATACAGCGAATATTGGTTTGGGTCAGTTTAAACATCTTGCTCGCAGAAATGTACCATTGGTATATATTGTAGAAAATAATGGGGTGTATGGCCTTACAAAAGGGCAGTTTTCCGCTACAGCTGAACAGGGATTAAAACTTAAAAGGCAGGGTAAAAATCCATATCTGCCTGTTGATATTGCGATGGAAGCAATCGGAGCAAATGCATCATTTGTGGCACGCTCGTTTGCCGGAGATCCAAAACAGGTGAAGGAATTGATAAAAGCAGCGATCAGCCATGAGGGAACTGCAATCCTTGATATTATTAGCCCCTGCGTTACTTTTAATAACCAGGATTACTCCCTTCACTCTTATTCGTGGGGAAAGGGGCATGAAGCGCCACTACATGAACTTGAATTTGTTCCACCACGGGATGAAATTACAATTGATGATTTTGAAAGAGGCACACTGAGAGAAGTAACTATGCACGATGGTTCTGTAATCCTATTTAAAAAATTAGAACGAGATTACGATCCGACAAACCGTACAGAAGCTATTCGTTTGTTGGAAGAAGCAATTCGGCGGAATTGGCTTATAACAGGGCTGTTGTATGTCGATCCCAACACGCCAAATATTTTCGAAATGTATTCCATGGGAAAGAAGCCACTCAACCGGCTTCCTCCCGAAAAGATTAGGCCTAATACAAATACTTTAGAAAAAATCAACCAGAGTTTCCGATAACTACACGTTATCCAAGCTGCCGATAGTGTGCAGTAGAGCAAGATTTGTCGGGCGCATTGCACCGATGGGAAAACCAGATATCATAATTACTTTCTGCCCCGGCTGAATGTTGGCAAATTTTAGCAGCGCTTTTTCAACGTGTCGAATCATATCTTCTAGAGAGTTTGAGAAAGGTACAAGGTGAGGTGTAACCCCCCAATATAATCCTAAGGTATGGAAAGTGTTTTCATTGGGAGTAAAAGCAAGAATTGGCACTTCTGGTCGGGCTTTTGATTGCAGCAATGCAGAACGGCCTGATTGAGTGAAGACGGCAACACTGCTAACCTGGCGGTTATGCGCGAGTTCTCGGGCGGCAATTGAAATAGCGAAGGCGTCATCGGTTTCCTGTCTTATTTTTGATAGGAATTGATGACCCCATTTTGGATTTGACTCTTCGGCTTTTCGAATAATCGTATCCATCATTTTAACACTTTCAATTGGATAATTCCCACTAGCAGTTTCCCCGGAGAGCATAACCGCATCCGTTCCATCAAAGATGGCATTGGCAACATCGGACGCTTCGGCACGAGTTGGTCGCGGGTTCATGATCATAGAATCAAGCATTTGAGTTGCGGTTATCACAATCTTCGTTTTATGGTTTGCTGCTTGAATGATCTCTTTTTGTATGATCGGAACATCAGAGGGAGAAGTCTCAACGCCAAGATCACCTCGAGCCACCATTACCCCATCAGCAATTTCTAAGATTTGATTAAGATTAATTATCGCCTCTGGCAATTCCACCTTAGCTATGATCGGTATTGAAGATCGATCCGGACACACTTTGGTAATAAAATCTTTAATGAGTTGGATATCTTCTGGTCCTCGTACAAACGATATCGCAACAGCATCAATTTCATTTTCTAAACCAAAAACAAGGTCGTCCCGATCCTTTTGTGTAAAGCCAGGAATATCAAGACTTGTTCCGGGTAGATTAACACCTTTATTTGAAAAAAGAATACCTCCGAGAATAACCTGCGCAGATATAACTCTCGTACTAATTTTGATTATCTCTAGCTCTATTTTTCCATCATCAAAAAGAATCTTTCCCCCAGGTTGTAGACAATGAAGAATATTTGGTATATCTAAGTATATCTTTTTGATATCAGAAAGTTCATAATCGACATCATGGTTATCCAGATCAATTTCTAAAGAAATCAGTTCACCAGCTGTAAGTTCAACTCCTTCTATTGGAAGTTTGCCAACGCGTAATTTTGGGCCTTGTAAATCTTGAAGGATAACGATAGGGGTCTTTTTATGGGAAGGCAAACCGTGAAGAATATTAATTATTTCTAAGTGGGAAGCATGTGTGCCATGTGAAAAGTTCAACCTGGCGATATTTACTCCAGATTGAACTAATTCTTGAATAATTTCTTTTGTATTGCTGCTTGGACCTAATGTGGCAACTATCTTAGCGCGGCGATTCATAAAAATAAGTATATCAATAACAAGGACCTATAGAAGTGTTTCACGAATTCTTTCAAGTGCCCAATCTATAGTTCCTATATCTATAATTAAAGGTGGTGCAAATCGAATTGTTGTATCATGGGTTTCCTTTGCAAGGATTCCTTTTTCACGAAGGATTTCACAATATTTCCTTGCATTACCTGCTTCTCTTTTCAACTCAACGCCAATTAATAAACCCCTTGATCGGACTTCTTTTATATTTGGCGAAGGAATCTCTGCTAAATGATCTGAAAAATATTCACCAAGAATTGCCGCATTTTCAATCATGTTGTCTTCAACGAGCACCCGCAGAGCAGATCTTGCAACGGCAGCTCCAAGCGGATTTCCTCCAAATGTGGAACCATGTTCGCCTGGAGTAAATAAACCCAGAACAGAAGCGCTTGAGAGAACTGCAGAAACCGGATAGAAACCGCCCGATAGTGCCTTCCCGATGATAACCACATCTGGCTTTACTTTTTCATGATCACAAGCAAATAATTTGCCTGTTCTCCCTAACCCTGTCTGAATTTCATCGGCGATGAAAAGGATATTATTTTCTTTACAAACATTCGAAACTGCTTTCAAATAACCCTCTGGAGGAACAATTACACCTGCTTCCCCCTGGATCGGTTCCAGCATGATAGCTGCTGTATTCTCGTTGATAAGTGAAATAATTGAATCTACATTACCATATTTAGCGACCTTAAATCCTGGTGTATATGGACCAAAATCGTCGCGGTAGAGCGGTTCAGTAGAAAAAGAAATGATGCTGATGGTTCTTCCGTGGAAATTGCCATCTGCAACAATAATTTCTGCTTCGTGTTTCTGAATACCCTTTATCTGGTATCCCCATTTCCTAGATATCTTTAATGCTGTTTCAACAGCTTCTGAGCCGGTATTCATTATAATTGCCATCTCATAGCCTGTGAGATCGCAAAGATCTTTGTAAAGGAGGGGAAGCTGATCATTTCTGAAAGCACGCGATGTGAGTGTTAGTTTCTTTGCTTGTTCTTGAAAAGTTGCTAATATTTTTGGGTGTACGTGCCCTTGATTAAGAGCACTATAAGCACTCAGGCAGTCTAGATACTTATTCCCATCGGTGTCATATACCCAAACTCCTTCACCACGTTCTATAACGATATCAAGTGGTTTGTAGTTATGAGCACCGTATTTATCAGCAAGAGCTATGAACTGGTTTTTATTCATTGTCTACACCTCTCCCAATAAATTCACAAGAATTGCTTTTTGGGCATGTAGGCGATTATGTGCTTGAGGGAAAAGGAATGATTGAGGTCCATCTGCCACATCGTCTGTAATTTCCTGGCCTCGGTGGGCAGGGAGACAGTGCATAACGATTGCTGTTGATTTGGCTGTTTTCAATAGATCAGAATTTACTTGATAAGGTGGAAAGGCGATTTCTCGTTTTTTGGCTTCTTCTTCCTGCCCCATACTTGTCCAAGTATCCGTATATACAACATCAGCATCGGAGACAGCTTCCTGTGGGTTGCGAGTTTGATTAATTGATGAACCGCTGTTTCTGGATAAAACTTCAGCAGTTTTATAAGCTTTAGGATCAATATCATAGCCTTCTGGTGAAGCCATTGTGAAATTAATACCCAGGATGGTACAAGCATGCAACAAGGACACCGCTACATTATTACCATCTCCTACAAAGGCAACATTCAGATGTTGAAGTTTTCCGAAGTGCTCATATATTGTAAAAACATCTGTAAATGCTTGGCATGGGTGGTTGTAATCACTGAGACCGTTGATCACCGGAACTGAAGACCACTTTGCTAGTTCTGTTATATGATTATGCGCGAAAACACGAGCCATTATCCCGCTAACATATCCAGAAAGAACGCGAGCAACATCTGCAATAGATTCACGCTTTCCCAACCCTATTTCATTTGGGGAAATGAACAGCGCATCACCTCCTAAATGCCGCATGGCCATATCAAAGGAGATGCGCGTTCGTAAACTGGGTTTATTGAATACCATTGCTAATACTTTTCCTTGTAATAAGGGTGGGTTACCGCGGCTGAAATATTCTTTTTTAAGAGAAAGGGCTAACTTGAGCAATTTCTCTAAGTCATCTTTGGAAAAATCTATAATTTCCAGGAAATTTCTTTCCATTGCACCTCCATAGAAGAAATATTTTTCATCGAAGTATAGCACTTTGCATTGTACTCTTCAAAGAGAAATGGAACAATATTTAGATGATGAATGGGATATTATTTATCTTTTTTTACGGCAAAGTGATAGAAATATCTGCCAAATAGAGGCGCAAATATGTAAAGAATTTTTCCTTCTAACCCCGGGATGATTGTAAATTTCTTTCTCTTCATGCCTTTAACGATACAGTCTGCAACTTTTTCGGGTGTCATCACACCGCCACTTTGATTGATCTGCCGGGTAATGTCTGGCAATAAAGTATGTTCAAAAGTTAATTGTGGTGTATCTGTATCAGGCGGGAGAACAACAGACACATTAATTCCTTTTGATTTTAACTCTGCACGCAAGCAACGTGAAAATCCGCGGACCGCATATTTTGAGGGTGCATAAGCAGTATAACCATATATACCAATTACAGCTGCAAGGGAAGAGATATTAACAATATACCCAGACCTATTTTTCACCATTTCGGGAACAACGAGTTTTGTAAGGTTGACAGTGCCATAATAATTTACATTCATTACATTGTAAAAAATTTTTGGATCTAATTCGGTAAATATGCCGGGGTAAGCAATACCTGCCGAATTAATAAGAATATCAGCAACTGGTCGTTCTTTTTCTAATGCCGATTTCAGATCTGAATATTTTGATACATCAGCCGATATTGTTTTTACAGTTTGATTGGAATCAATTCTTACTTTTTCAATCTCCGATTTTGCTTTATCTAGAATATCCTTGCGCCGTGCAATTATTGTGACGGATGATCCTAAAGAAAATAATTGTTTTGCCAATGCCAATCCGATCCCACTTGAGCCCCCTGATATCAAAACATTTCTATTCTTAAACATACATTTCCTCCTGGAATATTATCTAATGGCAGGTTGAGCAATTTCCTCCTGAACAACTTATGCAAGACGAATTGCTCTTACTGTGCCTGCCTCCTGAGTTACAAGTGAAAAAAGGTGACAAGATTCGTCTGGTATTCACACTTCGGCAGCTTTCGCATTCAATTTGTTGATCTGCGGATACAATTGAGCGAATTTTTTCAAATATAGTATTGCATTCAGCACATTGATATTCATAGATAGGCATAACGATTAATTTCGAAATATTTTTGAATATTATCATATTAAATTTTTTCATATAAAATAATAGTATAATTATTATGAATATTCACACCTTGAATGATATGGAAAATACGGATTTAGAAATAGCGCTCCTGGGATTTCTTTTTAAGGGTCCTAAACATGGATATGAACTTTACAAAGAAATATCTAATCCGATGGGAATTGGAGGAGTCTGGCGAGTAAAAATTGGAAAAACGTATTCAATGTTAAAAAACCTTGAATCTCAGGGGTTCATCAGCGCAACTTATGAGCAGGATGGAAACAGACCTCCAAAAAATACATTTTTTCTAACTCAACAGGGAAAAAACATCTTTAAAGAATGGATGAGAACACCGATTAAACACGGAAGGGATCTAAGGATTCTTTTATTATTAAAAATATATTTTCTCAAAAGGAGTGGATTATTTGATGGGGAGGATTTGATATTAAAACAGAAAGCAGAATGTGAAAATTGGAAAGAGCGGTATAAGCCTGGTCTACAAGATAGAAACGGTGAAAATTCATTTAATTGGTTCGTGAGGAAATATCGTTCATCTCAAATTGATGGATTTATAAATTGGTTAGATTGGTGTAGAGAAGCAATCAGTGAGGGGACATGATAAAAAAGATATTTTATTTAATAGTTTGCTGCTTGATAGTTGGTTGTATATACGCCCCTATAGGTGAATCCCCCCAATTCACTGTTCAGGATGCATTAGAAAGAACATTAGAATTTTCAGGATATCCAGAGCGAATTGTTATTGCAGGTAAACAAACACCTATGTTAGCTAATTTCTTTTATTTGTTCCCATTAAAAGTAGAAAGGTTAGTGGCGGTTGAAAATAGATCCCAATCACCAGATAAATTTCTTGAATTAATTGATGATGATTATCAATCTAAATTAATTTTAGAAAAAGGGGCGGGAGTTGAACAAATTGCCCCATTAAATCCCGACCTTGTGATCTTAAAAACATCGATGAAAGACGAAATCGGAACCGGGCTTGAGAAAGTTGGTATTCCTGTAATTTATGTATCTTTTGAGGATATTGAAAATATATTTAATGATATTCGAGTAATCGGAAAAGTGCTTGATGAAGAAGAAAGGGCAGAAGAAATTGTTCATGTATATCAAAAGACCTATTCAGAAATAAATGACCAAATAGAATCTGTTTCTAGTGTGAAAAAGGTTCTTTTATTACAAGCAACAAATATCGATCAAAAATACTCTTTCCAGGTTCCATCTAGCAACTGGCTTCAGACTCAAATGGTAGAAGATTTAAAATCAAACCCTATCTGGACCCCAGCATACTTATCGGGTGGGTGGACAGATGTGAATTTTGAGCAAATATTGAATTGGAATCCAGATGATATTTTTGTTATAAATTATCGGGGTCAATCAAATGAAATAACGTTAGGTTTGAAAAAAAATGAATTATGGAAAAGCTTCTTAACAGATAATAAAGCGAATTTAGCACCATTTCCATATGATTTTATAAGCTGGGATCAACCAGACCCACGCTGGATCCTCGGTTATACCTGGATGGCATCTGAATTATATCCAGAACAAATAGCGCCGGATTATGTATTAGAAACTGTAAATAATTTCTATACATTCTTTTATGGCATGAAAGAGGATTATTTAGAATCAGAAATATTTCCACTTATTTCTATTTATCTTGAATAGCATAACTCGCAGACTCACAAGATTTTTAGTATTCGGATTATTTTTTCTATTAATTACTTCTCTATTTATCGGGCGTTATCCTATACCAGATCAAATAAACCAAATATTTTCAAATCAACTGTTCACAAATTTGATATTACGAGTACGAATTCCACGCATTTTATTTGGCATATTAGTCGGGTTCGGATTAGCGAGTTCTGGAATGATAATGCAAAGCATATTCAAAAATCCTTTAGCAGAACCTGGATTGTTAGGTGTAAATCAAGCGGCCGGGTTTGGAGCAGCTCTAGGGATCTTGGCGTTTGATAATTCATATTTTATGGTCCAGATTCTCGCGTTTATTTTTGGCATAATTTCTATAACATTAACTATATTTTTATCAAATAACACCAAAAAGAAAGAACGGTTATCGCTAGTTCTTGCTGGTATTTCTGTTTCAGCATTATTTTCGGCAGGGTTGGGAATTATTAAATATATTGCTGATCCAGTTGATCAATTACCATCAATTGTTTTCTGGCTGTTAGGTAGTCTAAGTAATTCTAATTGGACATCTCTGCTGCAGATATCGCCGATAATAGTCACTTGCTTATTATTATTATATTTTTATCGCTGGCGATTAAATGTGTTTTCATTAGATAGAGAAGTTCTTTTTTCAATGGGATTAAGAAATGAATTGGAGTTAGTGATTATTCTAATGATATCAGTTTTACTAACTACCTCAATTATTTCATTATCAGGGATTATTGGGTGGGTAGGATTAATAATTCCTAATATTGCACGAGTGATCACTGGCCAAAATACAAAATATTCTCTCCCAATATCAATGATTTTAGGAGGGATATTTGTCTTGGTAAGTGACAATATTGCGCGGGCTCTTCTTCCTGGAGAAATACCGTTAGGCATAATTACCGCATTCTTAGGAGCAGTGATTTTTATCATACTTTTACTCACAAAGAAAGAAATTTTATGAAATGCAATCATAATAAATTATTGCTCCGATCCATTGGTTATTCTTATGGGCAAAAGGATGATTTCGAAATTAGAAATTTAACTCTATCTATCCCTGAAAAAACAATTTCTGCGGTAATCGGCAAGAATGGCTCAGGTAAGACCACATTGTTATTGCTTATGTTGGGATATTTAAAACCAGCAAATGGTCAAATTGGTTTCTGTACAAACGGGAATTACATTCCTATAGAAAGGGCAAACGGAAGAATAGCTTATTTGCCACAGAATGAAGAAATTCCAAAGGAGTACTCAGTAAATAACTTCCTGCTTATGGGTCGAATACCTTTTATTGGATCTTTTTCACAGCCAACCAAGAAAGATTATTCCATCATCGAAGATGTAAAAGTAAAGTTGGAAATTGAACATTTGGGGATAAAAAAATTAGGTCAAATTAGTGGTGGGGAACTCCAGCGTGTGCGTATTGGCCGAGCATTAGCACAAGAGGCACACCTTATCCTGTTTGATGAACCAATTACACACTTGGATATCGATACAAAATATAAGATAATTTCCATATTGGAAGAGTTAAAGCAATTAGGGAAAACTATCGTTTTTACGACACATGATCCTTTAGAAGCATTTCAAATTGCTGATAATTCGATATTAATCACGAGAGATCAAAAGATATTATATGGCCCAACTGATAATATTCTGAACAATGAAAATCTATCCTGGTGCTTGGATATCCCTTTGGAATTTGGTGTTGTAAATGGACAGAAAGTCCTGATTATAAAAATATGATATATGAAAATTGAATTAGGCAAAATAAATTTGATTACTGGTGAAAGAGATGTGGGTAAAACAATTCTTTGCTCTACTCTTATAGAAAAAATGAAAATTAAAGAATATTCTGTAACGGGAATTATTTCACCAGGGCTATATCACAATAATGTCAAAGTTGGTATCGAGGCTATAAATATTAAAAGTGGGGAAAATGTAAAATTAGCTGACTATTCACCTGGTTGGGATATTGAAAATCCCCTCAGAATTTGGAAAATGAATTCGGATGCAATACCCTGGGGTAATGATGTGTTAAATAATTCCATTCCTTGTGATGTGCTTATTATCGATGAAATTGGATATTTAGAATTTGAAAAAAATAGCGGATGGAATAACTCTTTTAAAATTCTTAGAGAAAAAGAGTTCAAAATAGCTTTTATTGTAGTTAGAATAGACCTTATGGGGGCAGCACTTTCATATTGGGAAAAAGCCCAAATATTAAAAATAGAAAGTGGGGAAAATGTTGATTTAATTTCTAATAAAATATTTCATCAAATTGAGATCAATGCAACCAAATGAATTAAAGCTATGCCTAAGGCTGTTGTTACATTGAATGTTTTTATTTTTTCTAATTATCAGTGTTGAAATCACCAGATCACTTAGCGATATCACTATCGGATCAATTCCTGTGATCTCATTGCCAACAGTTAACGCTATTTTATTACCCCTTAAAACTTATTTCTCTACATTTATCATAAAAATAGATTCGTTTGTGGATTCAATTGATATTATCTGATGACCTAAATCTTGAATTGATTTACATTGGTCAACACAATTTAAAGATATTTCACAAAAAATAAAATTTTCCGCGCCAAGGCTTGTTTTAGCAAAAATTTATGTTTGGGAGTGTGTGTAATCCCACATAATTACACATGGCGCAATCCATACACAGCTGCGGTCCGAAAGATCGCTACAACACTATTAACACTTCGCAAATTTTCAAGGATAGGGATAAATTCTATGGATTATTCCCAATTAGCATTCTCTCGATGGTATTGGGCAAGATCAATGGTTTCTATATTTAGCAATCGAAATTAAAATTTCGAGTTCTGACATTCTCGGGTTACTGCGTGCGATAGAATATTTATCATGTGTATGAACCAATACGTTCTACCATAAAATCGGTAATGGAATATCCCATTGAGAACATGACTTCATCAGCACGGCCAGTTTTATTCGGTTGGGATAGTAAGCGGAGAAAAATGAAAGGTTTATCTTGATTATCTATATTGTATTCTATGGTAAGGATTAATGGCCGGAGATCGTATTTCTTGCCATTTCTTTTTTCCCTGATGATTTCTATTTTATTTAGCAAGTTAATGATTCTGTTTTTCATTACTCGCTGTGAAATATTATATTTTTGCAAATAAACCCGGTAATCTGAAAATTGTATTTGGGATGAAAGGGCTTTTTCAGAAATATCTATTTCCTGAATTGAGGAAATCTCCAATCCTACAGGCAGATTTCGTTCTAATCGATTAGAAATCTCTTTTAAAGAAAGCGAATCTTCAATCCATATGTCAACTTTTTCATCTAAGCCGATAAAACCCAGGGGCAGGGGAATTCCCAATTGTATTCGCGGTTGAGGATGGAACCCTTTTGAATAAGTAACTTTTATCGAAGCTCTGCGGAACGAACGTTCCCAAATGCGCTGCATATCAAGGGCACTTGTAAATCGTATAAGAGAATCTTTGATATAAGAAATCCGAATTCTCATCTTATATCAAACCAGACCGAATCTTGTTGCAATTGATATGATAATTAGATTGAATTCCGCAGTCTAAGCACCTTTCGCGGCAATCACGAGTAATTTCAGAATTTTTACTAAGATTATATTCCATTAAAAGGAATTCTTTATTAATGCCTGTGTTGATATGGTCCCATGGAAAGATCTCATTTTTATCTCTCGATCTGCTTGTATAAAAATGAGGATCTATTGAACTCATTTGGAACGCGTTTTCCCACAACGTATAGTTAAAACTCTCATGCCAGGCATCAAATTTCGCACCATTTTTCCACGCATTATAAATAACTTGAGATAATTGACGATCTCCACGTGATAACAATGATTCGAGAAAAGAAGCTTGATAATCTGGAAAGTCAGTTTTAATTCCCATTTTCTTTAATCCCAAAATTAGAAAATCATATTTCTTCTTGATTTGGTCATGATTACCAAAATTTGCCCATTGAAAAGGTGTATGAGCTTTCGGGATTAAAGTATTGATGCTTACATGGAGTTTAAATCTGCCCTTATTTGTCTTTTTTCCAAGATAGTATATCTCTTTACATAAATCTACGATTCCTTCAATATCCCGTATCGTCTCTTGGGGAAATCCAATCATGAAATAAAGCTTGATATTATTCCATCCCTTATTACAAATTTCTTGAACGGTGTCAAATATGGCTTGTTCTGGAATTGGCTTATTTATTATCGAACGAAGCTTATTGGTACCTGCTTCTGGCGCAATTGTGAAATTTCCCTTACGTTTCCCTTTAATTTCATTAATAACTTCGTTGTTAAATGATTCGATTCTTAAAGAGGGCAGGGAAAAGTTTATATTACTTTCTTTACCCAAGAGCATTACCTTGTTGATTAAAACTTTAATTTCTGTATAGTCTGTAGTGCTTAATGATAGAAGTGAAATCTCACCAATTCCCGTTAAATTGATTGCATTGCGCATAGTTGTAAGTATGTCATCCAAATATCTTTCACGAACAGGGCGCATTATCATCCCAGCTTGGCAAAACCGGCATCCCCGTGAACATCCACGCATTATTTCAACAGATATACGGTCATGCACAACTTGGATATTTGGTACTAACAAATTGACAACAGGAGAGGGGAGCTTTTTTAGAATTCTTTTGGTTATTGTCTTCTTTTCTGGTGAAAATTGATTGAAGATCTTATTAATGGTCTTATTTTGGTTGTATTCAATGATAAAGTGTGATGGAACATATACTCCTTCAATTGTACTGATCAGATTGATGACCTCTTTACGTTTAAACGATTTCAATTTACAATTTTTTATTACATCCAGAATTTCTTCAATAACCTCTTCTCCATCACCAATAACAAAAGCATCTATGAAAGCATACATTGGTTCGGGGTTAAAAGTGGCATGCCCACCTGCTATTATTATTGGATCTGAATTCTTCCGCTCCCTTGTCCAAATGGGTATGTGACCTAAATAAAGCATATTTAGAACATTTGTATATAATGTTTCATAAGGGATTGAAAAACCAATCAGATCAAAATATTTAAGCGGAATTTTTCTTTCCAGGGAAAAAAGTGGGATGTTATTATCATTGAGAAGTTTATCCATATCCAGCCAGGGTGCATAAACACGTTCCGCCAAGGAATCCTTACGTTTATTGATGATGTCATAAAGTATGGATATCCCTAGATTGGAAAAACCAATATCATATATATCGGGAAATGCTAATGCCGTATGTAGATCTACACTATCCCAATTCTTTATAATTTGATTGAATTCTCCACCGACATACCGACCGGGTTTTTGAACAGTGATTAGATTCCGGTCGAGAAATTCTTTTATACTTTGGATTTCCCGCAAAATTTCTCCAAAAAATTTAAAATAAGCTCTTATTTATACCACCATCCACATTCAGCATAACTCCATTAATATATGAAGCGGTGGGAGATACCAAAAAAACCGCAACCTTTGCAAATTCCTTTGGAGATCCCATTCGTCCTAAAGGGATCGTACGGGAAATCAGATCAAATTCATCTTCAATAGATGTTTCATTTAATCGCGATCTTTTTATTAGCAATTCATCAACCCTTTCAGTTCGCGTCCATCCAGGTAATATTGAATTAAATCGGATACCTTTTTTACCCAATTCTAAGGATAGTGATTTGATCAAAGAGGCTGTAGCTGCACGCACCGTATTTGACAGAATCAAGTTATTTAATGGATTTTTGATAGTAAATGAAGTTACAGCCAAAACCGACGGCGATTGAGATTTCAATAAAAATGGAAGGGAATTCTTGATCAAATTCAAATGGCTCATGAAAGATAAATCAATTGCTTCCCGCCATTGTTTGGTTGATAATTCATCAAAAGAGCCTGGGGGTGGACCGCCACTATTTGTTATTAGGATATCTAATCCGCCAAAATCTCCGGCTGTTTTCTCCACGAT